>Ga0209614_1001125_pt1 | contig 20995 bp, 18 predicted proteins | sample BlaSprsedimmetaG_FD_185484 | JGI IMG/M metagenome (GOLD analysis project Ga0209614, IMG submission 185484) | Hot spring sediment bacterial and archeal communities from California, USA to study Microbial Dark Matter (Phase II) - Blank Spring... ... | reverse complement strand
TAGGTCTTGTATTTACTGCATCCTTTGTCCGTTTGATACGTTCTGGTGCAGCTATCGAATATCCAGCGGGGAACTAAATCTAGAATTTGTCGAGTAAGTGGCTTTTTGTTATTTTTATTTCGCCTGAAGAGGCCCATATTTTAAAAAGTTTTTGTTGAACTCAAAAATAAGGGATTCTGAGGGCATTTTAAAATTTTGGACTTTCGGATGCTAGTGTATGAGGGTAAAAACGTGGTTGCAAGTTTTTAAATCCCTACTTTCTCACATGCTAACGAGTTTTTTCAATAAGTTTATCAAACACTTACGAAATACAAGTTCCCTACATTGCTTGTTGGCTATAATTAAGGAAACGCTCAAAGGGTAAAGTAAAATGTTTACTACCTTTGCTGTCAATGAGTAAAACTATGACTCGACGTATTCAACCCTTTGCCGTTTACAGCGATGGTAGGGGGAATGTATTTAAAAACCCCAAACTTTTTGCTGTCGGGCGATCGGGGAATCACATTTACCCGTTATACCTCGACGAAATGATAGCCCTGCCCTATGGCAGCGAGCTTTTTGAGCTTCCCGGCCGAAAAGTTTTAGGATATACACGTAAGAGTGAGCTAATTGAGAGCAACTATGGTATTGCCTGTGCCGCCTTTATTGCTCCCGCACATACCCAACTTTCCACAGCAGCATGGGATAATACACCCGAAGCACCGGTTCTGCCCCTTTACGCCTATACAGCTGTTGGCTGGTACAACGATCAATTCTATGTTTCAGCCCTGCGAATCGACCCCGATACTCGACAGGATTGTGAGAATTTTAACCAAAAAGTTATTGTGCAGCGCGGGAAAAAAATAAAAGCCCAAAATCCAACCAACAGCCTTATCCATCACCTGATTGATAATTGCGCCTTCACCTACCTTTGCCCAGCTGCAAGGAACTACGTGATGAACCGATGGGAAGCGCCGCTTCCCGTATCGTCAACCTGTAATGCCCGCTGCGTGGGATGTATATCGAAACAAGATGTGAATGAATCGCCCGTGCATGAATCGCAACACCGATTAACCTTTGTGCCAACTGTTGATGAAATTGCAGGGGTGGCCGTTCCTCCCCTGGAAACCGTACCTAACCCTGTGGTAAGCTTTGGCCAGGGCTGCGAGGGTGTACCTTTAATGCAGTGAGAGCTCATACGCGATGCCATCAAGGCAATCAGGGCTAAAACATCAAAAGGCATAATTAACCTGAATACCAACGACAGCAGGCTTAAAGCGGTTGAAGAACTTTTTAGAGCTGGCCTCAACAGCATTAGGGTAAGCATGAACTCGGCTCAGGAAAAATGGTATAACCTCTACATCCGTCCGGTAAACTTCACCCAAGCCGATGCCATTGAGTCGCTCAGAATTGCTCAACGGTTTAATGCATGGTCGTCAATCAACTACTTTGTAATGCCTGGCATTACCGATACAGCCGAAGAGCTGAATGCGCTGAAGGCAATTATTGACAATGCGCGTATCAACATGATACAGTGGCGCAACTTTAACATCGACCCCGATTGGCTTTTCAGCCGAATCGAGTTTGATGGGCAAGGACAGCCTTTGGGCATAAAACATATTATGGAACAAATTCGTAAGGAGTATCCCTGGGTTTACTTTGGCTATTTTAATCCGCCACTTAATGTTATTAGTGAATATCAATTTAAATAGATACTGTACCATGGAAACATACATCTGTAAGACTTGTAACGTTAAGTTTGATGCCAATAGAACCAAAACCGAATGGATTGATGCTGCATTTGGCCCATGTAGCAAGATGGTAGCCAAGTGTCCTGAATGCGGGAACGAGTGCGATGAATACTGTGCTCCCAAACAGGGTTCAGCGAATAGCAACCAACATGTTTCCCATGCCCCATCCTGTGGCTCTTGCTGCGGTGGTTGCAGCTTGTAAGCTAAGAATGATATGATAGACATTAAAGTTCTTGGTACTGGCTGCCCAAACTTCCATAAACTCGAGGCAATGTGCCACGAGGTGGTTGATGAGTTAGGCATAGTTGCTCACATTGAGAGCATTACCTACCTGGATAAGTTTATGGATTAAAGGGTGCTGCTAATCCCTGCCCTAGTTATAAATAACGAGGTCAAGGTTCAGGGAAAATTTCCCCCAAAGCCTACTTTTGTAAATTGGGTAAAGCAAGTTATAAAAAGCATGAATGCCTGCAATTGCCGGCATTCAGTGCAACGAATACTACCATGTATTAATGTCGTATTCGGGTACCTTACGAACGCGCTTGGCTACCTCCTGTCCTTTCTCGTTGATACCAATTACAAACTCAACCATATCGCCCTCAATGAGCTCCTCAAATTCACCTTCCTCAACATCCTGGTAATGGAAGAAAAGGTTATTGGGCGGATACTGGATAAAACCATAACCACTATTGATGCTCAGAACACGTGCCCGCTTGGTTTCCTCATCGATTATGGTTTCTTTAGTCACCTGTCGGGGCTGGCTGTAGTCCTGAACGGCAAAAAGATTTTCAACTACCTTATCCTTGCGCTTCAGCCCATCGTTAATGAGTTCATGCATGGGAAGCGGGTAAGTTACCTCACGAAGCAACTCCTGGGAAGTGCGGGTGGTCACTTCACGGCCTTGGTCATCGGTGTAATCGAAATCCCATGCCAAAACCATAACCTTGGTTCCCAACGAGTTGATTTTGCGGATAAGTGGAACGTAGTCGCCATCGGAGGTGATAAGCACCAGCACGTTAAAGCGCTTGTAAAGAGTTTGCTCAAAGGCTTCCAGGGCCAGCCAAACATCAATACCCTTATCCTCGCGGCGACCTCCCCGTGGACGTATGGGTAGGTAATGGGTAATTACACCCTCCGACATCAGGATATCGTCAAAGACCCTGTCGTTGTAGAGCTGGTTGCCACGCTGGCTTGCCTCCTGCGCACTAATACGGCCACGGAAAAAATGCGCCTCTATTAGCTGGCAAAAGTTTACATCTACACCTTCTTCCGTAGCAACCATATGCCGAATAAATTCATGCAAACTGGCAATATTCAACCTTTTTTTCCGCTGATGAAAGTAGTTGTAGTAGTTGCTAACATGCAGGAAGTAGTTCCCGTCGTAGAACACGCCAATGCGTATCAAATCCTTTCTCTGGTTTTTTAGAGCCATGTTTAATAGATTTTGGATTATTAATTAACTTAATTAGTTGCTAGTCTCTTTGAGTGAAAAGAGGTTGCAAATATAATTCTTTAAAATCACAACAAAAAATTATGTTTAAATAACGCATTATATAATTGCAAACGTTGATAGGTCGACAATTCCATTTTAATGGCATACTTCACCAAATCGACAGTAGTGGTTAGTCCAGCTTCTGCATGGCATAATTTTTATACGATTCCACTGTTCTAATGTTGAAAAAAAACTTATCGGCTATAAGTTGATTTGAGTATTCCTGTGCCACCATGCGCAGTTTATCCATCTCGCGGGATGTCAGTTTTTTATTCTCATACTCCTCAATCCTTTTTGGGTTTTTTTATTTTCGGTTTGAATGGCAGTGTTAAATCCCACTCCATTGTCCTCAATAATCAGGTGAAGATTGCTAAAATCGGCATAAATCGTAATATTTGCCCTGCTGGCGCCGGAATGCTTAATCACATTGGTTAGGGCTTCCTGAACAATTCTGTAAACGTAGGTTTTAAGTAGTTGATCGATGGGTTCGGGCAAAACGCCAACGATAAGGCCAACGCTAATTTCTGAATTACTCTCCACCTCGTTACACAAATTCCGAAGCGCTACGGCTAAGCTAAACACATTAAAAGCGACTGGCATTAAGTTGTTTGAGATGCGCCGCACCTCCTCTATGGTATGGTTGAACATCTGCTTTACCTGTGCAAGGGTTGCATTCAGTTCACCCGCTGTATCGTGGGGTATGCTTTCGAGCTTTAGCTTTATGGCTACAAGGTTCTGTCCTAACCCATCGTGGAGTTTCCGCGATATGCGCTGGTGTTCTCTCTCCTGACAATCAATAACCGATTTTACCTGGCACACGCGCTGAAGCAGCAGCTCACGCTCCATGAACGTACGATGGGTAATATCGCGCTCCACAACCTATTCAGCCATATGCCCCCAAATTGAATCGATTTTACCTGAACCTCAACGTAAAGGGTATTCCCATTGCTCTGGCGGAGCAGCCCCTCAACGCTCGGAAGACTTCCTTCCCTGGCTTAATTGAGTAGATCCTGATCAACTTTAATGATTTAAAAAAAGGCGAAGCCTGTAAAGGGCACTCTCAGGGTATCCAGTTATCTCATGGAGAACAGGGTGAAAAAATTGGCTTTAGTATGAATATGGATTCACTCTTGGTGTTTTCTATTTCGTGGTTCTCAATAATACTTTTTTCAATCAGCAAGAGCTCATTTTCAAGACTTGCAACTTGCTGCATAACCTGCAACAGCATTGCTGCTGAAATTATGTATACAATTATTACCAACACTAAAAAACTCTGATCAGTATTTTACCAATGATTGGCTTAAGTTGGTTATCAATAAAGTCCTGGTAAACAGGAACTGAAACTGGCTTGCTTAACTCAATCGGTTGGCTGGCACTTTGGTTTAGGTTGATGTTTTAAATTCCTTTGACCTGCTCAACTCGCTTGCCAACCCAAAAAGTAAAACTGCAAATGTTAAAACGAACAGGATAAGGTAATAGCTTTGGAATGAGTATTTTAAAAAATTTTTGAACAAAGCATTCCAAAAGTTATTGGCTTAAGCAAATAATTTTTGCATTATAATTTACGGAAACAATGAAATAATTCAATACCTTCAACTGAAAAAATTTAGCAGTACAGCATGGTTAAAAGCATAACGTATAGGGTTATAGATTTTGCCGGCGATGGCTACCACTGGTTGGTTGAATGTGTATTAAACAATGCCTATTACTGGCTATTGGTCGATACCGGAGCTACCCGAACTGTGATTGACCGGTCGGTATTAGGTGACATTGAAGTAAAAAATCACCCTCAGGGTTTGGTAATTGGGTTTGGGTCACAAACCAACAGCATCGATACAGCAACCCTACGCTCCGTTTGGATTGGTGGAATTGAGTTTCCGGACTTTGAAGTGGCAGTTGCCGATTTGAGCAACCTCATTGAGCTCTACTCGCAAATGGCCAAAGTTAAACTGGCTGGCATACTGGGCTGCGATTTTTTGATGCGTAATGCCACAAGTATAAACATTCAAAGGAAACGCATTTACCTGAAACCTATACATGGTGAAAATGAGTAGGAGATAAAGGCTGTTTGTATGTTAAAAAAAATTATATTTGCCCGATATTTTTGAAAACAGGCAAATTATCAACTTTTTAATACTTTAGAACGATGCAGAATAAAGGTGCGATCCGATTTGTTGCCATTGCATTAGCGCTGATTAGCTTGTACCAGCTTTCGTTTACTTATGTAACCTGGCGGGTTGAAAGAAAAGCCCGCGAATATGCAACGGTTGACAACATTTTTGATTCTAAGAAGTACGAGCATTACCTCGACTCCATTTCGCAGGAGCAGGTGTACAATTTCCTTTTTATACGAAAGTATAACTACAAGGAGTGTAAGGAAAGGGAACTTAACCTTGGCCTCGACCTAAGAGGTGGTATGAACGTTATGCTCGAGGTGTCGGTTATCGATCTGGTTAAAGCCTTGTCCAATAACAGCCAGGACAGTGCTTTTGTGAAAGCGCTAAATTTGGCAAATCAGATGCCTGGCAGCGAGCACTTTATCGATAAGTTTGGCAAGGCCTTTAAGCAGGTGGCTCCCAATGCTCGTTTGGCTTCAATTTTTAGCACACCTGAACTTCGTGGCCGTATAAACTTTGACTCATCGGACGAAGATGTTTTAAAAGTGCTAAAGCAGGAAGCCGAAAATGCTATTGATAACTCCTTTAACATCCTTCGCAACCGCATCGATAGGTTCGGTGTTGCACAACCTAACATTCAACGCCTCGAAAATTCTGGACTTATTCTTATTGAACTGCCCGGCATTAAAGAACCTGAGCGCGTACGCAAACTTTTACAGGGAACTGCAAGCCTTGAGTTTTGGGAAACCTACGAGTACAGCGAGCTGTTCAACAACTTTATGGCTGCCAACAGCACCCTTGCAAAAATCAACAGGACAACTCAGCCAACTGTTACCGAAACCGCTAAAAAAGATGAACCCACTGAGCAGGAGGATGAACTGCTAATCAAGTTAAAAGAAGCCGAAAAGACCGATACCCTAAAGGCCGCAGCCGACTTGGCTAAGGAATACCCCCTATTTAGCATTCTACAGCCCAACATATACAACAACGAACCAGCACCCGGCCCTGTGGTTGGCTATGCCCATTTTAAGGATACTTCCCGAGTAAATGAGATTCTCAGAATGCCCCAGATTAAGGCATTATTCCCTCCTGATGTAAATTTTCGCTGGGGAGTTAAATCGCCCAAGTGGGACAAAAGCAAAGTTTACTATGAGCTTGTTGCTCTTAAAGTAACCACCCGCGATGGTAAAGCACCCCTCGATGGTGGCGCCATTACCGATGCCCGCGAAGCCTTTGGCGACCGCAAGGGTGTAGCTCAGGTTGATATGGAAATGAATGCCGAAGGCGCTCGCATTTGGGCACGCATGACTGGAGAGAATGTTGGTCGATGCATTGCCATTGTACTCGACGATTACGTTTACTCATACCCTCGTGTTCAAACCGAAATTAAGGGTGGACGTTCACAAATAACAGGCGACTTCACCATTAACGAGGCTAAGGACCTAGCCAACGTGCTTAAATCAGGAAAACTTCCAGCTCCTGCACGCATTGTTCAGGAACAATTGGTTGGCCCATCACTCGGGAAAGAGGCCATTAACTCAGGGTTACGTTCATTTATCGTTTCATTTATCATTGTACTCATTTTCATGTTGGTGTACTACAGCCGTGGCGCCGGTTTAGTAGCCGACTTTGCCCTTATAACCAACCTGTTCTTCATCATGGGTGTTATGGCCTCGTTTGGCGCTACTCTAACCCTCCCCGGTATTGCCGGTATCGTGCTTACCCTGGGTATGGCCGTTGACGCCAACGTGCTGATCTTTGAGCGTATCCGTGAGGAAATTCGTGCCGGTAAAGGACTTAGCCTGGCAGTTAAGGATGGGTACCGCAATGCGCTCTCCGCTATTATCGATGGTAACGTTACCACACTGCTTACTGGTGTTATCCTTTACCTATTTGGTTCAGGACCTATCCGCGGTTTTGCCACAACCCTGATGATTGGTATTGTCACCTCGATGTTTTGCGGAATATTCATCACAAGGTTAATATTGCTTTGGATGGAAAAACGTAACATCCCAATGATTTTCTCAACTAAACTTTCAGAAAATGCATTCCAAAAAGTTAACATCGATTTCATTGGGCTACGAAAAAAAGCTCATATCTTCTCAGGCATACTAATATCAATTGCAATTATTTCGCTAGCAGTTCGGGGTTTGAACCCGGGTATCGACTTTGCCGGTGGACGCTCATATATCGTTCGCTTCCAGAATACAGTTTCAACCCAAGAGATTAGCAAATCGCTTGTTGCATACCTTGGGGAAGCACCTGAAGTAAAAACAATTGGCACTTCAAACCAGGTTAAAATAACCACGAAGTACAAAATCGACGATACCGACCCGAATGTTGACAATGAGGTTGATTCATTGATTTACCTCGGCGTTAAGCCTTTCATGTCCGATGGTGCCACATTTAGCGACTTCCAGCACGATTACAAGCAAAGTTCCATTAAAGTTGGGCCTACCATTGCTCACGATATCAAACGCGACGCATACATTGCTATACTCTTTGCTCTTATCGTTATTTTCCTATACATCCTAATCAGATTTAGGTACTGGAGTTATGGTGCCGGAGGAGTTGCTGCACTTCTCCACGACTCGTTAATTACCATTGGAATGTTCTCGGTTCTTTACTACAGGGTACCATTCAACATGGAGATAGACCAATCGTTTATTGCGGCAATCCTTACCATTATCGGTTACTCTATTAACGACTCGGTTATTGTTTTCGACCGTATCCGTGAGTATACCGAATTACATCCTAAACGCGATAGGAAAGAAAATATCAACAATGCATTAAATGATACTTTAAGCCGGACATTCTCAACCTCTTTCTCAACACTTATAGTACTTATCCCAATGTTCTTCTTTGGTGGTGAAGTAATTCGCGGGTTTATCTTTGCGCTTATCTTTGGTGTTCTTATTGGTACTTATTCGTCGCTTTTTATTGCAGCACCTATTTCCCACGACCTTGAAAAACGTAAGGATAAAAAGAAAAACAAGTAAACTGATGCCTACAGTTTTAAAAAGGCGACCATTCAGGTCGCCTTTTTTTATTACCCAAATCCATCAATTGAAAAAAACCAATTGACGAATCGACTAATAAATTCTATTCATTCCGAAAGTTCGGAATGATAGATTTTGATAAGTTGGGGTTAATTCCAATAAGTCAATAAATCTAGGTGTGTACATATTTCTTGTGTTTCTACTGACCAATCTCGGTTTAATAATAAAGTGAAACCTAAAAAATCTAAACAAAAAAACAGGCAAAATCCTGTCCGGTACATTGTTAGGTATTAGTAAGCAATCACAGCGTTCCTCTATTGAAACCTAAGTGTTGAAAATGTTGTTGAAAATTTTTAACTTTATTGCGATTATTTCCAATCCTTACTAATATCTGAACCATTTGAGATCCTCGGCGGTGAAGTCGGGGGTTTCGTTTTATTTGAGCGCCAAACTAGCCAAAAGTTTAAAGCCGGTTTGCCATATTTGTATGTTGTAAAGTAGTTTTAACGTTTTTTCAACAGGGCCAAATTGCTATGCAACTATTTGGTATTTTTGTAAACGTTCCGGAAAACTAATAAACGGTGAGCAAGGAGAATGATATTAATATAGTGGAAACCCCACTGATGAAGCAGTACTTGAGCATTAAACGCAACCATCCAGATGCCATTTTGCTCTTCAGGGTTGGCGATTTCTATGAAACATTTGGCGAGGATGCCATAAAAACCTCAGAGATTTTAGGTATAACCCTAACCCGCCGTGCAAACGGTGCTGCATCGTTTGTGGAACTTGCCGGTTTTCCACACCATGCACTCGATACTTACCTGCCCAAGCTGGTGAGAGCTGGCCAAAAAGTAGCAATTTGCGAACAACTTGAGGACCCAAAAAAAGCCAAAACCATAGTAAAAAGGGGGATTACCGAACTTGTTACCCCTGGAGTTTCGTACAACGATAATGTTCTGGAACGCAAGGAGAACAACTTCCTGGCCTGCATCTATCTCGATAAAAAAGCGGGAGGAGTAGCTTTTCTGGATATATCCACCGGTGAATTCTATACCTCCGAGGGAAACCTTGACTATGTTGATAAGCTAATCAACAACTTTAAACCCAAGGAGATTCTTGTTGAACGAACAAGGCACAAGGAGTTCCTGGAACAGTTTGGTAGTAAGCATTATGTAACCCGACTCGATGAGTGGGCTTTTAACGAGGATGCCGCTCGCGAAAAACTAACCAAGCACTTTAAAACCCAATCGTTAAAAGGGTTTGGTATCGATTCGTTGCGGTACGGTGTAACCGCCGCTGGAGCAATACTCTACTACCTTGATGTTACCCAGCACACACAAACAGGTCACATTCAGAGCATTTCCCGCATCGACGAGGACAACTTTGTGTGGATTGACAGGTTTACCTCGCGTAACCTGGAGCTGTTCAGCTCCATTAACGAGGGAGCCAAAACTTTCATCGAGGTTATCGATAAAACCTCATCGCCCATGGGTGCCCGCCTGCTAAAACGTTGGGTGGCATTACCCCTCAAGAGTATCGACTCTATTAACGACAGGCTGAACGTGGTTGAACTCTTGGTTAAAAACGAAGATATCCGTACAACTCTTACCGATAAAATCCGGGAAATGGGCGATATGGAACGTATCATCTCAAAGGCAGCCGTAGGGCGTATTCAACCCCGCGAGATGGTTCAGCTAAAAAATGCGCTAGCGCTGACTGATGAGGTTAAGGCCATTTGCGACCAAAGCGTTGAGCCTACGCTACTTCGTATATCGGAACAGCTAAATCCCTGCCACCGAATTCGTGAACGAATCGAGAATGAGATTATGCCCGATGTACCCATGATGCTCGGTAAAGGTCAGGTAATTGCCAGAGGAGTTAATGCTGAACTTGATGAGCTAAGGGACATTCTGTTCTCCAGTAAGGAATACTTGCTAAGTATCCAGCAACGCGAATCGGAGCGTACCGGAATACCATCGCTCAAGGTTAACTTCAATAACGTCTTTGGCTATTACATTGAGGTTAGGAATACCCATAAGGATAAAGTCCCAGCCGACTGGATTCGAAAGCAAACCCTGGTATCGGCCGAACGTTACATCACTCAAGAACTAAAAGAGTACGAGGAAAAAATACTAGGAGCCGAGGAGAAAATTGCTGAACTTGAGCAAAACCTTTACCAAAACCTGGTTCATAGCCTAGCCGAGTATGTAGGGTCAATACAGCTAAACGCCTACTTAATAGCTCAACTCGATTGCCTGCTCTCGTTTGCCCACTGCACAGTGGAGTATAGCTATTGCAGACCGCAGGTAAACTTAGATGATGCGATTGACATTAAGCAAGGACGACATCCTGTAATTGAACGCATGCTGCCGGCCGGTGAACAGTACATTGCCAACGATGTTTACCTCGACACGCGCGAACAGCAAATTATCATAATTACAGGGCCAAATATGGCCGGGAAATCGGCATTGCTAAGGCAAACCGCCTTAATTGTGCTTATGGCACAAATGGGCTCCTTTGTTCCCGCCGAGTCAGCTTCAATAGGTATAGTTGATAAAATATTCACCCGTGTTGGGGCATCGGATAACCTTTCGCTGGGCGAGTCGACCTTTATGGTGGAGATGCAGGAGGCGGCAAGCATCCTGAACAATGTGTCACCCCGAAGCTTAGTGCTACTCGATGAGATTGGCCGAGGAACATCAACCTACGATGGCATTTCAATAGCTTGGGCAATTGTTGAGTACCTTCACAACCATTCCAACGCACGGGCAAAAACGCTCTTTGCAACGCATTACCACGAACTGAACGAGATGGAAAAATCGTTCCCCCGTGTAAAAAACTACAATGTAACCATAAAAGAGGTTAACAACCAGGTAATTTTCCTGCGTAAACTTGTTCGTGGGGGAAGTGAGCATAGCTTTGGAATACACGTTGCCCGTATGGCAGGCATGCCACCAAGCGTGGTAAAACGCGCTAACGAAATTCTTGCGGAACTTGAAGGCTCAACTCAACGCCAATCGTTAAGCAAGCCGGTTAATGAAATAGGCACACACCGCGAGGGCTACCAGCTAAGTATTTTCCAGCTCGAAGACCCCGTGCTAAAACAAATACGCGACCAGATAAAGAAAATCGATATTAATAACCTTACACCCATTGAGGCGCTTAATAAACTCAACGAGATTAAACGCCTAACCGGGTTATAAACCTACTCCCAAATCCCACTCACGCTCAGGTAGCGCTCGCCGGTGTCGTAGGCAAAGGTTAAAATTTTGGGGTTGCCATGCTGTTCTATCAACAGCTTTTTAACGGCTGCAATATTTGCACCAGTTGATATCCCTGCCAAAATCCCTTCGGTTCGGGCAAGCAAATGCATGCATTCAAACGCCTCGTCGGCTTTAACCGTAATAATTTTGCCTATTACGCTACGGTCGAGGTTCTGGGGTACAAAACCAGCTCCAATTCCCTGAATGGGGTGCGAACCCCGTTGCCCTCCAGAGAGAACCGGCGAGTCGGATGGCTCTACTGCAATTACCTGAATATTGGGGAATGCAGCCTTTAGGCCCAGCCCAATCCCGGTTATATGGCCAGCAGTCCCTACTCCTGCAACAATAATATCAACCCCATCGGGGAAATCAGCCAAAATCTCCTGTGCAGTGGTCTGAAAATGAATACTGGGGTTAGCCGCATTAGCAAATTGCATAGGCATCCATGCCGAGGGAATACTGGAAAGAATTTCCTTAGCCTTATCAATTGCTCCTTGCATACCGAGCGCTGCCGGCGTAAGTACAATTTCAGCACCATAAGCCTTAAGAAGGGCTCTCCGTTCAACCGACATGCTTTCGGGCATGGTCAGTATCAACCTATAGCCTTTTACAGCCGCAACCATGGAAAGACCTATACCGGTATTGCCTGATGTTGGCTCAACTATTACACTGCCCGGCTTCAAAAGTCCCTGCTCTTCGGCATCCTCAACCATAGCCATGGCTGCCCTGTCCTTGATACTACCAGAGGGGTTTCGCCTTTCATCTTTTAGCCATACCTCTGCATTTGGGAATAGCCTATTCAGCCGTATATGCGGCGTGTTACCTATCGACTTGTCAATACTCAAATATTTCATAACTCTCTACATTTTAGTTTTATAATCATTTTGCCGCACAATCACTTTACTCTCATGGTAAACCATTGAGAAAGGCGGAACACTTTTAACCAACCAAACATTACCGCCAATAACACTATTATGGCCAATTACGGTTTCGCCACCAAGAATAGTGCTGCCGGCGTATATAATCACATTGTCTTCGATTGTTGGGTGACGCTTGGTTGTAGCCAAACTTTTCGATACACTTAACGCACCAATTGTTACCCCCTGGTATATTTTAACCTTATCCCCTATTTTGGCAGTCTCACCAATCACTATTCCGGTTCCATGATCAATACAAAACTGCTGACCAATGGTTGCGGCAGGATGAATATCGATACCCGTTTTGCTGTGAGCGTATTCCGTAATCATCCGCGGCAAAATTTTTACCCCCATCCTACGCAGCAGGTTTGCTAATCGGTAATGGATAATGGCGTAAAACCCTGGGTAGGCAAGCAAAACCTCTTCAATGCTTTCGGCGGCAGGATCGTTATGGAAAATAAAGTATGCATCGCCTTTAAGTGTAGCTAACACCTTTGGTAAGCCTTGAAAAAAGAGTTCCAGATGCCTACGGCATTGTTCGATATCGGAAATAAAGTATTGTAGCGCATCCATAAGCCTAACGTAAGGCTTTTCGATATCTGCTTTTGGCCTCAAACCAAGCAAACTATCAATAACCAAATTAGTAAAACTCTCACTTAATCCCTGAACTTTATGCTGTATTTCAATGTAATTGGGTTTATTCCTAATCATGTATCCTTATTTTTTTGTGTGTTTTAGCATAAATACCATGATAAAATGAAAAAAGCCCCTCCGCTAAAACCGGAAGGGCTTGCTTTATGATTTGATATGCATAATCAACATCGAAAATAGCTATACCCCTGCGGTACAAACCTATACCACATACAACAACAGGTAGCAACTATGTTTACAATGTTTCTCATGCCACAAAGATAATTAAATCCGAATTCGTCAATTGAAATATGTAATTAAAAGTTTTTGTATTTCTATTGGTTAATCTCCTCTAAAAATATTTCTGCGTTTCTATTTTTTAGCCCGGTTAAATTTGTTAATCTATGGTATTAAGTTTAACAATTCACTTTCCCTCTATCTTCATCAACTCCACCATATTCCGTATTTTTCGATTCATTTCCGCTTAAAATCAAGCATTTTACATTTAACTTTTATCTTTTAACGTCTAACGGTTCACGTTTAACGAACTAAAACTTCTTCTAACTTCCTTATATTCAGTTTAATTCCGAGTCATTCCGTCTCATTCCGATTCATTGCTTACCATTCAGAACTAAAATGGCTTGGTTAAGCCTGGTAAGGGTTTCATCCTTCCCTAGAATTTCGCAGATATCAGCTATACCAGGCCCTTTCGATTCGCCAACAAGGCATAATCTTATGGCATTCATAACCTTTCCCATACCATAGCCCTTAGAGTTAATGATTTCTTTTAAAGCCGTTTCGATTTCATGGGATGACCAAGCGGATAGGCCTTTTAGAGTTTGGCTAACATCGGTTATCATATCGGGAATTTCGGGCTTCCAGTGCTTGGCAACAGCTTGCTGGTCGTACTCCAGGGGGCGCTCAAAGAAAAAGTTTGTTTGCCCCCATAGCTCATGGACAAAGTTAACACGTTCCTTAACCAGCCCAACTATTCGCGTAAGCTTATCAATTGGTACATCGATATTGCACTGTTCAAGAACAGGCTGGAATAGTTCAGCAACCTCAGCGTCGGATTTGCGGATAAGGTACTGGTGGTTGAACCATTTTGCCTTTTCCGGGTCGAAGCGCGCACCCGACTTGTTTATGCGCTCAATGCTGAAAAGTTGAATTAACTCGTCCATGCTGAATATTTCCTGATCGGTTCCTGGGTTCCACCCCAAAAGGGCAAGCAGGTTTACAAATGCCTCGGGGAAGTAGCCATCCTCGCGGTAACCACGCGATATCTCACCATCGGCACCCCTCCATAGCAAGGGAAAAACGGGGAATCCCATTTTATCCCCATCGCGCTTGCTCAGTTTACCATTACCCAATGGTTTAAGCAGTAGCGGAAGGTGTGCAAACTTTGGCATCACCGCCTCCCAGCCCAGGGCACGGTACAGCAGTACATGCAGGGGCAACGAGGGCAGCCACTCCTCGCCACGGATAACGTGCGAAATCTCCATCAGGTAATCGTCAGTAACGTTGGCCAGGTGGTATGTGGGGAGCATATCGCTACTCTTAAACAGCACCTTATCGTCAAGCGGTGAGGTGTTCACCCTAACCTCGCCGCGGATAAGATCATGCATCACCACCTCCTCATTCTCGGGCATCTTAAAGCGAATAACCCATTGGTCGCCTCTATCAATTCGACGCTTCACTTCATCGGCTGGTAGCGACAAGGAGTTCTCCATGCTATTTCTAATGGCATAGTTATAGGTAAATGCGCCACCATTGGCTTCGGCCTCGGCGCGCATTTTGTCCAACACTTCTGGTGTGTCAAAGGCGTAATATGCATATCCGAACTCCACAAGCCTATCGGCATACTGCTTGTATATGTGTTTGCGCTCGCTTTGGCGGTAAGGTGCGTGGGGTCCTCCCTCACGTACTCCTTCGTCTATCTTTATCCCGCACCAGTTCAGCGCCTCGTTGATGTACTCCTCGGCACCGGGGACAAACCGTTGTGAGTCAGTATCCTCAATACGAAGAATGAAATCGCCACCGTGCTGGCGGGCAAAAAAGTAGTTAAATAGTGCTGTGCGCACCCCACCAATGTGCAAAGGGCCTGTTGGACTTGGTGCAAACCGCACTCGAACTCTACGATTTCTCATGTCCATGAAATTTTGCGCAAATGTACGAATAAAGCACGTTTACAGCAAAAATAGGAGAGCTTTACTCTCCTATAATATTCTTGTAGTGCTGGTACCTTTCCATTATCTCCTTTACGTAGTTTGTGGTTTCAACCCCCTTTAGCCTACCATGCCTAACAACGGGGTCGTATGCAAACTGCGACTTGTTACGGATGAAGTACTCCACGTTATTGTCCCACACATTGGGATTTCGACCGTGTTTCTGGGCAAGTTTTCGTGCGTCAATTATGTGGCCTATCCCTGCATTGTACGATGCTAACACAAATTTTATCATCTCATCCGTAGGAATGTCGTAGTTGGCAAATCGATCTTCGAGCCACTTAATGTACCTAACACCAGCCTCTATTTGCTTAACAGGATCAGCTGTGCTATCGATACCAAAAAACTCGGCGGTTTGAGGCATGAATTGCATTAAGCCTGAAGCGCCTCTATGGGACCTGACATTATGTCGAAAACGCGATTCCTGGTAAACCAACGACGCTAAAAGTCGCCAGTCCCAATCGATACCTTTACTATACTTTTTAAAGTATTCGTCCCACGGTGAAATTTTGCCGGTATATATGAAAAAGTAATCGCTGCTGGCCCGCCTGATAAAGCGCTCCTGGGAAAAATACTTATTCTCAATATTCCGATAGTGTGCCGTTTTTAGGTAGCCATCCAGCCATGCATCAACTTTTGGACGGAGTTCAACTGAGGTTTTACGGATAGCCCAGGCTGTTTTTTGCGGAAATCCTATCTGAACGTCAATGTTGATGTTTTGATAGGAATTGGAATTAACTAACGCCACCGATTGGTCACAAACCGCAAAGTCGATTTCGCCTGTAGCTACCAGTTCTATCAACTTGTCGGCATCGTAGTTGGGAAGCTCAACAATGGTTATTCCCCCACCAATTTCATCGGATAGGTTTTTCAGGCGCTGTGCGCCTGCTGAACTTTTTTGTACGTAAACCAATTTGCCCGAAAGCTGAAGCGGTTTTTGGACTGCTGGATCGCTGTTGTTGGCAGGCACCCGTTGAACCAGCACCTGGCTGGTTTCGCCATGAGGCAAAGTAAAATCGACCTCCTCCTTGCGCTGGGCGGTTATGGCTAAGCTGCTGGCTATGATATCAACCTCACCCTTCCTGAGCATCTCAAACGATTTGTCGATATCGTTCTCTGTCACGATTTCGAGCTTTACCCCTAAGTAGGTTGCTAAATCGCGAAGCATATCGTACTGGTAACCCATTGGCTCACCTTTGTAAATAAAGTAACTTGTTGCATTATAATCGGTTACGGCAACAAGCTTGCCATCAGCCAGTATATCGGCAAGGTCCCTTTGAACTTCTAATTCCTTAGTCGCTTTCTCCTCACAATTTAAAAGTGAGAAACTAAACAGCATAGACAAAAAAATCAACCCATTACGCAGATACATAAATTTTCGAACCATAATATGACTTTTTTGGATTAACCAAACAGAAACGCAAAATTAGCCTAAAGTGTTGAAATACAATAGAGAATTTTGACGATTAATCGTAAAACATCCACGAAACCCCAAACTTAACCATACGTGGATTGTACGGGTAGCGAAGTGCAGTAAAATACTGATTATCAATTAATCCCTGGTTTACATGATCAAACTTAACAAACAGGTTTGTACGCTTCCACTTGGCATTCAGAAATACATCGATGAACGGATAGTTACCAATTTTTCGAACACGTTGGTTATGATAAATCCCAAGTGCAGGATTGTAAGCGTCGGCATAAAACTCGGTACGGTAAAACCCGCTAACACCCAGCTGCATGGTAAGCACATTCTTTACAACCGGGTATTGTAAATAAATTGCACCAAAGCCCGATATAGTGGGCAAACTTAATATATCAGCATTAGTGGTGGCCTGCCAAATAACCCTACAAACAGCATTAAACCATCCTAACTTCAACTTTTCCTGAATGTATGCCGATGTTACAGTAACCTTAGGATCTTGAGCAGGCAAGGAGAGGGTATCGAAATATACATAGTTCAGTATATGCTCTAGGTTATACCCAGCTTCAAAACCAACTTTCTCGGCACCAAACTTTGCACTTAACCTGAAACGGCTCTCCTTTTCAAAGCTATTTTCCCATTTAAAATGATTTGAAAAATATCGATTTATAAAGATATCGAACTCCCTATCGGTGATGCTTAACTCCCCTGCAACATAAGGCAACTCCTTCGATTTCCATGGCGAAATGGTCAAACGGCCAATCAACTCCTTATCAGCTGCCCTGTATCCGCTCATGTAGAAACGTGCAGCACCACTGTAGCTAAAGTAAGGACTTTGGCTATAAACCCCTACCCCAAAGTGAGTGGTGTTAAGCTTCGTATTGTTGTAAGTATATATAAAATTTTCTGGGGTAAAATTATAGTAGTTTCCCATTTGGCCCGATACCCACGCCCGCAATCCCGGTATGCCGGGATATTTGGCAATTTGGCTTAGCTCCATGAGCAGAGTGGACTGGTAGGTGGCCAGGTACACCGAATCGTGGGTAGATGTGGTACTAATGTAGAAGTTTCCGTAGTACGACGAATCGGACTCGGTATCGGCATAAACCCGCGTGTAGCGGTTGGCATCAAGTATCAGCTTTGCCGTGAGAATCGATTTCAGATTCTCACGGCTATCGTTTACCCTTTTTGTAATAATATCGTAACCAACCACACCGGCAAAACTCCTTTTACGGTACTCCACCGATGCATCCTTTAGCCTGAAGGGCACCAGGTTGGGCTCCATAACGGTGTCCTGTATAAACCTATCGTCAACCAGTCCGCCATTTTCCTGATTCCGAATGTAAGTGTAGGCAAATGTCCCCTGTGCCGACACCCTATGCTTGTAGTAGCTTGCAAAGGCCGTAAAATCGTTATTACGGGTTAGCTGCCTTTCGTATATACCCTTAGTGCTGTAGTAATCGTACTGTAACCCGAAGTTCAAGTACCTGTTCACATTCTGCGTATGAAAAACCCTGAGGTTTTGCTCAGCATTACGCCTTTTACCGGCAGTAGAGTACTCCAACAACGTGTGCGGACGCCTTACGTTGTACTGCTTCCTATCCAGTACCGGTTGCTCGTAACTGGCATACCCCTTTGAGAACAGGAACGGAAAGTTAACCGGCCGTTCAAAAAAATGGTCACTCTGAATAGGCGATCCCATATTGCCCAGGTAGGTTAATGGCGATAGGCTCTTTTGTCCGGGTAGTATCAGATGCACCAGGAATAGCGAACTATCAAAGGCCTGGGTTTGAGCCAAATCAAATGTTTCCATATCAATATACCAGGCAAACGACTTGGTTTTAGGATCCTGAATGCCAAGGTAACCGTAAATGTTGCGCTCGTTGGGTTTAAGCGTATCGGTAGCTGAACGGCCGATACCCTTTGCTCCACTCTTATCAAATGAAACGTTCCTACCCCCCAGCGTATCGCTCTGGGAATGCTTGCCAACTAGGGTACGAGCCCCTTCCTGCGAATAGGCACGACTGCTAGTTGAGTACACTGCCGCTGCAAGCAGTAGGCATGCTAATATAACTGAAAAAAACTGTTTCAAACCAGTTTTATTTTAAGAGTGCAAATATATGAATGATAGATGTTAAACAATGCTAAGCAACACAAAAAAGATTGAAACAGAACAAACAAGTTGGCGGTTAGCGACGGATCGGAATGATTCGGAATGAGAGGGAATGAGGCGAAATATGAGGAAGTTAAAGGAAGTTAAAAACGTTAACCGTGAGCCGTTAAACGCTAAACCCCTGCTCGCGCACGTCTTTTGACGCGTGCGACTTACACCATTCTTTGCTGGCGCGGACTTGTAGTCCATGACAAATACTTCTTACACACTTTATTACTTATTCGAGCTGTGCCTCACTGAAAACACCTTTTAATAAAATCGTACGGCTTGGCTTTGCTGAACTCCCTTCGGTCGGTTGCAAATCGCGTGAGCGGGGGGGGTATTTTGTGCGGTCAGAGACCGCTGTTTGACTCCATTGAGGTCACTTCGTTCGGTTAGCAGCGACCGAAGTCACAGACTTAGCCGAACTAGGGTAACGAAAAATTACTTATAAATAAATTTCACTGTTGTCCGATAAAAATATAAGAGAAGGGAGCCCACAAGGAACTCCCAGCTCTTTTTAGTAGCTTTGTTTTATCACCAACATTTAACTACTATGGATAAAAGTACACATTTTTTTGGCACCTCGGTTTTCGGACAGCTGATTTCTTTAATTGACCCCAGAACCATCACCTCCAGCACGAAAAAGTTCGATTCCGATCGATACGTAAAGAAATTTAAGACTAAGGACCACCTGATAAGCATGCTGTTCTGCTCGTTTGCCAAATGCGCATCCTTACGCGAGGTTAGCGGAGCCATGCTCGGATTAGCCGGTAAAACCAAACATTTTCAGCTCAATCATATCCCCAGGAGAAGTACGCTTTCAGATGCCAACAAACGGCGAAATGCAGATGTTTTTGGCAATATCTACAATAAGCTTCTTAAGCAGTAGGGTCATGTTATCTCGGACAGCAGGATTAAGGACGTGATAAGTAAACAGATAGAGATTGTTGACAGCACAACCATCAGCCTTTTTAAGGAAATCCTAAAATGTGTTGGGCGAAATCCGCAGAACGGGAAAAAGAAGGGCGGCATAAAGCTTCACTCAGTAATACATGTAGATGAAGCTGTGCCCAAAATGGTTTGGTTCTCAAGCGCTGTTGCTAGACAAGCTCAAGCACGATGCGAACACGATCTATGTTTTTGACAAGGGGTACAATGACTATAAAGCGTTTGAGAAGTTCACGTTGTCACAAACAGGTTTTGTCACACGCATTAAAGATAATGCCGTTTATGAAACGGTAGCAGACAGCGAGATAGATGATGAAATACACAGCGGCGTTGAGAAGAATGAAATCATTGAGGTTCAGGTGAAAAAGGACAATGGTACAACCCCTTTGAAACTGCGTAAGGTTCAATTTTACGACAGGGTGCTCAAAAGACGCTTTGAGCTCTTGACCAATCTTTTTGAAATGAGAGCTGACCTGATAGCCGCCATTTATAAACTCCGCTGGCAAATCGAGCTGAGTTTTAAGCAGCTGAAGCAAAATTTTCCGCTAAAATACTTTCTGGGGGATAATGAGAATGCCATAAAAATACAGCTATACTGTGCGTTAATTGCAAATCTGTTGATGGCTGTAGTTCAAAAAATGCTGAAGCGGCGATGGTCATTTTCCAATTTGGTCAGCTTTTGTAAGATTCACCTGTTTAACTACCTACATTTACTCCGATTCCTTGAAAATCCGGATAGGGATTGGCAGAAAACCTATGATGAACTGATGCAGCCCACTCTGTTTTAGGGGGGCTTACTTTTTAAAATCAGAAGATTGTAAACCTTATCTCTCTGTAAATGTGTAAATTAAGAAATCATACGATTAATTTTGTATTTTTATCGGACAATAATGTTTTTGAATATACCTTTATATCTATTATGCTATAATGTGACATTAGGAACCGCCAGCAACTTTTAAACCTATTAAGTAAAAAAGCAATTATACCCTAATAAAAAAGCCCCACGGGGTTACCCGTGGGGCGAAGGGGGGGCGGCGACCTACTCTCCCGCTGTGACGCAGTACCATCGGCGCTGGCGGGCTTAACTGCCCTGTTC
>Ga0209614_1001123_pt1 | contig 21003 bp, 13 predicted proteins | sample BlaSprsedimmetaG_FD_185484 | JGI IMG/M metagenome (GOLD analysis project Ga0209614, IMG submission 185484) | Hot spring sediment bacterial and archeal communities from California, USA to study Microbial Dark Matter (Phase II) - Blank Spring... ... | reverse complement strand
AAGTTCTTCTCCCATGCCTCATTATATAAAATCGCACGAAGAAAAACCAGCTTTTTCAGAAAAAGTTGTAAACTCGATAAGATTAGCTCATAAGTGACGCGGCCCTGATTGCCACCCGGGTTTCGGCCTCAGACAGCGAGTAGAGTTCGCGCAACCGCTCTTGATCAATCTCGATCCGGGTTTCGGGATCGTAAAAGTACACCGCGACATAGCCTGACGGCGGGCCGATCAGCACCGGAACATCCGGATGCACCGGTCTCACCAGCAGCCGCAGGTCCGGAGCGCCGGGGCGCGGCACCGCCAGAGTGCCGCCGGAAGCAGAAAAGGTGCGGGTATCGGCTGCGCTCAGGCACTGGCGAAGCAGTCTTTGCAGGCGGCGATTTTGCAGCTCATCGGTAATCAGCAGCCGGTTGTTCCGCACTTCCAGGCAAGGACCACCGGCAGCAATATTCTCCACGCCGGGGCTGGAATAGATGACCCGCAATGAGCGGTCCAGCAGCAGAAAAGGCAGTGGCTCGCAGCCGGCGGCAATGGCTGTCGCTTCGCCCTGGGCCCGGGTATTTGCAAGCTGGCCGGCGATCAGAAAGGACTGCTGGATATGCGGCACGAGATCGTTGAGAAAGGCTGTTTCGGCCTCGGTGTAATATCCCTGGCCGCGGGTGCGCTGGATCAGCAACTGCACCGAGGTGGCGGCGTCGCGATACACCGTGCCGCAGACCCCGTGGTGAATATTTTGCGGACGGGCCCAGTCATTGAAGAACTCGGTACGGTAGAATTCCTGCTGGGGACAGCTGAAATGCATATAGGTTGAATAGAGGCGGCCGGGACGCATCGACCGCAGTTCGGGACGCCAAGGACAGGCGTTGACGTAATGCTCCACGTATTGACGGTGATAGCAGTCGTCAATGTTCAATTTGATGCTCACCCTGACCCGGGTTGCCGCCCGGTTCATCACCAGCAGCCTGGCCGAGCGCGAGCCGGTGACCGCCACCAGATCCCGGAGCAGTTCATGCCAGGCGCCCGGCTCGCCGACTGTCCGATATATGGTCTCGATCAGACCGGCCCGCTCATGAGCCGGTTTTTCCTTTCCAGTTCCGTTGATGGGTGACATGAAATCAGAGGATCGGTGAAAAAAAATTCACATTGTCCGGGTGTGTTGAAAAATCGGTCCGCACCCTGATGAGTTTATCCTGTTTGTATATTATATTCACCGGAAAATTCAATCTCATTTTTGCTTTGAGAGCGCAGAAAACCTTCTCTCCGGAAGAGATGAGATTTGTTTTTGGCGGTTGCGGGATAATTCCAGTCAGGGGTTATAGGAGCATATCGATGTCGATTTTAAGTTCTCCGGCAATTGCCTTGAACCAAAAAAAGCCCGGTCCTCTTTGCGGAGGCCGGGCTTTTTATTCTGGAGAGGCGATGGTCAGGCCAGCGCTTTCTCCAGGGACTTGGCCATCTTGGTGTTGATGACCTCGCCGATGTGTTCGTCGGTCCAGATGCCGTCCTTGCGCACGGTTTTGGTGGCGTTGCCGAAGCTGACCCGCACGGACTGGCTGCTGACAATGTCGAGACCCTTCTGCAACCGCTTTTTCAGCTCGTCTTTGGACAACCCCTCGGCCTGGCCCAGGGGGCCGAGTTCCTGCATCTGCCGGGTGAAGTCGGTGATCAGCCGGACGAAGCGCGGGGCTTCGGCGGCCGAGGCCCACTGCAGACTGAAACGCTCCTCGCGGATGCCGATTTCCTTCAAAACCCTCTGTACCAGGGCCTTCATGCCCATTGCGTCGTAATTACCAACCTGGTAATGGCATTCGCCCAGTTGTCAGCCGCCGGTGAAGATGCCGTCGGCCCCTTCGATGAAGCCGCGCAGGACAAAGGCCGGATCGACCCGGCCGGTGCACATGACGCGGATGGTCCGCAGGTTCGGCGGGTACTGGTAGCGGGAGACGCCGGCCGCGTCGGCCGCTGCATAGCAGCACCAGTTGCAGAGAAAGCCCAGAATTCGCGGGCTGAATTGATCGCTCATCATTTTACCTCAGCTTTTTCTTTTTCCCCCACCTCGCCGAAGGCGGCGATCTGAGAGAGGATCTGTTCATTGGTGAAGCCGCCCATGGAAATGGCAAAGGTCGGACAGTGGCTGGCGCAGATGCCGCAGGCCTTGCACGAGGCGGCGATGGTCCTGGCCTTGCGCTTTTTGTCGACCTTGAGCATTTCTATGGCCTGATACGGGCACAGGCTCGCGCACAGGCTGCAGCCGATGCACGTTTCCTCGTCGACATGGGAGACGATGGGGGCCACCGAGACGTGGCCCTTGACCAGGGGGATCGCCGCCTTGGCAGCCGCCGCCTGGGCCTGGGCAATGGTCTCGTCCAGCGGCTTGGGCCCGTGGGCAAGGCCGCAGACGTACACTCCGTCCACCGCCAGCTCCACCGGACGCAGCTTGACGTGGGCTTCGAGGAAAAACCGGTCGTCGGTCAGCGGAGCCTTGAACAGCTTGCTGAGTTCCTCGGTCCCCTCGGGCACGATGCCGACGGACAGGGCAACCAGGTCCGGGGTCAGATCCATCTCCTCCTGGAGAATGGCGTCAAAAAATTTGACATGCAACCGCCGGCCCTTTTCGTACACCTCGGGTTTGTTGTCCACCTCGTAGGGGATGAAGACCACGCCCTTGAGGCGGGCTTCACGGTAGGCGTCCTCGGCAAAGCCGTAGGTCCGCATGTCGCGGTACAGGACGATGACCTGGGAATGGGGATTGATCTCCTTGATCTTCAGAGCGTTCTTGACCGCGTGGTTGCAGCAGACCTTGGAACAGTAGGCGAGATCGTCGCCGCGGGAGCCGGCGCACTGGATCATCACCACCGAGTCGGGTGCCCGGTTCTTTGCCCTGCCGGCCAGTTGCTTCTCCAGCTCCTGCTGGGTCATCACCTTGTTGTTTTTGCCGAGCAGGTACTTGTCCGGCCGGTGCTCCCGGCCGCCCGTGGCCAGGACGACCGTGCCGTGGTCATAGATCTGCTCCTTTTTCTTTGCCCCTGTACCGGACGCGATGACCGAGGAGAAGTTGCCGATGAACCCGGAGATGTTCACCAGGTCGGCATTGGTGGCCACGGTTATTTTCTTGTTCTTCCTGACCGCTGCCGTCAGTTGGTTGAGGTGGGCGGCGGTTTCGTCCCCGGCCAGGGTGGTGTTGAGCATGCCGAGGTTACCGCCCAGCTCTTTGCCCTTTTCCAGCAGCAGGCTGTCAAAACCCTGAGCGGCCAGGGTCAGGGCGGAGGTCATGCCGGCGATGCCGCCGCCGATAACCAGCGCCCGGGGAGTGACCGGCACGGTCTGCTCCGGCAGGGGCTTCATGCCGCGGGCCTTGGCCACGGCCATGCGCACCAGATCCCTGGACTTGTCGGTGGCCGCATCGGGCTCACTGGCATGGACCCAGGAGCACTGGTCGCGGATATTGACCATCTCGATGAGGCTGCGGTTGAGCCCGGCGTCCTTGAGGGTCTCCTGGAAGAGCGGTTCGTGGGTCCTGGGCGAGCAGGCGGCGATGACCACCCGGTTCAGCCGGTGCTCTCTGATTTTTTCCTTGAGCACTTCCTGGGCGTCCTGGGAGCAGGAATAGAGGCTGTCGGTGTGATAGACCACCCCCTCCATGCCCTCGGTGGACTGCTCGACCTGGGGCACGTTGACCACGGAACCGATATTGATGCCGCAGTGGCAGACAAAGACACCAATGCGGACCTCTTCGTCATCCGGCTGCTCCTCTGGGTAGGACTTGTGTACTATCCCCTGCCCCCTCTGCCTGGCCAGCAGGCCGGCGGCGATGCCGGCGGCGGCCGATGCCTGGGTGACGCTCTCCGGGATATCCTTGGGTCCCTGGAAGGCCCCGGCGACGATTACTCCCTCGCGGCTGGTCTCCAGCGGGGTGAAGGTGGATGTCCGGCAGAAGTCATAGCTGTTCAGTTCAACACCGGTCTTTTCGGCAATGCCGCGGGCGTCCCGGGGCGATTCCATGCCCACCGACAGGACGACCATGTCGTAGGGCTCAAAGGCATGAGAGCCGTCCAGGGTGGAATAGGTCAGCCGCAGCTGGTTCTCCCACGGGGTCACATCCGCCACCCTGGCCCGGACGAACCGGACGCCCATGGCCTCGGCCCGCTCCCGGGTCTTGTCGAACTCCTTGCCCTGGGTGCGGATGTCCATGTAGTAGATGGTGATGTCCGTCTCCGGGTCGTGCTCCTTGGCGACCAGGGCCTCCTTGATCGAGTACATGCAGCAGACCGACGAGCAGTAGCCGTTGTCGCAGCCGAGATCGCGTGAGCCCACGCACTGGATGAACGCCAGCCGCTTGGGATGGCGGCCGTCGGAAAAGCACTTGAGCTCCCCCCGGAAGGGACCGGAGGCGGTGGTCATCCGCTCGAACTCGATGCTGGTGACGATGTCCGGGTGCTTGTTGTAGCCGTACTTCTCCAGGGTTTTCTCGGAAATCCTGCCGAACCCCGGGGACAGGATGACGGCGCCCACCTTCAGTTCAACCTCTTCGGGCTGCTGATCAAAATTGATCGCCTTGCTCTGGCAGACCGCGACGCAGATCTGGCAGGTCTGGTGCTGCAGATAAAGGCAGGAGCGCGGATCGATGTAGTAGGTCGCCGGCACCGCCTGGGCATAGTCGATGTGGATCGGCCGGGTTACGGCCAGTCCCTCGTTGTATTCATCGACGTGATGTTTGGGGCAGTACTGGGTGCACAGCCCGCAGGCCGTGCAGCTGTCGGCATCTATGTAGCGGGGCCGCAGCCGGATTTTCGCCGTGAAATCGCCGGGCCTGCCCTCCAGGCCCAGGAAGTCGGCGTTGGTGAGCATCTCGATATTGGGAGACCGACCGGCCTCCACCAGTTTCGGCGCCAGTATTCAGAGCGAGCAGTCGTTGGTCGGAAAGGTCTTGTCGAGTTGGGCCATGACCCCGCCGACCACCGCGTCCTTTTCCACCAGGTAGACATAGTAGCCGAGCTCGGTGAGGTCGAGGGCGGCCTGCACACCGGCAATTCCACCGCCTAAGACCATGACCGATCCGGCCCTGTGTTGCATTCCTTTTCCCATGTGTATCTCCAGGTTACAGTATATATTTTCGGGTTATCGTTCGTGCAATCGCGGACGCGCGGCTTTGAATGGATTTCCCGGTTTTGCTTCGCGCGTCATGTATGCAGCGGCACCGTTATTTTTTCGATGCGGACGGCACAGACCTTGGCCTCCGGGATCTTGCACACCGGATCCAGCGCGTCGTTGGTCAGCAGGTTGGCCGCCGCCTCCCGGTAATGAAACGGCATGAAGACCAGGCCGCTGTTCACCCGGTCGGTGATCAGGGCTGGAACGGTGATGCTGCCCCTGCGGCTGACGGCCCGCACCGTTTCCCCGTTGTCGATGCCGAGCCTGTCGGCGTCCTCCGGACTGATTTCCACATGCGGTCCGTTATCGACATCCTCGAGGATCTTTGAGCGGCGGGTCATGGTGCCGGTATGATACTGGGCCAGGACCCGGCCGGTCGTCAGGACCAGCGGATATTCCTCGTCGGGCAGTTCACTGGGTCCGGTCCAGTTCACCGGGGTGAATTTGGCCCTGCCGATGGGAAAGCCGTTTTCAAACAGGATCGGCGTGCCCGCATGATCAGCGTCCGGACAGGGCCACTGAATCCCTTCTTTGTCCAGCCGTTCATACGTTATGCCGGCAACCGCGGGCCAGACTTTGCCAATCTCGGCAAAAACATCCTCGCACAGCGGCGGCGCGGTGACAAACCCGCCTTCATTGTACAGGCGGTGGGTGTACCCCTGGGCCAGGGGCACGATATGATCGTATCCCATGCGGGCGGTGATCAAATTGATGATGGTCAGGTCGTCCCTGGCTTCGCCCGGCGGCCGCACCGCCCGCCGCACCCTTTGAACCCGACGCTCGGTATTGGTAAAGGTGCCGTTTTTTTCCGCAAAGGAAGCTGCCGGCAGGACCACATCGGCCAGCTCCGCCGTCTCCGTCATGAAAATATCCTGCACCAGCAGAAAATCCAGTTTTTCCAAGGCCTCGCGGACATGACTCATGTTGGGATCGCTGAGCACCGGGTTCTCGCCCATGATCCACATGCCCGCGATTTCTCCTTCCAGGATGGCCTGGGGCATTTCCGTCGCCGTCAGCCCGGGCTCCGCGCTGGGCACATATTTCCAGATTTCGCCGATCCGCTGCCGTGCCGCCTCGTCGTCCACTCTCTGGTACCCGGGGAAAAAGACCGGGTTGCCCCCCATGTCGCTCGCGCCCTGGACGTTGTTCTGGCCGCGCAGCGGATTGAGCCCTGCCCCGCGTTTGCCTATGTTGCCGGTGGCCAGCGCCAGGTTGGCCAGTGCGAGGACGTTGGCGGTACCGGAAGTGTGCTGGGTGATGCCCATGGTATAGTAAATCCCCGCCCGCTCGCCGGCCGCGTACACCCGGGCGGTTTCCTCAATGTCGGCGGCCGCGACGCCGGTAATTTTTTCCGCCCACTGCGGCGTGCAGTCGGCCACGGAATCCGCAAAAGCATCGAACCCCTCCGTCCGCCCGGCAATGAATTGCCTGTCGACCAGATCATCGCGAAGGATGACATGACAGATGGCATTGATCAGGGCGCCATCCGTCCCCGGGCGGTGCCGCAGCCATATTGCCGCGTCGTCGACCAGTTTTATCCTCCGGGGGTCGGCAACGATGAGCTTTGCTCCCCGCTCAACCGCCTTCTGCATGCGCAGGGCAATGACCGGATGGGTTTCGGTGGTGTTGGAGCCGATAACCAGCAGAACGTCGCTGTCCACTATGCCGGAGATATCGTTGCTCATTGCTCCTGATCCGAATGCGGTGGCCAGACCGGCCACGGATGGGCTGTGGCAGTAGCGGGCACAGTGGTCCACGTTGTTGGTGCCGATCCCGGCCCGGAAAAACTTCTGAAAGGCGTAGTTTTCCTCGTTGGTACACCGCGCCGATGACAGCCCGGCCATGGCGTCCGGCCCCTTGTCCTCCAGGATCCGGCGCATGGCCGCGGCGATAAAGTCAACAACTTCCGCCCAACTCGCCGGTTCAAGGGATCCGCTCCGTTCCCTTCGTATATACGGTGTCTTCAAACGGTCCGGGTGATGCACGAACGTGTGACCGAATCTCCCCTTCACGCAAAGGTCTCCATAGTTGGGAGCCTTGGCGGGATCAGCGCCGATCTCCATCAGGGTGTTGCCCTTGACCTTGAGCTCGATCTGGCAGCCGGTCCCGCAATAGGGGCAGGTGGATCTGACCGATTTCACTTCCTCGGACTGAATGGGAACTATCCGGTTTTTCTTGTTCAGGGCGCCGGTGGGGCAGTTTTCAACACATTTGCCGCAGGAGACGCATTTATCGTTGAACACGATTTCCAGCCCGTACGGCCGGCCGTGTTCGTCCACCCTGCCGGCTTTCAGTTCCAGGGCATCATATTCGCAGTACCGTTCGCAGCAGCGGCAGAAGATGCACTTGTTCCGGTCCACAAGGATGGCGGGATGGGAATCGTCGATTTTGTACAGCGGCTTGATGCCCATGCCGGTCTTGAGGATATTGACATTATAATCGATATCCAGCCGTTTCAATTCGCACCGGTCAAACGCTGTGCAGCCGCAGGACAGGCAGCGGGATGCCTCGCGGACCGCCATTCTTTCCGTGTAGCCGAGTTTGACTTCATCAAAATCCTGGATGGCTGTTTCCGGCGGCCGTTCCGGCATTTTTTCCCGCAGCTTGACATTGATGCCCTCAAAATTTTTCAGATCGACATCGTCAAACGTCTTGCCCCGGGTGAAGTTGAACCTGTTGTCAGGCGGATCTTTTTCCGTATTCATAACAAAGGCGTGGATGTTGTCCGCCGCCCTCCTGGCTGCGACAACCGCCTGGATAACAGACTTCGGACCGGTTACCGCGTCGCCGCCGGCAAAGACCCCGTCGACGCTGGTCTGCGAGCTCCGGGGATTGGCGACAATATTGCCCTTGGGCGTCAGTTCAATTTGCGCCTCGATCTCGCCGTTGATGAACTGGTCCTTAACCGCCATCTGTCCCAGAGAGGAGACAATGGTATCGACAAAAAGTGTGTTTTTCGAGCCGGGAATGGGGATCGGCTCCCTGCGGCCGCGTGCATCCGGCTCGCCCAGTTTCATCCTGATCAGATCGAGCCTGAGTCTGCTCTCCTCCTCGGTCGGCCCGCATATCTCGATGGGCGAGGCCATAAGCAGAAACTTTACGCCTTCCTTTTCCGCCTCCCTGATGTTGCGCTGGTTGGCCGGCATTTCAATCTTGGCCCGGGGGTAAATGATCGTCACGTCATGCGACCCCATCCGAAGCAGACTCCGAGCGACCTCCATGGCCGTATTGTTGCCGCCGATGACCGCCGCCCGTCTGCCCGTTTCAATTTTTTTTCCCTCGTTGAGCAGGCGGAGAAACTCAACGGCGCGATACACATACGGTTTCTGGGAGCAGGGAATTTCCAGGGGCTCGTCGATGCAGGCGCCGATGCCGATGAAAACCGCTTCAAAGCCCTGGTCCCGGAGATCCCGAATGGTGAAATGCCTGCCCCATTCCTGGCTCAGACGGATGGATATCCCCATTCTCAGGATAGTGTTGATTTCGTATTCCAGGACATCCTTGGGAATGCTGTATTCCGGATGGCCGTAGCGGAGAGCTCCTCCCAGCTTGGGAGCCGCCTCGAAAATGGTGACGTCATGACCCCTACGGGTAAGAAAGTAGGCGGCGGTCAACCCGGCAGGACCCCCGCCGATCACTGCGATCCGCTTACCGGTCGGTTTCTCCCGGGGGATGTTCAGGTTGATCTCACGGGACATGCACCAGTCGCCGACAAAGCGCTTGAGATGGTTTATGTGGATAGGATCATCAACCAGGATGCGGCGGCAGCGGGTTTCACAGAACCGGGGACAGACCCGTCCCACGGAGAACGGCACCGGATTGCGCTCCATAACCAGCCGCAGGGCCTCTTCATATTCGCCCCTGGCAACGTGCGCGATGTAGCCCTGAACGTTTATCTGACCGGGACAGGTCAGGTTGCAGGGAGCCTTGCAGTCGCCGAAATGAGTGCGGGAGATCGCGGCCAGCCGATCCTGGCGGTATGCGACAACGGTCTTGGACGCCGTCGCGATATTCATGCCGTCAAGGGCCAGGGTGGAGCAGGCCCGGAAAAGACCTTTAACCGGCAGAATCGACTTGAGGCCATACCGGGCGTAGTCCAACAGTTCGACGACACAGATATCGCAGGGATTGTCCGTCCGGGTCCCCTTGACGTAGCAGAGGGTGGGAATGGTTATGCCGGAACGCCTGGCGGCTTCAAGGATGGTCAGCCCTTTTTCAACGGTGACTTCATCGCCGTTTATGGTCAGTTTTACAGTGGTCATAAAAGACGTTCAGGTGTACAGCCGCCGGCGGAGACATACGGCTTCATTGCTGTATCTCCGCCGATTATTTCCATGGGTGGTTATTGGGCCGGCTTCCATTCTTTCAGGAAGGCCGGCAAATGTCCAGCTTCCCGCGGGCCGATGGTAATTGTCCAGCCCGGCAGCTCTTCTTCCAGCTCTCCCTTGATGGTGGCAAGATAGCCGGGAATGATCAGTTCGCGGTGATTGACCTTGTCGGCTATTCCGGATTTTTTGACAAACTGGGCTATGAGGTCGGTGCCGAATTTACCGGCCGCCCAGGCGGTCAGCACAGACAGTCCCTCCGTGTCCTTTATCAGCAGCCAGGAAGGCACCTTGGACCCTTCAATTTCACCGGAGACAATAAAGTAGGTCAGGGAGAAGTTGCAGGTAATCATAACCGGCGAATCCTCCGTTGGCCCGCCGATGGGATAGACATCCTCGGAAACGACCATCGGCCGCTGCGGATCGGTGAAGATATTCAACTGCTCCAGCAGCAGCGGGAAAAGGAGATCTCCCTGGATGTCGGAAAGAACGACTATGCCGGCATACTTGGCCATCAACACGGAGGCGACCAGGGCCTCCATCATTGGATCGTCGGTCATTTCGCAGGGAAAGGTGATGGTCGGAAAACCAAGGGGCTTGAATTTTTCCTTGATGGCGGCCCGCCGGGTGACGACGCTGTCTTCGAAGGCCGCCCGCATGGTCCGGGCGCCGGTGTCCAGGACCAGTTCCTTGTGGCCGCTTTCAAGGAGCCGGCCGGACAGATCGACCAGGTTGTCAAGATTTTTGCCCTTCACAGTCAGGGGACATCCGGTTTCCCGGGCAAGTTCGCCCATGGGCTGCCAGTTGCCGTCATCGGCGGCGTACAGCAGGGGCTTGCGGTCGCCGCAGAGAGCGGCCGCGTTTTTCATGTTGTCGACGTTGTCGCTCATAAGGATCAGCGAAGCCCTGGGCGACTGCTCCAGCACCTTGCGGGTCAGGTCGGCAAAGGCGGCGCCGTCGCCGTTGCCATCCTTGACGGCGATGAGGTTCGCCCGCATCATGACTCCGACCCGCTCGTATTCCAGGTCGTTGAACCGCTTGATCCTGGCGTCAACCGCTGCCTGATCCTCAGAGGTGGACACACGCACCGCTATGCCGGTCGGATGTTCAAACCTTTTTTCATGGCGGAAAAGGCAGGTTTCGCCGCCGATGGTGAACTGTGCTTCGTTGCTCCCGATCTTGACGGTCCGGATCGGCGGCGCCGACGCTTCGCCGATGGTCTGTTTCGCCTCCTCGCTCACGTACGGGCAGGCGTCGATGGCGGCCTGCCCTGCCGCCACCTTCATGGCAAAAGCAAGACATGTCGGGATGTCGCACTCGCCGCAGTTTTTTTTCGGCAGCATTTTCAGTATCTGTATACCGGTTAACGCCATTGTTTCATTCCTCCTTAAAGCGTAACTCCAAACAGCCTGGACCGGTTCCGCTTCCGGCTGCGGTTTGTTGATGCAAATCAGCCGATCGCGGTTTCCATTTCCAGGGCCGGATGACCCTTCTCCTTGAGAAATTCCAGGATCTCCTCTTCGGTGGTCCCCTGCTCTTCCGTGGCGATCATGTCGAACAGTTCCGGCATGCCGATTTCCTCGCAGCGGGCCTTCAGTTTGTCTCCGATTTCCTCCTTAAGCATCCTGGGTATCCAGACCAGCCTTTTCAGGCCGCCCTCGGCAAGAAACAGTTTGGGGCTGGTCAGGTAATGCTTGGAAACACCCATGAAACCGGGGGTCTGCATGCCGCCGCCGGCCATTCCCGCCAGGGTTGTGAACTTCATGCCGGACGGGGTCATGCCCATGTAATCGCGGTTGACGACCATGATTCCGTTACAGCTCGGCAGCATGGCGGCGATGGCCTCGAAGCAGCCGCAGGCGGTCATGGGGTTGTTCATCAGGGAGTAGCAGCTGACCTGAGTAACCACTCCCCGCGAGGCCTGGGCGACAAAATCGTTGATGCCGGTGAAATAGCCGTTTAATTCGTCGACGCATTCGCCCTTCTGGATGGGCTGGTTCGGACCGGTGGGATTGATCTGGTACGAAGCCTTGCCGTCAAGCCAGTTGTAGGCGCCGCACATGCCTATGCGCTCGGGAGTGATGACGCATACATGGCTCGGTGCGAAGGACTGGCAGAGGGTGCAGGAATAGAAGATCTCCTCGGTCTCGTCGGTCATGGAACCCAGGCGGAGGTCACGTTCCTCGTAGACACTGCGGGCAAGGTCAACAACCTGGTCGACTTTTTCCTGCACGGTGTAGATCTTGACCTGTACCTTGTCGAGGATTGCGCCGAACTCCTGGTGCAGCTTGCCGTGCAGAACCTTGCCGATATGCTTGAAGGAAAACCCTTTTTCCACCGCCGCCTTGCCGATGCGGATCCACATGATATTTCGCTGGCCGATATGCATGATGCCCTGGATGTAGTTAATGAGGTGATGAAACTGGCGTTCCAGGATCGGTTCGAAGTCGGACTGCATCTCACGGCCGGCCACCTCGACCAGGATGGCGATGGGCAGGTTCTGCCCCTGCTCGATGTCTCCGATGTCCGGCCCTTCGAGGATGATTTTGCCGTCCTCCACCTCGTCCATTTCCTTGGAGACAAGTACCTCGACACCGGTGGTCCTGCCGCCGCCGCACTCCATGAACAGGTCATCCTTGCGGATCCGCTCGCCTTCGAAGGCGGGGCCGAAGGACATCGGGATTTCGATCTTGGTGACCGACACCTTCAGGCCTCGCACCTCGATGGCCTTCTGGACGATTTCATCATGCGGCACGTTGGACACCACGTGTTCGTACGTGCAGATGCCGGTCGGCAGAATCTCGGGAATGTCATAGTCGGAAATGGTCGGAAATCCCCAGTTAATGGCACCGGCGGCATTGGCGTACCACTCGTCGCTGACCGGGCCGAAGGCCATGACAAAGGCGAAGGTCCGGTTCTTGTTGTATATCAGGTTCCCACGGTAGTCGCCGGGCTTGATGCCGCCGAAAGCCAGGGCGACCCGGCAGGCGAACCCGATGGCAAAAACCGCGGAGGTATAGGTCGGGCCGAAAGGTACGAGCCTGGTGTTCCATCCTACCTGGACGTCGTTGTCGACCAGCAGATCGGGCATCCGAACGCCGTCGGTCTGGTCGTGCATGAAAATGTACAGGTTTTTTTCCTGCAGCTCCAAAGCGATCCTGCTGGCAGTCTCCTTATTGGGCGGAGCACCCATGATGGCGGCAAAGCCCGGGGCGGTACCGTCGACGAATTCGACGCCCCGCTTCCGGAAGATGACGTCGTCCGCGGCGCCCAGCCAGATGTTTTCCGCAGTCGGCTCCTCGGTCCTGGTATACAATTCGGATTCGTTCAGGTAGCGGACCGCCTCGTACATCTCCTCGGCAAAAAAGGTGGCCATGCCCGCATCAAGGGCCGGGGCGAGGTAGGGCAGCCAGATGTCCCCGGTCACGACCGGCGGCAGCAGCTTGCGGCATTCCCGGAAAATATCCTTCATGTCGCCGAGTCGTTCCACCTTTGCCCCGAGCATGGAATAGATGATGGGCAGAAAATAGGCCGTATTCGGAAATGCAACTTCCTGTTCCGGACCGTATTTCCGCAAAGCCTCTTCATACGTCTCTTCCGCCATATCTATGATTTTCTTGGCGCCGCGAATGGCCGCTGAACAGATGATCTTCGACATTGAGAAAGCTCCCTTCTTGTTTCGTTTATGTATTCTCGTGTTGGATGAACCGTTCCCGCGCCCGGATCAGGACATGAATCCGTTGATCAGGGATTTTGTCAGGTTGACGGCCTTGGGATGCCGCATAATCAGCACCTCGCCCCCGGCCAGAAGCAGGCAGGCCGCGGTCATGGCTTCCATCATGATCCCCCGCTGCTCCTGGTCGCCGAGCAGGTCGTCGCTCGGCAGGCCTACTTCCTTGGTTTTCCATACTTCCCGCCCCAGGTTGCAGATGATCGGCACCTGGAGTTTTTCGTCTTTCTGCGTCAGGGCGGCAAGGCGGATGCGCTCCATGACCGAATAGGTATACTCGATGCCATAACCCAGGGCGCCGATGGACGGATCCATCAGGACAGTGGACAGCGGCACGCCGAGGTTTTCAAGGAGAATGTTCAACTGTTTTGCCAGATTGACGTCGATCGGGGAAGCCGCGACCATCGGATGATGGAAGGCCATGGCCGTGGCGCCGATGGAGCGGTAGTTGGCATCTTCCAGGGGCGCGAGACATACCTTCTTGTCACCGATGATCGAGGTGACTTCACGCAGGGTCTCGGTATCCTTCTCGTTGTTGCCGCAGCCCCAGACAATGATCGGCACATTAACGGCCTCGATGACCGCGGCCGCGTCCCTGGCCGCCTCGGATGATTTACGGTTGCGGCCATTCGGATCGGTCCCGGCCAGGTAAATATTCAGCGCCTCGGCCTGGTATTCTTCGACGCATTTCCTGGCCCATTCCACCGGGTTGTCCATCACGTCGTCGAAATATCTGGTCAGGGTGGCCGGCCAGTTGTCGGGTCTGATGTCCAGAATTTCCATGGCGATCAGGGGCTTTCTGGGCATGTCGCCCTCAAAGAGGTGAAACGGCAGGACCGAGGAACCGCCGACGGTGACGGCATTGTCGCCGTTGCCGAGAACGGTTTCGCGGATGGCGCCGTTGTAGTTGAGGGTGTAGGAGGAGGCCGGGACCTTGGTCGCCCTTTCGGCAAGAGGGACCTGTTCGGCCGCAAGCTCGGGGGCGGCAATGGAGGCCGGCGCTGCCTTGGCCGTTTTCGAGGGCGGCGCTGCCGCCTTTTCTTTCGTCTCCTTCTTTTCCCCGGCCTTGGCCGCCGCTTCTTCCCGCGCCTTTCTTTCGGCTTCCGCCCCGGCCTTTGCCGCCGCTTCTTCCCGTGCCTTTTTTTCGGCTTCCGCCTTGGCCTTGGCCGCCGCTTCTTCCCGCGCCTTTCTTTCGGCTTCCGCCTCGGCCTTGGCTTTCGCCTCCGCCTCGGCCTTCACCTTTGTTTCGAAACGGGCCTGTTCCCCAACCTTGGGCGCGGACGGGGCGGCAGCGGCAGGTATTGTCTGCGCTGCGGCCTCTCCGGGCGGTTCCTTTTTCAGGATTGCCTCCGCGTCTATAAACTTCTGCAGTGCGGCGAATTGATCATCATTGAGTCCATAGGCCTTCTTCAGAGCATCCAGGCCCTGCTTGACGGATTCCAACGCCATCCGGCGCTCTGTTTCATTCATTTCATGTTCTCCTGCATCATCTGTGGCAACGGCAACGGTTACGGTTGGTTGAACGGATACTTCGGCGCCCCTGGCAGCGGAGGTCTCCCGCCTGATCGCCTCGGCCTCGCTGCGGGCAGCGGCAAGTATCCGCTCTGCCTCGGCTTTCGCTTCGGTCACGGCAGTGCCGGGGTCACTGCGAACAGTGAGTGTTTCCGCGGCGGGCGCGGGAGCAGCTTCCGGCTGTGTCCCGGCAAATGCCGGCCTGGGGAGCAAGCCTGCTTTTTCGACAATCTGCTCCACCGCCTCCTCCCACTCGATGGCCATGACATGAATGCCGGCGACTCCTTTTATTTCCCTGACCCGGTTGATAATGTCAACCGCAATATTGATCCCTTCCTGCTGCTTGTTTTTCGCACCCTTCAAACGGCCGATGACTTCGTCGGTGACGTCCATGCCGGGAACGTTGTTTTTCATGTACATGGCCATGCCGACGGACTTGGGCGGCGTAATGCCGGCAAGGATGTACGCCTTTTTGTCCAGGCCCAGATCCCTGACCATTTCCATGAATCTGGCAAATTTGTCAACATTGTAGATGATCTGGGTCTGCACGAAATCGGCGCCGTTGGCGATTTTTTTGCCCAGCCGGACAGCCCGGTATTCAAAGGGATAGGCAAAAGGATTGGCCGCGGCGCCGATGAAGAAACGCGGAGCACTTCCCTTGATTTCCTCGCCGCATTGAAATTTTTTCCCATCCCTCATGTCCCGGACCATGCCGAGCATCTGGATGGAGTCCATGTCAAAAACACCCTTGGCGCCGGGATGGTTGCCGAATTTCTGATGATCACCGGTCAGGCACAGCAGGTTTTTCAGGCCATGGGCCGAGGCGGCCAGCAGATCGCTCTGCATGCCGATCCTGTTCCGGTCGCGGCAGGTCATCTGAATAACCGGTTCCAGTCCCTCGGACCGGGCGATAATCCCGGCGCCGATACTGGACATGCGGACAATGGCTGTCTGGCAGTCGGTGATATTGACGGCATCAACACATCCCTTGAGGAGCCGGGCTTTTTTTCTGACAACCTCCGGGTCACTGTTTTTCGGCGGCCCGAGTTCACCGGTGACCGCGAACTTGCCGCTGGTGAGCACGCGCTCGAGATTGCTCCCCGATTTCATCAATCCTCCTTGTGAGAAAATATATCCATGCACGGTCGGCCCTGGCGAGGCCGGCCGTGTTGCGTTCGTTTTCGTCAGGTCACCCTGCCGGAACGAATCCCGGCAGGCATTTCGCCGGATAAAATGCCGGCCCGACGACCCGGCCGGCTCAGACGTGGGGCTCGCCCGCGCCGCCGCAGCCCATGCCGGGCAGGGCCTGGCCCTCGATCTGGCGGCGCATGGCCATGTCGAACAGGATACGGTCCTGTTTTTTGTTGATGCCCAGGGCTTCCCTTTTTTCGTCAATGGCCCTGATCATCTTCTGCGCCAGCTTGACCGGGTCTTCCTCGACATCCCAGGTGGCGCCGTACAGGTCCTTCATGCCTTTGAACAGGAATTCGCTGAATTTTTTCGACCCCTGGACGGGGAGGTTCTGGAAGATGACATGGGCGCCGGAGCTGACAAAGTACTGGCCGATGGCAACCGCCTTTTCCGACATGTACAGCGGCGCGGTCCCGCAGGCCGGCAGTTCGGAAATATCTTCGCCGAGCCCGCCCTCATTGACCATTTCGGTCAGGGCGATGAGCAGCCTGCTGTTGTCGACACAGGAGCCGACGTGCAGCACCGGGGGCATGCCGACGGTCTCACAGACCTCGGCCAGACCGGGACCGGCATACTCGGCGGCGGCCTCGGGCCGCATCAGTCCCCGGCGGCCCAGCGCCGAAGCGGCGCAGCCGGTGGCCAGGACAAGGACGTTGTTTTTGATCAGTTCCGTGGCGATTTTGAAGTGGACGTCATCGGCATATTTAAAATGCTCACAGCCGACAATGGCCCCCACTCCCCTGATCCGGCCGTTGATGATGTTGTCGTTCAGCGGGCGGTAGGAGGCGCGGAAACGCCCGCCCAGCATGTAATTGATCGTCTCGTGGCTGAATCCGACGACCACGTCGAATTTTTTATCCCTGGGAATATAATGGTTGCCGCGTTTCTTGAAGTTACCGATCGCATGGCGGAGAATAGCCTTGGCGGACTGCAGGGCGTCGTGTTCGTCAAAGGGGATGTGGACCGCGTCCGGCATCTTGGCGCGATAATTGGTGGTGATGATGTCGGTGTGCATTTCCTTGACCACCTGGGCGACGGACTGCATGACACACTGAACGTCAACGACCATGGCCTCAACGGCGCCGGTGGCAAGGACCATCTCCTGCTGGATGAAGGAGCCGGCCACCGGGATGCCGCGCCGCATCAAAATCTCGTTACCCGTGCAGCAGACGCCCGCCAGGTTGATCCCCCTGGCCCCGGCCTTCCTGGCCAGTTCCAGCATGTCTTCATCCTCCGCCGCCATGCAGAGGGACTCGGCCAGAAGCGGTTCGTGACCATGGACGGTGATGTTGACATGGTCCTCCTTCAGGCAGCCGAGGTCGACAATCGCCCGCTTGGGGACCGGGGTGCCGAACATGATGTCGGTCAATTCGGTGGACAGCATGGAAGCTCCCCAGCCGTCCGCCAGGGAGCATCGTACACCCTGGAGCATGATGTTCCGGTAATCCTGGTCAACCCCCATGTGGGTGCGGTGCATCATTTCAACAACCTCGCGGTCGATGCCGCGGGGCTCGACTCCCAGCTTCTTCCAGATCTCCTGCTGCTTGCGCGGCGCCCGCTTGAGCATGGTGAGGGTTCCGTCCTGCTGCCCGAACTCGGCCAGCGCCTTCTCCCCCAGCTCCAGGGCGATTTCGTTCCTGTCGCGCCCTTCGGTGGCAATGCCGAAGAATTCCGCCATCCGGTGGAGTTTTTCCACGTCCTTGATTTCGTGGGGGGTTTCGCCCTTGGCGGTGGCAATCAGGCCGCGCACCATCTCCCTGGCATGATCGGTATGGGCGGCGGTGCCGGCGGCGATGATGCGGGCAAAATTCCTCGCCGTAACGGTATCGGCCGTGGCCCCGCAGATACCCAGCATGGTGTCCACGCCGTCGATGATCTGGCAGGGGCCCATGTTGCAGATCCTGCAGCAGGTGCCGCCGGAACCGAAAAGACAGGCCGACATGCCGCGGTCTTCAAGCCGGTCATAAGCCGTGCGGACCTGTTTGGCCAGGTCCTGGTTGAGCAGATCGATGGTTGATGCGCCGGTTATTTCATTGCACTTGTCGCATCCAATTGACTTCACCATAACAAAGTCTCCTCAATTGTGATCGGAAACGAAACCCGGCAAATTGCGCCGGGCGATCCGATTGCTGTTTTGCTTGCCTGGTTAAACCAGCCCGGCATGCTGCCTGGCCGACTGAACGGTATTCTTCATGAGCATGGTGATGGTCATCGGTCCCACGCCTCCCGGGACCGGGGTAATCGCCGCCGCCCGGTCCTTGACCGAGTCAAATTCGACGTCGCCGGCGAGTATAGCCTTGCCGTTGTCGGTCATGCCGATCCGGTTGACGCCGACATCGATCACCACCACGCCTTCCTTGACCTGGTCGCCCTTGATCATGTTCGCGACGCCGGCCGCCACTATAAGAATATCAGCACGCCTGGTGTGAAAGTCCATATCTTTTGTTCGGGTGTGGCAAAGGGTAACCGTGGCGTTGCCGCCGGGGCGCTTCTGCAGCATGAGGTTGGCCACGGGTTTGCCGACGATGTTGGAGCGGCCGATGACCACGACTTCGGCCCCGCTTGTCTCAACCCCGGCCCGCATGAGCAGCTCCAGGACCCCATGAGGAGTGCAGGGCAGAAAACACTGCTCGCCGAGCATCATCTTGCCGACGTTGACCGGATGAAAACCGTCCACATCCTTGTCGGGATTGATGGCGTACAGGACCTTGGCCTCGTTGATATGCTTCGGCAGGGGCAACTGGATGAGAATCCCGTGGATTTTCGGATCGTCGTTGAATTTCCCGACCAGCTCGAGCAGTTCCTCTTCACCCGTCCCGGCCGGCAGCGTGACCTGCTCGGAATGGATGCCGAGGGCATGCGCGGTCTTGTTCTTTGCCGCCACATAGGATTGAGAAGCGGGATCATCGCCGACCAGGATGGTCACCAGGCCGGGCACAACATGATGTTTCTCGCGGAGTTCGTCAATCTCCAGTTTGAGTTCCTCTCGTATCGCTTTGGCGGTCTCGGTTCCGCTTATGATTTTTGCCCCCATTCTGACTCCTTTCAATTCGCTGAAAACAATGGATATCTGGTCGGCATATACATATATGCCGATGAGTACATGTACAAAATGTCAGGATGACGTGTACAATATGTCAAAGGCCCGCAAAAAGTGCCAAAAAAAATTATAATATCGGATATGAAAATATTTTCAAGTATAAAACAGCGGTTTTTCATCCTCTTCCAGCCGGCTAATAATGAAATGATATAAACCGGTTGATCGTCTTTTTTGACAGAGTTTCCCTGTTGCCCGGTTTTTTTCCGGAGAAGGACAGGTTGATTTTTTTCTTGACCGTAACTAAATTCAAAAACAACCGGCTGGACCGGCATAAAAAAACACCGTTGCTTGCATTCGAGACCCGACCGGCTTGCCGAACGTCGAATAAAGGAGCAAAAGATCCCCCGGGAAACAGCAGGACCCTTCCCGCCAGACGCAGAGTGAAACATGGGACTTCTTGAAGGATTATTCTGGCTGACACTCAATATTTATCATGAGGCGCGCAGCGAACCCCCCATCGGACAACTGGCGGTTGCCCATGTGACCCTCAACCGGGCCTTAAAAAACAACCTGAATATCGAAGAGGTTGTCCTCGAACCCTACCAGTTCAGCTGGATTTTCCAGAAAAAAGATTATGTTCCCACCGAGGCCGACGCGTTCATGGAATGCCTGCAATCCGCCCTGTACGCCATGACCTCCCAAGACTTCACCGGCGGGGCCACCTTTTATCACCGCCAGGACCTCCGGCCCGAGTGGTCGGATGACCTGGTTTACGTGGCCCAGTACGGCGTTCATAAATTTTATCGCGACTGATCATCACCCCTTGTCAACCCGGCCGACATGTCCAGGTATCGCCGGCCTTCGTCCGGCCGGCCGTGTTTGATGCAGCCCCGTCCGTAAATCGTACATTTTCGATCAAGTTCGGCAAGAGCCGCCGCCCGCTGGGCCGGAGAAAGGGGGGTGCGCGCAAGCAGTTGGACCAGCGCCCGGATCCGGTACTTATCCATCCCCTTCTGATGAATGACGGACAACTGGTCGGGCCGTCCTCCGTTCTTGACGGTCAGGGGCTCGTCAACGAGCAGGAAGCGCTCCGCCGCGCCGACCCGCAGCCAGTAGTCGTAATCCTCGCAGCAGGGAAGCGATTCATCGAAACAGCCATGGAGATCGAAGATTTCCCTCCTGATCATCACCGTTGACATGCCGATCATGCACATCCTGAGGCTGGCATGAAAAATATCACCGCGGGGCGGACGGTGCTTCCTTTTCTGGTTGAGCCGGGCTCCCCTCCGGTACCATATTTCCCCGGTATGGGAAATGCGGCAGGAAGACCCGCGCATCCGCTCGGCCTGCCGGGCAAGTTTTTCCGGGACGAACCGATCGTCCGAATCAAGGAAACAGATCAGGTCGCCCCGGGCGGCCCGGATGCCCACGTTCCTGGCGGCAGCCGCTCCCCTGTTGTCCTGGTACATATAGAAAAGGGGAAAGGGGGCCTCCCGGGCCAGGGCCACAACCAACCGCCGGGTGTCATCCGTTGAACCGTCGTCAACCACGATCAATTCAGCCGGGGCCAGCGTCTGGCTGCAAACCGACCTGACGGCCTGTTCGAGAAAAGCGCCGCGATTGTGGGTGGGAATGATGACTGAAATCAAATCCTGTTGCATGTTCACCTGTTGATTGACGACCGCTGCTCCTGCCTTCTCCGGAACGGCTGGAATCCGGAGCACCGCGGCGGCGGCCCGCCGCCGCGTCCCGGGGGCTGATGTCTTCCTCTTGGGCCCGGGTCAGCGCCGGGGCAGGGCCGCGTCACTTATGAGCTAATCTTATCGAGTTTACAACTTTTTCTGAAAAAGCTGGTTTTTCTTCGTGCGATTTTATATAATGAGGCATGGGAGAAGAACTTCATGCCGTAGCCTTTCACCAGCGCGCAGTCGTTGACGGGGTGCGGGTCCGCCTTATTTACCCGAACGAACGTGAACGGTGGGACACGCTCATCCGCCGCCGTCATTACCTCGGACTCCATTCATTGGCCGGCAAGACCCTCCGCTACGTTGCCG
>Ga0209614_1001122_pt1 | contig 21004 bp, 20 predicted proteins | sample BlaSprsedimmetaG_FD_185484 | JGI IMG/M metagenome (GOLD analysis project Ga0209614, IMG submission 185484) | Hot spring sediment bacterial and archeal communities from California, USA to study Microbial Dark Matter (Phase II) - Blank Spring... ... | reverse complement strand
AGGATATGCTGGGCGGTCTGTGGGAATTTCCCGGTGGCAAGCGCGAAGGCGACGAGACGCTCGCGGCGGCTTTACGGCGCGAGCTGCAAGAGGAACTCGCCATCACGGTGAACGTGGGCGAGCAGTTGCTTATCGTGCGCCATGCCTACACCCACTTTCGCATCACCCTGTACGCCTTCGTCTGCGAGCTGTTAGCGGGGGAGCCGCGTTGCGTGGAGTGCGCGGATTTCAGGTGGGCGACGCGCGGGGAGTTGACTGCGCTACCGATGGCCGTGACCGACCGCCAGATCGCGGAGGTCGTTGCGCCGCTGCTGGGCTAATCGCCGCCGAGCGCGGGCCAGTCGGGATGGGGCGCGGCTGCCCCCTCGCGGATGACGCGCAACATGGCCGCGTGGATGTGCCCGTTGCTCGCCACCAGCTCGCGCCCGCTGAGGACCTCCGGGCCGCCAGTGAAGTCCGTCACCTGGCCGCCGGCCTCGCGCACCAGCAAAATCCCCGCTGCCACGTCCCACGGCTTGAGCAACGGCTCCCAGTAGCCATCGAAGCGCCCGCAAGCCACGTAGGCCAGATCGAGCGCGGCGGCCCCGGCCCGCCGTATCCCCTGGCAACGACGGGCGAAATGATCCAGCCGGCGCGTGTTGTTGTCGGCCAAAACCCGCCGCTCGTAGGGCAGGCCGGTGGCGAGGAACGCCTCAGCCAGCGTCGCGGTTGACGTGACGTGGAGCGGTTGCCCGTTACACGTCGCGCCCGCGCCCCGTCGCGCGGCGAAGGTCTCCTCGCGCAGCGGATCGTGGATGACCCCGACGACCGGCTCCCCGGCGATGACCAGCCCCAGCGAAATGCCCACATGGGGGAAGTTGTGGGCGAAGTTGTTTGTGCCATCCAGCGGATCAATGAGCCAGGTCGGCGCGCCGGTCTGCCAGGCAGCGCCACCGCCCTCCTCGGCGTGGAAGGCGTGGTGCGGGAAGTGCGCCCGCAGCCGCGTCAGGATCAGCGTCTCAGCCGCCTGGTCTGCCTCGGTGACGGGATCCACCGCGCCTTTGAAGGTTACTTCGTGCTGCTGCCCGAAGCGCTGCCGGACGAGCGCCCCGGCCTCCTGCGCGATGCGGACGGCGATCTCAAGCGTTTGCGCGTCAGTCATTGCCGCCGGTGAGTCCCTGCCACAGGCGCTGCCAGAAGGGTAGCGGGGTGGGCGTTGGCGTGGGCAGCGCGGTGGGGAGCGGCGTCGGTTGCGGTGTGGCGATTGGCAGCGCCACCGGGCGGCCTAAAACAACGCCTTCCTGGGTCATGCCGCTTTGTTGCGCCCACTCTTCGACGTAGGCATCGCTCTGGACGCGGGTGAGTTGTGCCTGTAATGTTGCCTGCTCCGCAACGCTGGCGGTCAACATCGGCTCCAGTAAGGCTTCCTGGGCCTGCAATGCCTGGTTCACCTCCCAGGCTCGATTGAACGCCGAGGCTAGTACCAGGACCAACACGACCAGCGCGGCCCACACGAGCCATGAGATGCGCTTGATGTTAGGGCGAGTTTCTTCGCTCATCGTTTCCTCAATTCCGCTTGACGTTCCATATATCCCAGTATAGCATTTCCGGTCAAAATGGCGAATTGGCGCGTTGATAGCCGATAACGGCTCACCGTGTAGATTTTCACCAACCCCGCTTCGAGTGAGGGTGTGTTATAATGAAGCCAAGCTACACTATAGAGGAACCATGCTTAAAACCGACAGAGACGTGCCGTTATATCAACAATTGCGTGCTCAGCTCATCACTCAAATCGAAGCGGGGATGTATCAGCCCCACGATCCATTGCCCTCGGAGCGGCAACTCTCCGTGGACCATGGCGTGAGCCGCCCCACCGTGCGCAAGGCGCTCCAAGCCCTGCACCATGAAGGCCGCCTCTACATCCAGCATGGCAAAGGGAGCTTCGTTGCGCCGCGAGAAACCGACGGCGCATTGGATCCCTGCCTCGGTGCGATTGCCGGGCTGGACGATGCCCCGCTTTACGCTCACAGCCGGCTGCTGCGAGCGGGTCGCTGCCAAGCGGCGGAGCCTATTGCCCACGCGCTGGGCATTGCGCCCCAGCGCAACCTGATCTGTGTGCATCGTCTGCTCAGCCATGGCGAGCAACCGCTGGGCCTGCATAGCAGCTACATCCCCGCCGAGCTGGGGGCGCGGCTGCTGCTGGCCGATCTGACCACGACGCCCCAGACCGACTCCCTGGCGAGTATCTGCAAGCTTCAGATTGTCCAGCATACCCGGCATATCAATGCCCGCACGGCGACCGCTGTGGAGCAGGCCCGGCTGGGACTTACCGGCCCCCTTCCCGTGCTGGAGGTGCGTTGTTGGAGCTATCGCTCGGAGCAACGGCTGACCTTCTACAGCGAGCTCGTCTATCGCGGCGATTGGTCGGTCTTTATCCATGGCGTCACCATGAGCCATTGGCTTATCCACGAGGGTGAGAATTCTGGGGACTGGTGTTGCGTTCAGTAACGTGTGAACATCTCTTGCCTTCGCCGATTCGCTGATTTTCCGAGGAGTCATCATGTTCCTCCGGTACACCACCGAGGATGAAAATGTAGGACAGGTTGCCAACCTGTCTTACGCTCAAGCTGTTTTCCAAGGAGCCTTGCTTGATAACTGAACCTCAAATTGCTGCTGTGATTCTGGCTGCCGGCGGCTCGACGCGCTTCGGCCAACCCAAGCAACTGCTGCCTTGGGAGGGGCGCCCCCTCGTGGCCCACGTCGCCGATACCGCCTGGGCCGCCGGGCTGACGCCGACTGTGGTGGTGTTGGGCGCTGCTGCCGATGAGATTGCCCCCGCCCTGGCAGGCCGTCCCGTGCAGCGGCTGTTCAACTACCGCTGGGAGGCGGGGCTGAGCACCAGCCTCAGCGTGGGGATTGCAGCCCTGCCGCCGGAGGTCGCTGCTGCGGTCTTCCTCCAGGTGGATCAACCCCTGCTCACGCCCCAGTTCTTGCGCGGGCTGATCTCCCGCTGGCAGCAGACAAGCGCAGGCATTGTCGTGCCCGCCTGGGAGGGCCGGCGGGGCAGCCCCGTTCTCTTCAGCCGTGAATTCTTCCCTGCCCTGGCGCAGCTCTCCGGCGATGTGGGGGGGCGCGCCCTGCTGGGCCAATACGCCGCGCGCGTGGCGACCTTTCCCGTTGCCGATCCCGACCTGCTCGCGGACGTGGACACGCCCGCCGAATACGAACGCTTGCTGGCCCTGGCACGCGCCCACGATCCCGCCCGGCAGCTGGCGGAAATCCGCGCGGTTATCTGCGATATGGATGGCGTGTTGTGGCGCGGTTCCGCGCCTCTACCCGGCCTGCACGAATTCTTCGCCTGGCTGGAGGAGCGCGGGATCGCCTACCAGTTGGTGACGAACAATGCCAGCCGCACACCCGCCGATTACATCGCCAAACTTGCGGCGCTGGGCGTCGAGACGACGCCGGAGCATGTGCTCAACTCGGCGCTGGCTGCCGCTGCCTATCTGGCGGAGACTGTGGGCACGGATGTCACCGTCTACCCGTTGGGCGGGCCGGGGGTCGCGGCGGCGCTGCGCCAGCGCGGCTTCCGCATCGCCGAGGGGCAACCCGCCGATTACGTCGTGGTCGGGTGGAATCCCAAAGTGGATTGGGGAGACTTTGCCGCTGCGACGCGGTTTATCCTGGCGGGGGCAGGCTTCATCGGCACCAACCCCGACCCAACCTTCCCCACCGAGGACGGCCTTGTACCCGGCAACGGCGCGCAACTGGCGCTCCTGGAGACGGCGACGGGCGTCGCCCCAACCATCGTGGGCAAGCCGGAGCCGCCACTCTACCGACAGGCCCTGGCGCGCATGGACGCCGACCCCGCGACCACCCTCGTCATCGGGGATCGGCTCGGCACCGATATTCTGGGCGGCTTGCGGCTGGGGATGCCCACCGCGTTGTTGCTCTCCGGCGTCACATCGCCGGCCCAGCTGGCCGCCAGCCCCATCCACCCGACGCTGGTGGTGGACGATCTGGCAGCCCTGGTGCGCAGTTGGCAGGAGGTATTGGCATGATTATCTTTTTTGGCATCCGCAATGTCGTGCGTGATGATCCCGATGGCTTCCCCGAGCGGGCGCTCTGTCCCGCTTGCCGCCAGGTTGTGGACTTTCGTCCACGGCGGGCGCGCAGCTACTTTCATCTCTTCTGGGTTCCGCTCATCCCGGTGAGCAAGCCCCAGGCCGTGCGGGAATGTCCGCGCTGCAAAGCGCGCTTTGTCGCGCATCCTTACACATAACGAGGTAATGCTATGATGCAACCTTTGCCCTATCTTTACGATTTGACGTTGACCGAGTTGGAAGATTTGCTACTCTCCTGGGGGGAACCGCGCTACCGCGCCCCGCAGGTATGGAACTGGCTCTACCGGCAGCTGGCGACCTCGGTGGACGAGATGACCTCGCTGCCCAAGGGTCTCCGCGAGCGACTGGCCCAGGAGACGCGGCTGCACATCCCCCCGGTATTGGAGCAGACCGTCTCGCTGGATGGTGAGACGCGCAAGGATCTGCTCGAGATGGCGGACGGCCACCAGGTTGAGGTGGTGCTGATGCGCTATCGTGATCGCCGTAGCGCCTGTCTTTCCACGCAGGTGGGTTGCGCGATGCACTGCACCTTCTGCGCCACCGGGCAGATGGGCTTCCGCCGCAACCTGACCAGCGGTGAGATCGTGGCGCAGGCGCTCCATGTGGCGCGCACGCTGGCGGCCAAAGGCGAGGCCCTCACCCACATCGTGCTGATGGGGATGGGCGAGCCGTTGCTCAACTACAAGCAGACTCTGGCGGCGGTGCATCGGCTCAACGATCCCGACGGCTTGCAGATTGGGCAGCGACGCATCACCCTGAGCACGGTGGGCATCGTGCCGGGGATTCGGCGGCTGACCCAAGAGGGCTTGCAGATCAACCTGGCGGTCTCGCTCCACGCCGCCACCGATGAACTGCGCAGCGAATTGCTGCCGGTAAATCGCAAGTACGGTCTCGACCTGCTGTTGCACGCCATTGGCGAGTACATCGCGCGCACCAACCGCCGCGTCACCTTCGAGTGGACGTTGATCGAAGGCGTCAACGACACACCAGAGCAGGCGCAGATTCTGGCGGCGCGGCTGGCGGGGATGTTGGCGCACATCAACTTCATCCCGCTCAACCCCACCGAAGGCTATCCGGGGCAGCCCTCCTCGCCAGAGCGCATCGCGGCCTTCACGGAGATTCTCGAACGGGCGCACATCCCACACAGCGTTCGCTTGCGGCGCGGCCTCGATATCCAGGCTGGATGCGGGCAGCTGCGGGTGCGGCGCTCGCGTTGACGCTAGATCGTCAGGTAATCGTCAGGTTAGCGTCAAGTAAGAAATACCAACATCTTTTATACTATAGACAAATGGGGACGGGGCCGCAAATTGATTCTCCTCCTTCTGATGAGACCGGGGACCTTACGGGGTCCCCGGTTCCATTTGTATCACCTCCCCAATATAGCAGATCGTCAGGAAGTCATCAGGTTAGCGTCAAGTTAAAAATTGACCAAACTGGTATACTATCAATAAGTGGAAACGGGGCCACTAACTGATTCTCCTCCTTCTGATAAGCCGGGGACCTTACGAGGTCCCCGGTTTTGCGTGGGTCGTGTGGGGCTTGACAACCTTCTAGCCGCCTTTACAATAGCGAAGTTGGATGAAGATGATGAAAAATAACGTTGACGGGAAATTCATATGACCGCGCGGCAACGCTTGATCTTGGGCGGATTTGCCATTCTGGTGATGAGCGTCGTCGGCTGGCTGAGCAGGCAGGTCTGGGAGAGTTGGCAGACCTATCAGGATCTCTCGCCCATCGCCACGCTGGTGATGCCCACAGCCCCGCCGCTATCGTCCACCGCGACTGCGCCGCCGGTGACGCCTTCCCCCTCGCTGACGCCGCCCTTCGATCTGCGCGAGGCCGGTGAAATCGCCAACGTCGTCTCCCAGGCGCGCGAGCTGTTGCCGCGTTGGGAGATCCCTTTCACCTTCGTCAGCGAATACGACTTGAGCGTCAGGCTCTACCGCCGCTACGAAGCCTCGCCGCCCTTCCCTGTCTCCGAGCAACGCGCCCTGACGCTTCTGGGACTGTGGCCTACCGATGCAGATGTGCAAGCCGATGTCGTTCGGCAGGCGCAACATGCGGCGGCGCTCTATCTTCCCGAAGAAGGACAGCTCTATCTGCGCCGTGATTGGCGCGGATCTCAGGAGACCTTGCGCAAGCTGCTCGCCTACAGCTACGCCCGCGCTCTCCCCGAACAGCACGGGAATCTCGGCCACCTGCGCCGGGAAGCCGCCTCGCTCGATCAACGGCTGGCGCTCGATGCGCTGGCCGAGGGCGATACCTGGTTCACCCTCTCGCGCTACGCGGGACTGGCCCCCGATGACCCGGCCACGGGTGAGCTCTCCGCGCTGATTGCGAAGGCGGTCTTCCCCCAATGGCGCGCCCAAGACGAGCTCCTGCTCGATCTCAATTGGCTCTCGCTGATCATGGGGTCTCGCTTTGCGGCGGCCCGTTATGCGGATGGCGGCATCGAGGCGCTCAACGCTGCGCTCCGCCGCCCGCCCCGCTCCACCGAGCAGATTCTCCATCCCGACCGCTACGCCGCCGGCGACGAGCCGCAAATCCTGGAACCGCTGCGGCTGGACTTGGGACGCAGCTGGGAGCTGACCCTCACCGAGACCATCGGCGAGGCGCTGATGCAGATCACCTTCGACAACTGGCCCAATGGCGGCGCTCCCCCGCAGGTGCAGGGCTGGGGTGGCGATCTGCTCCAGGTGTGGGAAGGCCCCGAAGAGGCGCGCCTCTTTGTCTGGCAGACCACCTGGGATAGCGGCGAGGATGCCAGCGCGCTCTACGCGCAGTTCAGGACGTTTCTGCCCCGCCAGATTGACGCGACTTCTACGACGAATCGCCCTCTGGGGTTGCGTTTGGTGGGCCTATGGTGGGAAAACGATAACCGCGCCGCCTTCCTCTACCGCGACGCCGCCGCGATCTGGCTCCTCTGGGGCGATGATGTGGAAGCGGTTACGCGCGCGGCACAGAGCCTCCCCTGAGCGATGATGAACTACAAACGGCTGACACCTGCGCGCCGCCGCGTTTTGCTACTCCTGCTCCTTCTTGTGGGCGGGGTGGGGCTTGCCGGTTGGACGCTCTGGACATTGACCCTGCGCTTTACCTATGCGATCTTCCGCGCGCCGGAGTACCTCCCCGCCCGCCCGGTGGCCATAGTCTTCGGCGCCGGCTATTGGCCCGATGGGCGACTCAGCCCCGTCCTCCAGGATCGGCTCGATTCCGCTATCGAGCTCTACCGCGCGGGCCGCGTGACCAAGCTGCTCTTCAGCGGTGATAATCGCTTCGTGGATTATAACGAGCCGGCGCGCATGTTAGAGTACGCCCTGGAGCAGGGCCTCCCGCGTGAGGACATCGTGCTCGATTACGCTGGGCGGCGCACTTATGATACGTGCTATCGCGCCCGCGATATCTTCGAGGTGTCGGAGGTGGTGCTTGTGACCAATCGCTACCATCTGCCCCGCGCCCTGGAGACCTGCACTGCGTTGGGTGTGGACGCGGTTGGCTATGCCGCCGACCGCCAACCTTACGTGCGCCGCTACATCACCTGGTACTGGCTGCGGGAATTGCCGGCGCTCTGGCGCGCCTGGTGGGACCTCTCCCTCGCGCGCCCGCAACCTGTCTTGGGCGAGCCGTTGCCGATCTTCCCGTGAGGTCATGTTGCGCCTCTGCAAATCTCTGATACCATACACTCGCTGATTTGTGAAGAGGGGGTGGACGTGTGGCAAAGCATTTGATTCTTGTGGCGGGCAATATCGGCGCGGGGAAGACCTCGCTGGCCGAGCGGCTGGCTGAACGCCTGGGCTGGCACGTCGCCTATGAGTCGGTGGATGACAACCCCTATCTGGCCGATTTCTACGCGGACATGCGCGCCTGGAGCTTCCAACTGCAGGTCTTCTTCCTGGGCCATCGGGCCGAGCAGCACCGCCGGATGGCTGCGTTGCCCATCTCAGCGGTGATTGACCGCAGCATCTACGAGGACGCGCACATCTTCGCGCGCGGGCTTTACACGCTGCAAAACATGACCGAACGCGACTATCGCGCTTATAATCGGCTTTATGATTTGGTCATCAGCTCGCTACCGCGCCCCGATTTGCTCATCTACGTCCAGGCCAGCGTGCCGACCCTGCTTGATCACATCCGCAAACGCGGGCGGGACATCGAACAGAACATCTCGGCGGAGTACCTGGCGTTGCTGGAGCGTTTCTACACCGATTGGCTGGCAAATTTTGACCTGTGCCCGGTGTTGACCGTACCGGGCGATAATCTGGACTTCGTACACTATCCGCACCATCTGGAAATCATCGCCGAACGGGTGTTGGATAAGCTCGCCGGCAAGGAGTCGGTCGAATTCCCCAGCGTTGAGAAGATACATGCCAGCTGAATATGGCGAGGCGCTGAGCGAGCGCGAGCTGGAGATCGTGGCGCTGGTGGCGGAGGGGCTGACCAACCGCGAGATCGCCGCGCAAATCTTCCTTAGCCCCAACACCGTCAAAGTTCACCTGCGCAACATCTTCACCAAGACGGGGGTTGCCTCGCGCACGGAACTCTCTATGCTGGCGGTGCAGGAGGGCTGGATCGTTGTCCCCGGCAGCGATACGGTCCCCGCGTCGGAATCGGCGCCGGTGGTTGTCGTTGAAGTCTCCCCGCCCGTGACCGAGACGCCCCCGCCCAGCTGGCCGCGCTCGCGCTGGATCACGCTGGGCCTCGCAACAGTGCTGGCGCTGTTGATCCTGTGGCTGCCGCTGTTACCCCGTGGTCAGGCGCAGGGGGAGGCGCAGTGGGGCGCGTTGAGCGATCCCGCCGCCGGCGGCTTTGTAGACCTGCCCGGCGTGATGGAGGATGGCTGGGTGGAGGTCGCGCCCCTGACCTTGCGCCGCGCGCGGATGGGGATGGCTGCGATTGAAGGTCGGCTCTATGTGGTGGGCGGGCTGAGCGAGGAGGGGCCTGTGGCCCGGCTCGACAGCTACGACATCGAGGCCGACCGCTGGACTTCCGGCACCCCGCGGCCGCTGGCGCTGGCGAACGTGCAGGCCGTGGCGCTCGACGCGGGCCTTCTCGTTCCCGGCGGATGCGATGCGCAGGGCCAGCCGGTGGCAACGACCCATCTCTACGATCCAGCGGAAGATGCGTGGCGCGAAGTCGCGCCTCTGCCGGAGCCGCTGTGCGCCTACGCGCTCGCCGGTGCGGGCGAGTACGCCTATCTATTGGGCGGATGGGACGGGCAACAGTACCGCGCGCTGGCCTATCACTATGACGCGGCCGCGGATCGTTGGGAAGCGTTGCCCGCGCCCGCCGAGGCACGCGGTTTTGGCGGGGCGGCCCTGCTGGGGACACGACTCTTCTACGTGGGTGGCTTCGCCGGCGAGGAGCTCAGCCGCTGCGAGGTGTACTCGTTGACCGCCACAGCGTGGCGCGACTGTGCGCCCCTGTTAGCGCCGCGCGGCGGCCTGGGATTGGCCGCGCTGGGCGGCAGCCTCTACGCCGTGGGCGGCGGCTGGACGAGCTACCTGGGCTTCAACGAACGCTACAACCCCGGCTCCGATAGCTGGACGGTCTTGCAGACCCCTCTGGTGGGCGAGTGGCGTAACCTGGGGCTGGCGGCCTGGGAGATGAACCTCTACGCGGTGGGCGGGTGGAGCGGCGATTATCTCAACCGCACCTATACCCTGGAAATCCTGCCCTTCCGCGTCTTTATTCCTACCGTGCCTTGAGTCAAACTACGCAACCAGCGCGCGCTCCATGAAAGCCAGGGTGCGCGCCGCGATCTCCTCCAGCTCGCAATCGAGAATCACCGTGTGGGGCGATTTTTCCATCCAGTGCATCTCTTTGAGCGCGGACCCCACATGGTTGTAGACCATTTCCCCGCTGTTGGGCGCGATGGCCTTATCCAGCCGCCCTTGCACGACAAAGACCGGCTGGTGAATCTGCGGCAGGCGCGGGTGCAGGTAGCGGCGCAGCAGCGTGAGCTGTCCGGCGGCCTTGACCGGGTTTTCGGGATAGCCCTGCCACTTGTCGGGTGAGTCCAGCTGAGATTTCATGAAATGGGGGCGGAAGGGCGCGATGAGCGGCCCAATGATTGGCGCGGCGGCAACCATCCAGCCCTCCAGCACCAGCGCCGGCGAGTAGGCCAGCACCCCGACGATCTCCGGGTGGTGGAGCGCCAGGTAGAGCGCCAGCAGCGCGCCCATGGACTCCCCGCCGACGAAGACCTTTTCGCAATCGGCGGCGAGCTGCTGATAGGTCGCCTCGACCGCCGCAGCCCAATCGCGCCAGTGGCAGCGGTTCATCTCGTCGGGATGCGTGCCGTGTCCGGGCAGCAATGGCCCTGCAACGGTGTACCCGTGATCGTGTAGAATCTGGGCCAACAGCCGCACTTCGGCGGTGGTGGCGGTGAAGCCGTGCGAAAGCAGCACGCCGACAGGGCCGCTCTTCCAATAAAAGGGGCCGCCCTCCAACTCTGGATTGTGCAGGTTCAAGTTTGCTGTCATCAGGTCCTCCCCGTGCCGGATATGTGAAGCTATTATAGCCCATTTGGGTCGCAGGCCAACACCGCGCTATGTTTGAGCGGTCGCGCCGCGCGCCTGCCGGTAGGCCGCCAACGTCCGCTCCCGCGCCCAGGCGTGATCCACGATGGGGGCGGGGTAATCCTCGCCGATGATGCAACCGGCTTCGTGCTGCATCGCCTCCGGCATCGTCCACGGCTGATGGAGATGCTTTGTCGGCACATCTGCCAGCTCCGGCACCCAACGGCGCACGTAACGCCCATCGGGATCGAATTTCTCGCCCTGCAAGACCGGATTGAAGATGCGAAAGTAGGGCACGGCATCTGTCCCCGTTCCGGCAGCCCATTGCCACCCGCCATTGTTGGAGGCCAGGTCGCCATCGAGCAGGTGCTGCATGAAGTGCCGCTCGCCCCACCGCCAGTCAATGAGCAAGTCTTTGGTGAGGAACGAGGCCGTAATCATCCGGGCGCGGTTGTGCATCCAGCCGGTCGCGGCGAGCTGGCGCATCCCCGCATCCACCACCGGATAGCCGGTGCGTCCGGCCTGCCACGCGGCGAAATCCTCCATATCGTTGGCCCAGGCGATGGCGCGTAGATTCTCGCGGAAGCTCTCGCGCCGCGCGTTGGGGAAGTGGTGGAGCACATGGATGTAGAATTCGCGCCAGATGAGCTCGTTGAGCCAGGTATCGGCCCCGCGCGCGGATTCGCAACGGGTGGCGGCGCGCGCCTCACGGGCCGCCACGACCGCCTGCCGCGCCGAGAGCATCCCGAAGCGCAAATACGGCGAGAGCTGCGAGGTCCCGTCCTCGGCCAGCACGTTGCGCGCGTTGGCGTAATTGCAGATGCGCGCCTGTGCGAAGTCCGCCAGCCGTCGCTGCGCCTCGACTTCGCCCGGCGGGAAGAGCGCCGCGCCGGGCAGCTCCGGCAGCGGCTCGGAGGCGATCCCCTCCGGTGTGAGGATACGCTCCGGCGCAGGCAGCACATCGCGCGCGGAGGGCAGCGGTAGCGCGCGCCAGGTGCGGCTGAAGGGCGTGTAGATGACGTAGGGCGTCCCATCGCGCTTGAGCACCGTCCCCGGTGCGTGGGCTGTCACCCCGGCAGTGAGGTGCAACGGCAGCGTCGCCGCCACCCGTGCATCACGCGCGCGGGCGTAGGGCGAGTGATCCGCTTCCGCGAAGATGGCCTCCGCGCCGGTTTCCGCTAGCAGTTGCGCGAGCACCTCCGCCGGATCGCCCTGCCGGACGGTGAGCGCGCTGCCCCGCGCGTGCAGATCGGCATCCAGGGCGCGCAATCCGCCCAGCAAGAACGCCAACCGCTGCTCGCCGACGTAAGGCGAACGCCAGAGCGCCGGGTCAAGCACAAATACAGGCACAACATGCTCCGCCGCCGCCAGGGCCGCGCTCAAGGCTTGATTATCACGCAGGCGCAGATCGCGCCGCAGCCACCATAACGCCACGCGCATAAGCTTACCCTATTAGCGGAGCTGCGCCAGCAGCGCGCCGAAATCCTCCGGCGCGAGCTGGTACACGCTCTGTGGGATGCGTTTGCCGCGAATTTTGAGCGTGGTCGGCGTCAACTGCGGTGGATTGTCACACTGCGCAGCCGTCGCCTCATCGAGCAGCACCCAGCCGGGCGTCGCCAATGCTTGTAGCCGGCTGGCGGTGTTGACGGTGTCGCCCAGCACGGTCACTTCTTGTCGCGCCCGCGACCCCACGCGCGCGACCAGACAAGGGCCGGTCGCCAGGCTCAGCCGGGTAGCAAACGCCAGGCGGCGCGCGGCGATCTGTTGCGCATTGAACGTGTCCACCCGGCGTTGAATCGCTATCGCGGCGCGCAGGGCCGCGCGCGGCTCTTGGAACAGCGCAAACATCCCATCGCCCAAAAATTTATCCACATCACCGCCCTTTTGATACACGGTAGCCGCCAGCACATCCAGGTAACGGTTGAGATCGCCAACCAGTTGCTGCGGGACGGTTGTTTCGCTCAGCGCGGTGAAGCCCACAATGTCGGTCATCAAAATCGTGAGGGTTTGTGGGCGGAGCGCCTCAGCGCGTGGATTGTCCAGGCTTTGCTCAGCCTCTTCCCAGGCAGTGCGCGAGAGGAGCTGGCGCACCTCGGCTTGCAGGCGTTCCACAGCGGCGTTGCGCGTCTGCAAGGTGTTGTAGAGCGCGGCCAGCTCGCGGTTGCGGCCTTCCAAATCGCGGCTGAAGGTGTTGAAGAAAGTGAGATAGGGCGCATCGGGTTCGCGGCTCATGGCCGGGCGCGGCGTTGTCGGCGCGCGCCCCAACGCTGCCCACAAAGCATCTGCCGCTGCGCGCGCCATTGCCGGCGAAAAGCTCATAGCACCCTGATAGAAACGCTGCCGACCAAAGGCGATAGCAGCGCTATCCTCTTGCTGGGTCTGGCGCGTGAACAGGCTGACGGTGAACGCCGGATGCTCGAAGACGATGAACCACTCTTCGGCCAGCGGCGCGTCCGGTTCCAAGAGGATAAACTCCACGCCGGGCACTGTGGGCACCGGGACGTCGGGAATGGCGAACACGAACACTTCGCCGACCAGCGCGGCCAGCCGGGCGAAGCGGTTGCGCTGCGGCATGAAAGCCGAAAGCCGCTGAAACCCGGCGAAAAAAGCCCCACGCAACCGGTATTGCATCACGGCGTCTTCGATACCGTGACTGATGGAAAGCAGTGTTGGCACCGACGCACTGACCAGCGGGGCGCGCTGCTGAGTTAGAATCAAGGGATACAGCGAGAGCCGTTGCAGGTCGTGGGTGGGCGCGTCCATCATTGCGCCTCCGCGCTGGCTTCGTCCAAAGCGGCGACCTCGTCAGCCGTGAGCCGCCAGCCGAGCGCGCCCAGGTTGGATTCTGCCTGGCGGGCGTTCTTGACCCCCGGAATTGTTACCGTACCCTTGCAGATTGTCCAGTTGAGCGCGACTTGCGCGGGGGTCTTATCGCCGTGCGCCGCGCCGATTTCCTGCATCAGCGTGATGAGCGGCTGGATCGCTACGAGCCGTTCGTGGTTATACATGCGCCCGCGCGCGCCGGGCGGCGGATTTTCGGGCGTGTACTTGCCGGTGAGCATACCCTTTGCCAGCGGACTGTAGGCGATGATGGTGATGCCCAGGTCGCGGGCGGTCTGGAGTTGCCCGTTGCGTTCCGGTTCGCGGTGGAGCAGGCTGTACTGGATCTGGTTGGAGGCCAATGGGACGCCGCGCGCGGCCAGCGTGTTGTGCACCAGCCCCATCTGCTCCGCGTTGTAGTTGGAGACGCCCACGGCGCGGGTCAGCCCGGCCTCGACCGCATCGGCCAACGCATCGGCCCACGCCTCCACGGGGAGTGGCGGCAGGGGGAAATGCACCTGGTAGAGGTCAACCTGCGACATCTTGAGCCGCCGCAGGCTGCTGCGCAGCGCCGAGAGCAGTTGCTTGCGTCTGAAACGCCACGGGTAGGGGAAGAATTTGGTGGCGATCACGACCTGCTCGCCGCTCTCCTGGACGAAACGGCCCAGGAAGCGCTCGGAGCGGCCCATGCCGTAGACCTCCGCCGTATCGAAGAAGCGGACGCCGCCCGCGATTGTGGCGTCGAAGCTGGCGCGGATGTCGGCATCAGTGTAGCCGCCCTTGCCGTAGTCCCACATCATCCGGTCGCCCCATTGCCAGGTCCCAATGCCCAGCCAGGGGATGCGAATATTGGTCTTGCCCAGAGTTGTTGTTTCCATAGAGTGTATCTCCTATACGAGTCAACGAATCAGTGAATCAGTGAATCAGTGAATCAGTGAATCAGTGAATCAGTGAATCAGTGAATCGGTGAATCAGTGAATCAATGATTGTGCGAATGCCGGTGATGTAGATCCGGCGTGTGCGGGTGCGCGTGTGTCTCGGATGTGTGCGTATGCTCGTGAGAGTGCCACCCGTGCGCCGGATTTCCGCCGGACGCGTGCAGGTGCGTGTGATGCGCATCATCGTGCCGGTGGCGATGCTCGTGTGCAAGTTGTGGATGATAATGCTCGTGCTGATGCGCTTCGCCCATGAGCAGTAATGTCCCCGCTGCCATCACCGGCAGCGCCAGCAAGAAGGGCGTGGTGAGCGGGTCGCGGAACAGGATAAAGGCCAAGAGCATCCCGATAAAGGGCGAGGAGCTGAAGAGCGCGCTGGTGCGCGCCGCGCCCAAATCGCGCAAGGCCAGGATGAAGAACATGATACTCAGCCCGTAGCTCACGCTGCCCAAGAGCAGCGCGCGGAGTGCGATGGCGATGGCGGGCAAGCGCTGACCCAGCAGCAGCGCCAGCACTATGGAAAATAGTCCCGCGCCCATGCCCTTCCACGCCACGATGGTCAGGGGGTTTTTGGCGGAGATATTGCGGGTGAAGTTGTTATCCAAGCCCCACAATGCGCAGGCGAGCAGAATCCCTAGCGCGCCGAGCGACAGCCCCCATTGCCCGTTGCTTTCCCAGGAGAGAATGATACTCGCCAGGGTGATGCAGGCGATGGCCCAACCCACCCGCCGCCCAATGGCTTCGTGAAAGATCACGCCCGCGATGATGGTGGTAGCGACGCCCTCGAAGTTGAGCAGCAGGGCCGCAGTGGCGGCAGGCGTGGCTTGCAAGCTGAACAGCAGGATGATGGGCGCAGCCACACCGCCGGTGAGCAGCGCCCCCATCAGCCAGCGCCAATCGCCGCGTTGTAAGCGCGCCTCGCCTTCAGCCGCCGCGCGGCTCTGGAAGAGCAACATCGCAAGCGCCGCCAATCCGCTGCCCAGATAGAGCAGTCCGGCCAGCGGGATGGGCGCGATCTCGCCCAACAGCACTTTGGAAAGCGGCGCGCTCAAACCAAACAGCAATGCTGCAAGCAAGGCTTTCATCACGGCAATCAATCGTGGTGTCATGTAACCCCTTTCAAATCAGCGAGTCGGCGAGTCAGCGAAAAGGCGAGAAAGTGAATGAGATTCGCCATTCGCCATTCGCCATTCGCCATTCGCCATTCACTCATTCACCCATTCGCAGATTTATCGAATTCTTCGATGGCCTCACGGATGATGCGCGCGCTGGCGCGGAGGGCGCTGGTCTCCCTGGCGTTGAGCTTGAGCGGCAACGCCTCTAGCGCGCCCTGCCCACTTACCAGATGCGGCAACGCAACGGTGACATCTCGCACGCCGGCCACGTCGGGCATGGGCGTGCAGATCGTGAGGATGGCGCGGTGGTCGTGCGCGATGGCGTCCACGATGCGGGCCAGCGCCGCGCCGATGCCGTAGTAGGTGGCGCCCTTGCCCTCGATGATGGTGTAAGCGGCGTGGCGCACCTCATCATCAATCGCCTGCCGGGTCGCCTCATCGAGCGTCACGCTGCGCAGATGCGCGAAATCCTCCAGCGGCAGCCCGCCGATGTCTACAATAGACCAGGTGAGCACCTCCGAATCGCCGTGCTCGCCGATGACGTAGCCGTGGACGTGGTGCGCGTCCACGCCCAGGTGCGTGCCGAGGAGCGCCCGGAAGCGCGCTGTGTCGAGGGTCGTGCCGGAGCCAAGCACGCGGCGTGAAGGGACGTTGTACTCGGCGGCGAAACGCGCCGCGAGGTGCGTCATCACGTCCACCGGATTGGTGGTGATGACCAGCACCGCGTCGGGCGCGTGCTCCAACACCTGCGGCACGATCTGCTTGAGGATGGCGGCGTTGCGCTCCAACAGTTGCAGGCGTGTCTCGCCGGGCTTTTGCGCCACGCCGGCGGTGATGATGACGATGCCGCTCCCGTCCAGATCGGGATAATCGCCCGCCTTCACGTTGACCGGATGCACGAAGGGGACGGCGTGCAAAATATCGGCAGCTTCAGCTTCCGCACGCTGGCGGTTGATGTCCACCAGCACCACATCGGTGGCTGCGCCGCGCATGACGATAGCATAGGCCGCCGTCGCGCCGACAAATCCGCTTCCGATGATACCGATTTTCATATTGTTGTCTCCTCTGAGGTCTCAACGTTGATCCAGATCGCGCCCGCTTCGATTTTGGTCGCAAAGATGGGCAGGGGTTTCTCATCCGAAAGCGCCGCGAACACCTTGCCCACACCCGGCGGCCAGGGCGTCCAGGTGCGCACCGCGCCGGTCTCCAGATCGAAGGTGCTGCGGTGCAGGGGGCAGATGAGGGCATCGTCTTTTATCTCGCCACGCTCGAGTGAGACGCCCATGTGCGGGCACTTGCGCCCGGTGGCGTAGATGCGGCCGTTATGGCGGAGCAACAACACATCGTGCTCGCCTGCCTTGACGATGCGCCGCTCGCCCTCCGCGAGCTCTGATTCCGGTAGTACTTTGATCCATTGCATGAGCGCGCCTCCTTATTTCTGTGTGCTCGTTCTGGTAATTAAAATCGTCCGCATGGCTGTAAAAAATTCATCCGCTTGATGTGGGAGATACAGGAATACGCGCTACAGCGAGACTGCCCCGGGCGTCCAAACCTCGTAGGGAAGCGCGTGGGATGGCTATCAGAAACGCTATCAAGCGCCCGAATTGCGACTGAGCTGGTCGAAAGCGACCGCCTGTGCCATCAAAACAGCCGCCTGTCCGCTGGGTGTTTTCAACATCTCCACAGCTTTATCCACAGATCGTGTTGGCGATGGCCGGTTAGCTCTCCACCGCCAGCTTGTAGGTCGCCTTGGCCCGCGCCTGGCTCACCGAGGCGAGCACGCCCAGTCCGAGCAACAGCGCCACGCCCATCGAGAGCACAGCGACGCGCTGCCCGGCCTGCTCGGCGACGAGCTCCGGCAAGCCCTGTACATTCTGATACCAGAGGGCCATCCGGTAGGCCAGCGCGCCGAAGATCGCCGGGCCTGCCACTGAGGAGATCGTCCCGGCGACGGCGAAAAAGCCGTAGAACTCGGCGCTCTGCCCGGCGGGGGAGAGCGCCCCCACCATCGTGCGGCTGATGGACTGAATCCCCGCCATCGCGAAGCCCGCCAGGGCACCCACGAAGAAGAAGAAGGCCATCGTCTGCGCCAGGAACATCAGCGCCACCGCTACTACCATCAGCAGGATGGAGAGTACCATGGCCGGTTTGGCCCCGATGCGATCTACGAGATGGCCAAGCAGATAGGCGCCGGCCACGTTGGTGATCTGCACGAGGATGACGAAGGCTATCAGTTCCGTCTGCTCCATGCCGAAGAGCACGGCTCCGATGATGGCGGCGAAGTTCATCGCCATCATCACGCCGGAGTTGTAGATGACGAAGGAGGCCACGAATTTCAAGAAGTCGCTGTAATCCCGCGCTGCCTTGATGGTCTTCCAAATGCGGCGGAAGCCCAGTGCCAGATAGGATTCCTCTCGCACTGGCGGCTCCGAGAGACTGTCCTGCTTGATGATCAAGAAGATGGGGATGGAGGAGATGGCGAAGTAGATGGCGGTAATCACGAAGGAGAGGCGCACCATGAAAGGCCCTTCGAAGATCATGATCAGCGGCAGGATGATGAGCAGACAGAGCACGCCCCCGCCGGAGCCTAACGCCCAGCCGATGCCTGAAATGCGCCCGATGTCGTGTTCGTCGGCGATCTCTGGCAGCAGCGCATCGTAGAAGACCTGTCCGCCCCGGTAGCCGATCTCGGCGAGGATGAAGAAGAGGATGCCGATGAAGACGTCCCCCGGCTGGACGAAGAAGAGCGCCGCTGTGAAGATGCAGGCAAGCGCGGTGAAGCCCAGCAGAAACTGCTTCTTGGCCCGTGAGAAATCGGCGATGGCCCCCAATACGGGCGAGATAGCGGCGACGATGAACATGGCGACGCCGACCGAAAGCCCCCAGAGGCGGGACCCCTGCGCCCCGCCCACGACTTGTCCCTGGAAGTAAGCCGCGTAGACCGCCAGCAACACCACAGCGGCATAAGCCGAATTTCCAAAATCATAAAAGTACCACGCCCAACGCTTGCGGCGCAGCAGTTTCTCATCCATGCTTAACTTTGTCTCTGCAACCATATCTATTCTCCCTACTCATCGTGTAAGCCTCAAAGTCGGCTTGGATATGCGATGCCGCCGAGAGAATCCCGGTTGCACGCGCCAGTGCCGTGACATAGCGCTTCCTATTGTACCGGATGCTGCGCTGACGGCAAGGGGCCGCTCAAAGCATCAGCAGCAGGCTGAGGGCCATGACTGCCATGCCCGCAATCAGCCCGAAGATGCTATCGTGCCCCCGCCCGTAGGCGCGACTGGTGGGGAGCAGTTCGTCGAGGCTGATGTAGACCATGATCCCGGCGATGAGGCCAAAGAGGATGCCCATCACCTGTGGAGGGATCACGCCGGAGGGGCCGCCCAGCGTCAGGCGCAAGAGGGCGTAGGCCACCAACGCCCCCACCGGCTCTGCCAGCCCGCTGAGCAGCGAGTAGAGAAAGGCCTTGCGGCGGTCGCCAGTGGCGTAGAAGATAGGGACTGAAACGCTGATGCCTTCAGGGATGTTGTGCAGGGCGACGGCAACGGCGATGGCCACACCCAGACCGGGGTCTTGCAGCGCGGCGAGAAATGTCACCAGCCCCTCCGGGAAGTTGTGGATGGCAATCGCCAGCGCCGTGAAGAGGCCCACTCGCATCAGTTCGCCATCTTCCTCATCAGTGTCGCTCGTCGAATCGGGGCACTCGTGCAGTTGCTGCGTTTCGCACTCCTCCGGTACTTCGTGAGGATTCTGCGCTGTGGGAATCAGGTTATCTATGAGGCCGATGAGCGCGATCCCCCCGAAAAAGGCGAGAGCATTGACCCACTGTCCGCCGATTTCTCCGTAGGCCACCTCTAACGACTCCACTCCCTTGAAGAAAATCTCTACAAAGGAGACGTAAAGCATCACGCCAGCGGAGAACCCTGTCGCGACGGATAAGAAACGGTAGTTCGTCCGCTTGGTAAAAAAGGCCAGGATGCTGCCGATGCCTGTCGCCAGACCCGCCAAGAGCGTCAGTCCCAAGGCCAGCCATATATTATTGGATGTCATTTTCTCGTAGCCTCCCGATGATGAGATGACGCCAGACTACCCGTGCTTCAAAGCGTGCGCTTCCAATTGTTCTACCGACACAATCGGGCCATAGGCAGCCTTGAGCGCCTCCAGGCCCGCCCGTTGTTCTGCATACACCTCAAATAATTTGTCCGGTACGCCACTTTCCTTGCGATAGGCTTTTTCCTGCAGGGCAATACGCGCCAGGATGTTATCCACATAGAACGCGAACTGCCGCTCGTACAGCGCCTGGGGATAGTCTTTGCCGATGCCCGCGAACAGAGATCTTAAATCCTCATAGCGGGGGATATAGCCGATGGGCGTCTCGATGGCATCCACATCGCCGTGGGCGTACCGCTCCAGCCAGCCGAGCCAGACCTTCACGTCGCGCTTCTCGCCGAGCAACTGGTTGCCCTCGCCGCCGCGCGCGCCCTCGGTGAGGAAATAGTTGAGGCCCGCCATCACCGGCTTGGGGTCGAGCTCCGGCGCATTGAAGAAGGCGAATTGCGCCTCCATGTACTCTGCCAGCGGGCCGGGGATGAACGGCTCGTTGGCCCAGGGCTGGCGGCGGACGCCTTGCGCGCCCACCTCCGTCGCCGTCGCCGCCGAGAGGATGGATGCGCCAATGACCACACCATGATCGGGATTCTTCGCCACCCATACCGGCGGCATTGTGTCGCTATCGCGCCCGCTGTAGGTGATGACCTTGACCGGCGCGCCGGCGGGATCTTCGGCCATCGCCTCATTGTAGTTGCCGATATGGCTGCTAGCCAGCGTGCAACGTGCGTTGGGATTAGACATCGGCACGGGCTTGCCCGCCGCGTCCGCTTTGCCGGGTTGCCACTCGCCGGTGTAATTGACACCCTTCTCCGGCAGCGGTTTGCCATCGCCCACCCAGCGCGGCTCGCCCTCCGGCGTGATGAGCACATTCGACCAGATCACCTCCACACCCGGCTCGGTCAGCGCCTCGATGAGCAGCGGATCGCCATCGGGATTCACGTCCTGAACGATGCCGAAGATGCCCTTTTCCGGGTTGACGGCGCGCAGTGTGCCATCGGCAGCGATCCACATCTGCGCCAGATCGTCGCCGATGAAATCATCGCCCACCATCGCGGTGGTGGTTTTGCCGCAGCCGGAAGGCGCCGCGCCTGCGAAGAAGGTCTTGCGCCCGCCAGGGCCGGTCAGTCCGGTGATGAACATGTGCTCGGAGAGCTCCCGCCCCCGGCGGTAATAGGTCGCCAGGTCCACGGCAAAGCGGTGGTTGCCCTTCTTGAGCAGCAGCGTATTGCCGGCGTAGGTGCAGAGCATCGAGTACGTCGTGAGCCAGCTACGATCCATGAAGACGCGCATGTTGGGGAAATCCTCCGGGCGATTCTGCCCCTCACTGTGGACGTTGGTGAAGAATTCGCCCGCGCGCGCCGCTTCCTGATCGAACTCGTGATAAATGCTGCGGTAGA
>Ga0209614_1001121_pt1 | contig 21006 bp, 22 predicted proteins | sample BlaSprsedimmetaG_FD_185484 | JGI IMG/M metagenome (GOLD analysis project Ga0209614, IMG submission 185484) | Hot spring sediment bacterial and archeal communities from California, USA to study Microbial Dark Matter (Phase II) - Blank Spring... ... | reverse complement strand
CATCGAAAAAGAACAGCTGCTCGAAATCTATTGCCCCGGCCTGGTCAAGATCAATCCTGACTTTGAGCTCGATTGGGTGCGCGCCAGCTGGATGTTCACTGAACGGTACGCCCAGCCGGTCCCCACTCTCGATCACTCGCACCACATTCCCCCCCTCGAAACCCCCATCCCCGGCCTGTGGATGGCGAACATGAGCCAGGTCTATCCCTGGGACCGAGGCACGAACTATGGGGTAGAACTGGGAAGGAGAGTCGCCCGGGAGATGAGGTGACTCTATGTCACAGCTTGCCATCCGTCTGCTGGGGCCATGTCAGGTCACCCTCAGTTCAGCACCGGTCACTGGTTTTGGATACGAAAGTGCGCGCCCTGCTGGCCTATCTGGCGGTGGAGGCGCACGCCCCCTACCGCCGGGAGGCGCTGTCCGCTCTCCTCTGGCCCGATCAATCCCCCAAACTAGCGCGTCAGAGCTTGCGCCAGATCGAGATCGAACCCTACCGCGAAGAGGCCCACCAGCAGTTGATGCGTATCCTGGCCCGCAGTGGGCAGCGCAGCGCGGCCCTGGCGCAGTACGAAAAGTGCCGCCGCATCCTGGCTCAAGAATTAGGGCTGGAACCAGCCCAGGAAACCCGGGCGCTGTACGAGCACATTCGCTCTGCCGGTGATGTCGTCAATCACGGCCGTCATCAACAGTTCCAGCACGTCCTGTTCGTCGTCCAGGTCGTTCAGCGTGAGCATGTCTATCTGCTCCTGGAGAAACGCCAGCAAGCATTCCTGACTCGTAAACCCCGCCGCTGACCCTGGATCAGGTTCACTAGTGGGTCACTTGTCTTGAGCATCGCCATTACACTTTGAACAGAGATTTTCCTTGAAAACTGCTTCCAGAAGGCCTATTTGTCGCCAAAATCGCCATTTCGAGCACAGGCCTGGAAACAATGGGCACAATCGAAATGGCTATATCCGTGACAAGTGACCCACTAGGACGAACCGCCAAACTGCGGGGTTCGCATCGCCTTCCTGCCACAACCGTACCAGGTAAGAATAGTGTTTGGGTGCAGCAAGGCCCGCCGGGGCATAAAGTGCCCCGGCTACAGAGCTTTCGCCCCGTGAACGGGGCTCCCGAGCCCGATGAATCGGGCGCCGCCCGTAGCCCGGCGACTTTATCGCCGGGCGTTTGCGCCACAAGCATGGTTTTACGCTAATGTGCCATTGTCAAATTAGAACGAAAGATTTCCCTGACGAACCAGACTTCCAATTCGAGAAATTGGACCACCTGCCTCTTGACAAATCTCGTTTTTCAATGTATAATTAGTGTATAAAATACACTAACCGTCAAGAGAAGGCCGTACTGAATGTGCGATAAACGACCATCACCAGAGCGATATAGCAGCGCCCCGACCCACCTGGCGCGGATCGGGATGGTGGCGCGGTGGCAGCCAGTCCACCAGAGCCACGTCCCCGTCTTGCGCGCACTGTGCGACCGCGCCGACCACGCTCTGATCGGCAGCGGCAGCGCCAACCAGCGTGACGCGCGCAACCCCTTTTCCCTGCCGGAGCGGACGGACATGCTACGGCTCGCGCTGACCGGGCGGGACAACTACACCCTGATCCCCGTCCCCGACCTCGACGACGGGCCGCGCTGGCGCGCGCTGGTCATCCAACTGTTCGGCCCGCTCGACCTGTTCGTGACCGCCAACCCCTACGTCGCGAGCCTGTTGTGCGCCGATTATCCCATCGTCAGGCCAGTCGCGCTCGTCCCGGAGCCGGCCCGGGTCGCTGTCGAGGGCGCCATGGTTCGCCGGGCGATGGCGCAAGGTGACGGGTGGCGCGATCTGGTCCCCGCCGAGGTAGCCAGCTACATCGCGTCCTGGCGGCTCGACGACCGCTTCCGCCGCGAGTTTGGATTGTACACATTGGCATTGGACACTATCGTAGCATAAGGAGGCGAGATATGTATTCTTGGGCAGAAGATACCAGCACGTGGTACGGCGATGGGGCGTATCGCTACGGCCCGGCGGGAGCCGCTATGCGAAAGGCAGCGACCGAAAGAGCCGCAGCCCACGGCCCGCGCACCTACGAAGGGACGAGCGGCCCCAACGAGGCAGTCATTGACCCGCGCAAGCGCGTGCGTACCGCATCCCGCAATCCACTCATCGTGGCCGTCGACGTGACCGGCTCGATGGCGAGCTGGCCGTTCGAGATTTTCGACCGCCTGCCCCTGCTCTACAACACCCTGTCCCAGTACCGGGATGACCTCGAGATCTGCTTTGCCGCCATTGGGGACGCTGGCTGCGACCGCTGGCCGCTCCAGACGACGACCTTTGCCAGCGGCTACGACCTGGAACAGCTCCTGGGCGCCCTGTACGGCGAGGGAGGCGGCGGTGACGCGCCCGAAAGCTACGGCCTGTTCGCCCACTGGGTCAACACCCACGTCGAGACACCCGACGCCCACGAGACACCGTTCCTGATCCTGTTCGGCGACGCGCCGATGCACCCTCGGGTGCCCGCTCAGCAAATCACCCACTACCTGGGCGACGGGGGCAACGGCGACGTGGACGCAATTCAGGCCTGGCAGCAGGTCTGCCGGAACTGGAACGTCTGGTTCCTGCGCCGGCCGACCGGAAAGTCGGGGGACCAGGTGGATCAACAGTGGGGACAGGCCATCAGCGAGCAGAAAATCCTGCACATCCAGGACGAGCAGCGGGCCGTGGATTACGCCATGGGGCTGATCGCCCGGGCCTGGGGCCATGTCGGGGATTTTCAGGACAATATGCGCGCCCGCCAGAGCGAGGGCAAAGTGCTCGAGGTCAGCCAACCGATCGAAATGAAATGCCTGCGCTGCGGCGCTCCCATCCCGATGGATGCCGCCGGCCTGTTTGGATGCGCCTACTGCGGCGTCACCCTGAAACTCTGATCGGAGGAGATGATGATCCGTGCCATCGTGACCGCCCCCCCCTACGCCTCCTTCCTCGACGAGGTGGCCGCCCATCCGCTGGTCTGTGGACTGCGGCTGAACACGGTCATGCCGCTACGAGATGGCCCCGCCGAAGCACTCGACCGACTGCACGGGCTGGGACAGCCCCTGTGGGTCGACCTCAAGGGCCGACAGCTGCGGGTGGTCGGCGCGGCGATCCCGCCGTACACCGAGGTGCGGCTGAGCCACCCCATCCGCGTGGATACGCCCGTGGACGCCTTTTTCTCCGACGGTCGCGAGTGCGTGCGGATTGTGGCCGCCGACGGCAAACGTATCATCCTCGCCGATGGGCCGCGCCGGCTCATCGGCCCGGGGGAGTCGATCAACGTCGTCCACCCCTCCCTCGAGATCACCGGCACCCTCACCGAGACGGACCGCGCCTACCTGGCGGCGATGGCAGAGAAGGGGCTCGGCCGCGTCATGCTCTCCTACGTCGAGCAGCCCTCCGACGTGGAGGAGGTGCAGCATCTGCTGCCGGGGGCCGAGGTCATGCTCAAGATCGAGACAGCGCGCGGGCTGGCGTATGCCCACCAATACGGCGCCAGCCAGGGCCAGTTGATGGCAGCCCGCGGCGACCTGTACATCGAAGTGCTGCACCCGCATCGCATCCTGGGCGCCCTGCGCGACGTCATCTCTGCTGACCCCCAGGCCGTGGTCGCCAGCCGCATTCTGGAATCGCTGGCCTGCCACCCCGTCCCAGAGAGCGCCGACCTCGGCGACGTGGCCTACCTGCTCTCGCTGGGCTACCGGACGTTCATGCTCGGCGATGCGGTCTGCCTGCGGCGCGATTCGGTGCTTTCGGCCCTCGATCTGCTGCAAAAAGTGGCGGAGGAATGGGAATGGGCCTGAAAATCGGACTCGCCCAGGTCAACCCCTGCACCGGCGACCTGGAGGGGAACGTCGCCCGCTGCCTGGCGGCGGTAGAGACGGCCCGCGCTGGGGGCGCGGACTTGATCGTCCTGCCGGAAATGGCGATCCCCGGCCCCGCGCCCCGCGACATCCTGTTCGACCCCAGCTTTGCCGAGGCGATCGCCGCCGCCACCCGCGACCTGGCCCGCCGCGCCAGTGACGGCCCGCCGGTCGTCGTCGGCAGTCTGGCGACCAGTGACGACCGGCGGGCCAATCCCCAGCACCCGGGATTGTTGAATGCCGCCTTCCTCCTGGAACACGGCCGCGCGACGCTAGTCGCGGCCAAGCGGCGACTGCCCACCTGGGACGTCTCGTTCGAGCCGCGCTGGTTCGTCCCCGGCCCCGCGCTGCCGCCAGCGACCATCGCGGGCCGGCGGGTCGGGTTTCTGGTGGGGGAGGATCTGTGGGACGAGGAGGGCGAACTCGATCCCCCGGCCAAACTGAACGCGCTGGTCTGCATCGCGGCCTCCCCCTACCACCAGCAGGTGCTGGAGCAGCGGCTCGTCCAGGCCCGTCGTCACGCTCGCCGCCAGCGCTGCCCGGTGGTGTACGTCAACCTGTGCGGCGGGAACGACGAGTTGATCTTTGACGGCCAGAGTTTTGCCGTCAACGCGGCTGGCGATGTGATCGCCCGGCTGACCGGCTTTGAGGGAGATGTGCACGTGCTGGATCTGGAAACCGCTGCGCCGGTCGAACTGGCGGAGGGGGAACCGGAAAAAGAGGTCTACCAGGCTCTCGTGCTGGGGGTGCGGGATTTTGCCCGCAAGAACCGGCTGGAGCGCGCTTTCCTGGGGCTGTCCGGCGGCGTGGACTCGGCCCTCGTCGCCGTGATCGCGGCCGAGGCACTGGGGCCGGAGCGAGTCACGGCCGTTGCCATCCCCTCCCGCTACACCGACCCCCGCTCCACGACCTGTGCGCGGGAGCTGGCTCATGGTTTGGGCATCCAGTTCGAGGTGGTCGATTTAGAGCCGCTGCACACCGCCGCGGAGCGCACCCTCGGCCACCTTTTGGAGGGCGGGACGACGGCCGAAAACGTTCAGGCCCGGCTGCGAGCACTGATTCTGACGAGTTTTGTGAACCATCACGGAGGCTTGCTCCTCAACACGAGCAACAAGACCGAGTCCGCCCTGGGGTATGGCACCCTCTACGGCGATATGACCGGCACGCTGTGCCCCATCGCGGATCTGACCAAGCCACAGGTCTACGGGCTGTCCCGCTGGGTCCAGGCGGCCCGCGGCCTGATCCCTCCCTACGTCCTCGAGCGGCCACCCTCGGCCGAGCTGCGACCGGGTCAGGTGGACCCCTTCGACTATGACGTGATCGGACCGGCGATGGAGCGGTTGGTGCAGGCAAATCGGAGTGACGCAGCCCTGCGGCGCTCCGAGCACAAGCGCTGGCAGATGGGAATTGTCCTCAAGGTCAGCATCAAGTCCTTTGGCACTGGCCGCCTGATGCCGGTCACGCGGCGGTGACCATGGCTTTTACCCTTGCCAACTCGGCCATTGACGTGTATCATTACCCCGTCGAAATTGACGCGCTGGAAACCAGCCATTGTTGAGCAAACGTGCCCGGCAATCAGCCCAGGAGGACTCTCACCACATCATGCCAAATAACATGCAAGCTGCCATTCTCACCGTCGGCGACGAGCTGACCTGCGGCTACCGGCTGGACACCAACTCCCAGGCTATCTCCCAGCGCCTCTCACTGCTGCCTGCCGACGTCGTGCTCCACCTCAGCGTGGGTGACGATCTGGCGCTCATTCATCAGGGGCTGGAGATCGCACTGGACGTCGCCGACGTCGTCATCATCACCGGTGGACTGGGACCCACCGAGGATGACCTGACCCGCCAGGCGGTGGCCGTCCACTTTGACCTGGCGCTGGTGGAGGATGCCGAGGCCCTGCGGCGCATACAAGAGCGGTTCGCTCGCTACGGGCGTCGGACTCTTTCGCCCGCGCTGCTGACGAGCAATCGCATCCAGGCCCAGGTACCCGTCGGGAGCACCGTCATCTACAACGACCGGGGCACCGCCGCCGGCTTTTACCTGCCCGTGAACCGCCGCTCCGCCTCGTCCTTGACCGAGTCCGCCAGGCACATTTTCGTCACCCCCGGCATACCCTACGAGATGGAGGGCATGCTGGAGCAGTTCATCCTGCCCCGGCTGCGAGAACTGGCCGGCGCCGACCACTACGTCCGGCGGGCGGCCCTCAAGTTGTACGGCCTGCCAGAATCGGCTATCAACGAGCGCATCCGGCCCCTGTTGACGCGGGAGCGCAACCCCCTCCTGGGACTGCTGCCCCATCGCGGGACCATCACCGTCGAGGTGGTCGCCTCCGGGAGCACGGGAGAGGAGACCGACACACTGCTCCAGGCCGACCTGGCGACGTTGCGGGCCGAGTTCGGGCGGTACGTCATCAGCGAGGACGAGCGGGAGCTGCCCCAGGTGGTGGCCGATCTGCTGGTGGCGCGCGGGCTGACCATCGCCACGGCCGAGCTGGGCACGGGGGGGCTGGTGGCCGCCCGCCTGAGCGAACCGGAGGGCGCCGGGCGTTGGCTGCGCCGCAGCATCATCTTTGGATCGCCCCAGGAGGCCTTTGGAAAGAAGCGCACGGGCACTCTGACTGCCGAGGACGACGCCCTCACGATGGCCAGTTCCATCCGCCAGGCGATCGCCTCGGACGTCGGCGTGGGCGTCGGGCCGATCATCCTCCCCGAAGACAGCACTCCCGAACGGCCCTACGGCACGCTGCACGTGGCGGTAGACCTCCACGGACGGGAGACCAGCCGCCAGCTCAGCTTTAACGGCGACCGCATCCGGGTGCAGGAATGGGCCGCCGACGCCGCCCTCAACCTGGTACGGCTATGGGTGTTGGAGGAGGGGCGGGCGACCTAATTCCCAATGGACCTCGTCATTGTCGAATCCCCCACCAAGGCGAAGGCGCTGCGCGGTTTCCTGGGGCGCGGATATCGGGTGGTCGCTTCCATGGGCCACATCCGGGACCTGCCCTCCAAGCAGTTAGGAGTGGACGTAGAGCGAGATTTTCGGCCCACCTATCACCTGCGCAAAGGGGGTCGCAAGACCCTCAAGCAGCTCCGGGAGGCCGCCGCCAAAACCGCCGCCATCTACCTGGCCACCGATCCTGACCGAGAGGGAGAGGCCATCGCCTGGCACGTCCTCCAGGCCCTCCAGGTCGCTCAGGACCGGCCGATCCACCGCATCACCTTTCACGAGATCACGTCCGACGCCGTGCGAGCCGCCCTCGCCAAACCCGCGTCCCTAGATATGGACCTGGTGAACGCGCAACAGGCTCGCCGCGTGCTGGACCGGTTGGTGGGCTACCAGGTCAGCCCGGTGTTGTGGAAAGCCATCCGGGGACGGCGGGGGCTTTCGGCCGGACGGGTGCAGACGGTCGCCCTGCGCCTGGTGGTCGAGCGAGAGCGCGAGATCGAGGCTTTTGTCCGCGAGGAATACTGGACCCTGGAGGCCGAGTTCTCCAAGGTGGACGACGACCGCCGCTTTCGCGCTCGCCTGGTGCAGGTCGGCCGCTCCAAAAAGGACAAGCCAGAGCTCAAGACCGAGGCGGACGCCCAGGCCATCATCCAGGCCCTGGAAGGAGCGGATTACCGCGTCCTGACCGTCAAAAGACGCCGCCAATCCCGCCGCCCCTATCCCCCTTACACCACCAGCACCCTGCAGCAGGACGCGGCCAACCGGCTGCACTGGGGCGCAGACAAGACGATGCGCGTCGCCCAACAGCTCTACGAGGGGGTAGCGCTGCCCGACGAGGGGACCGTCGGCCTGATCACCTACATGCGCACCGACTCGACTCACGTGGCCGAACCGGCCCAGGCCGAGGCCCGCGAGGTCATCGCCCGATTCTGGGGCGACGAATACCTGCCCGACAAACCTCCCACCTACAAGACCCGGGCCAAGGTGGCCCAGGAGGCCCACGAAGCGATCCGCCCCACCTCGTCCTGGCGGACGCCCAAGAGCCTGCGCGAGTATCTCTCCCCCGACCAGGCCCAGCTCTACGAACTCGTCTGGCGGCGGTTCATCGCCTCCCAGATGAAGCCGGCCGTCTACGACGTCACCACCGTGGACATCGCCTCAGCGCGAGACGGGCGCGACCTGCCCTATCTCTTCCGGGCCACCGGCCGCGAGCTGCTCTTTGCTGGCTTTCTGAAAGCGTACGAGGTCCCCGACACCGCCCCCTCGGAGGAAGAAGGGGTCGCCGGGCAGATCCTCCCTCCCTTGAGCGATGGGGAGCCGCTGGTGCTGCACGGGCTGTTTCCCGAGCAGCACTTTACCAAGCCGCCGCCCCACTTTACCGAGGCCAGCCTGATCAAAGAGTTGGAGCGCTTGGGCATCGGGCGGCCCAGCACCTACGCGGGAATCATCCGCACCCTGGTCACGCGGACCTATGTGGAGCGGCAGCACAAGTCGCTCCTGGCGACGCCGCTGGGATTCGTGGTGTGCGATTTCCTGGTCGAACAGTTCCCCGACCTGTTCACCGTCGAGTTCACCGCCCACATGGAGGAGGACCTGGACCGCATCGCGCGGGGGGAGCGGCCCTGGACGACCGTGCTCCACGAGTTCTATAGTCCTTTTGCGATGGCAGTGGAACAGGCCCAGGCGGCTGCCCAGGCCAAACCTATGACAGCGCCCAGGAACGAGAAGGGAGCAGCGCCCATCGGCGAAACGTGTCCCGAGTGCGGCGGCGGCGTGGTCGTGCGGGAGGGGCAGTACGGGCGCTTCCGAGCGTGCGCCAACTTTCCGCGCTGCAAATGGAGCGGACCGTGGGTCGTCGGCCAGTGCCCATCGTGCGGGGCCGACCTGGTGGAGCGGAAGGGGAAACGCGGCCTGTTCTGGGGCTGCTCCCGCTATCCGGACTGTCGGTTCACGCAAGAGCCCCAACAGCAGGAGCTTTAGGGAACGACGGATGCCCCAGGACGAGGGAAAGCAGTAAAAAAGACGAGAGCCGCAAAGTCCCCTTTAGTCGCTGGTTATGCCGTCGAAAAGACTAAAATCGTTACTACGAACTCGATAACGGGAGTTGCCGCCTCCCCAGAGAGCTAGTCGGGGCTCTGTAGCACGCCGGGCCTCCCGCCCCCAAGCAGCCGCTGGTCGCCGCGCCACTCCACCTCCAGGCGTGGTCGGATCCCCCTCGGGCATGTCATCCTCGACCAGCCGCTTGACCTCTTTTTCCCAATTGAGTATACTATGTGCCAACCGAGCTTGACAAAATATTTGACTATGTTATAATAATTATAAAATAATATGCCCTCTAAATAAGGTTATGATTTCTTTAAATTTCATCTGTGCGCAACTCAGAGATCGAGGTCGGCGGGTGACACCTCAGCGCAGGGCCATCATCCAGGTGCTGCTAGAGAACGGGTCACATCCCACCGCCGATCAAGTGTTCACCCAGGTTAAACACGTTATGCCTGACATATCCCCAGCTACGGTGTACAACACCCTGCACGAGCTGGTAGAGATGGGAGCTCTGCAGGAGCTCACCCTGAGATCGAGCGAGCGGCGGTACGATATCATCACCACAGAACACGCCCACCTGGTCTGCCTGAAATGCGGACAGATTGAGAATGTCCCCTACAATCATCAAGCGTTGGAGCTTTCACCAGAGTACACCTATGGGTTCGAGATCATAGATCAAATAGTGTTCTATCGTGGCTACTGCCCAACCTGTGCCGGTCCATCGGACGGCTCAGTTGAGACCCTATGACACGTTCAAATCTAAACAGGAGGAAAAACTATGGATAAGTGGGAATGTCTGGTATGTGGATACGTCTACGATCCGGCCGAGGGAGACCCGGATAATGGGGTGGCGCCCGGTACAGCCTTCGAGGATATCCCTGATGACTGGGTCTGCCCCGATTGTGGCGCTGGCAAAGACATGTTCGAAAAAGTCGGGTAACCTGCTAGCCATTCGACGGGCATTGGGCTTTCCGGCCTGTCCAGAGAACAGGCCGGAAAGCTCGATTGCGACTGAAAAGCAAACCAAGCGATGAAACACGTCATTGTTGGCAGCGGCGTCGCCGGTGTAACGGCCGCTCAGAGCATCGTCCGGGCGGATGCGGATGCCCAGGTACACCTCTTGGGGGAGGAAAGCTTCCCCTACTACCGCCGTCCCATGTTATGGGAATTCATCTCCGGACAGGTGACGGAGGAAGAGGTGTACTTTCGGCCTCTCGACTGGTACGCCGAACAGGGAATCCACATCCACCTCTCCACCCAGGTCACAGCCCTCGACCCTGAAGCCCACTGCCTCACCCTATCTGACGGGGCCGCCGTCCAGTACGACCGCCTGTTGCTCGCGACAGGTGCACGGTCATTCATCCCACCCTGTCAGGGCACCGACAAAGTCGGTGTCTTTACCCTGCGCACGCTGGAGGATGCACGGGCGATCAAAGCCTACGCCCAGAACGTCGCCACGGCGGTGGTCATCGGTGGAGGGCTGTTGGGATTGGAGACGGCGCGGGCCCTGCATACCGCCGGGCTGGACGTGACCGTGGTCGAGTTCTACGACTATTTGCTCCCCCGTCAACTGGATGCCGAAGGAGCACAGGTCCTCGAATCGCTGTTGGAGGGGCAGGGCCTGCACATCGTCACGGGTGGTGTCACGGAAGCTATTCTGGGCGAGGAGCGAGTCGCTGGCATTCAGCTCCAGGATGAACGCACGATCCCTGGGGAATTGGTGCTCTTCTCGACCGGCATCCAGTCCGAGACGACGGTGGCTCAGGCGGCCGGCATCCACGTCAACCGGGGCATCGTCGTGGACGAGGAGTTGCGGACGAGCGCCGAGGATGTCTGGGCCGCTGGCGATGTCGCCGAGTTCGAGGGCCGAGTTTATGGGATCATCCCTCCGGCTATCGAGCAGGCCCGCATCGCGGCAGCCAATATGGTCACCCCGGGCAGCGCCGCCTACGCCGGCACCATCCCATCCACCACCCTCAAGGTGGCCGGGGCAGAGCTGATGTCGCTGGGAGAATGCACCGTCGAGAACAGCCAGGTCGTTCCGCTGCGGCGTGTGGATGCAAAAGGCGGTCGCTATCGCAAATTGGCGCTTCGAGATGGGTGCATCGTGGGCGCTATTCTGCTGAACGATCAGGAGCGAACACAGGCGATCCAGCAGCTCATCGAGCGCAAGATAGATGTCTCGGCCAATGCCGACCATCTGCTGGACGACGCGTTCGATCTGAAATCGCTTTTCCAACGAGGATAGGGAAACCAGCATGGGTGAGAAAACTCGCGACAATCTGTATACCGCTTTCGTGGGCGAGGCGAAGGCATACCATCGGCTGCAGGCTTTTGCCCGCCAAGCGGACGAGGAAGGGTTGACGCAAATCGCCAAGCTCTTTCGCGCCATCGCCGCCGCTGAGGGAGTCCACGTGGAGCGTCACCTGCGGCTGTTGGGAGAGGCAGTGGTCAAGGATACCGAGACCAACCTCCAATCCTCCTTCGAGCGTGAGACCACCGTCAACGAGGTCTACTATCCGCAGTTCATCCGCGAGGCCAGCGAAGAAGGGGAAAAAGCTGCCGTGTTGACGTTCAGCCAGGCCCGAGACGTGGAGGAGGGACACGCCAAGCTCTACAAACACGCACTGCGCGCGCTGCTGCGCGACGAGACACACGACTATTACGTCTGCTCCGTGTGCGGACACGTCGCCGAGCGGGAACCTCCCGACCAATGTCCAATTTGTCAGGCCGGACGAGAAAAATTTCGATTGATCACATAGCATAGACGAAAGGAGAACAATTAGCACATGGGTACAAAAGGAAGAGCACTAGTAGGCAAGAACGTAGACAATCTGATAGATATGCTGAACAAGGCGCTGGCAGACGAGTGGCTGGCGTACTACCAGTACTGGCTGGGCGCCAAGGTGGCCAAGGGACCTATGAGAGGCACCGTGTCTGCCGAGCTGCTGGAGCACGCGACTGAAGAGTTGGGACACGCCGAACTGCTGGCAGACCGCATCCTTCAACTCGGCGGCACCCCCGTCCTGACCCCCCAGGATTGGTACAAGCTGACCAACTGCGGGTATGAAACACCCGAGGATCCCTACGTCGAAGTTCTACTGGAACAGAACATCAAGGGGGAACAGTGTGCGATCAAGGTTTACCAGGAATTGGTCGAGTTTACCCAGGGCATTGATCCAGTGACCTACGAGATCGTGCTCTCGATCCTCACAGATGAAATCACCCACGAGGAAGACCTTGAGGCCATCGTTGAAGACATCCAGCTCATGAAAGAAAGGAAGTAACACCTATGTCGATAGGAGGCAGGATTCAGCAAGCGGATTGGAAAAAGGAAAAGCATGTGCCGGTCATCGAGTGCCCGGACCAAGTCAAAGCTGACGAGCTCTTTGAGGTAACCGTCAGTCTGGGCAAGGAAATCGGACACCCGAACACCACCGAACACCACATCCGCTGGATATCCCTTTACTTTCATCCAGAGGGTGACAAATTCACCTATGATGTGGGTCACTTTGAGTTCAACGCCCACGGCGAGTCGGTCGCCGGTCCCAATCAGGGGCCCGTCTATACCCATCACGCCGCGACGGTGTGGCTCAAGATCGGCCAGCCCGGTACATTGCACGCGCTAGCACTGTGCAACATCCACGGGTTGTGGGAAAGCGCGCACGAGATTCAGATCTCGGAGTAGTCGGTATCCGGTCTACTAAACCGGACAGGATTGTCGAACGGGATTTTGCTTGGAGATGCCATTCGACAATCCTATGGTCTGTCGCCAATCAGCAATTCCCGTTTTAGCATCGCCGTCACACATTTGACGTTCGTAGTGGCGACTTTAGTCGCTTCTATTGCGCAAACAGCGACTAAAGTCGCTACTACGAACTCCATAACGGGAATTGCTGGTCGCCAATCAGGATGAGGGAATCCTATCTCACGGTTCCTCTATGCGAGATCGGCCATGCCAGAAACAGACAAACAATCCTTCTCGGTGACGTTTTGGGGCGTGCGAGGCGGGTATCCCAAACCCGGGGTGACGACCAACCAGTTCGGTGGCAACACCACGTGTCTGGAAATCCGCGCCGGGCGCCATCTCATCAGCATAGACGCCGGCACGGGCATCATCGGCCTGGGTGAAAAACTGGTCGCTCAGCACCGGGTGGATAAAAGTCCTATCGTAGCCACCATCCTGTTTACTCACACCCACCACGATCATACCCAGGGATTCCCTTTCTTCATCCCCTTGTACATCGGCAGCAGCGTGATGTACATCTTTGGCCCCAAGCTGCTGCACCAAGACCTAGAAGCCGCCCTGGCACGGGCTATGCTACCCCCGGCTCATCCTGTTTCACTGGATGAACTGAACTCGATGCGTTTTGTTCGGAATATCTCGGAGAGTGAATCCATCGTCTTTCGGGCTCCCAGCGCTGCACCGGAGGTATGCAACGTCTTTCACGAGTGTGAGGCCTGTCTTCCTGGCGAGGTAAGGGTACAGGTGATGCGAGGCTATGCTCACCCCCAGGGCGTCTTTATGTACCGCATCGAGATGGACGGCCGAAAAATGGTCGTCGCTACCGACACTGAGGGTTACATCGGCGGAGACCGGCGCTTGATTCACTTTGCCCAGGACGCTGACCTGTTGATCCACGACGCCGAGTTCACCACCGAAGAGTATCTCGGCGCGCCTGCCAGCAAACAGGGTTGGGGCCACAGCACGTGGGAGATGGCTATCGAGGTCGCCCAGGCCGCTAATGTAAAACAATTGGCCCTCACCCATCACAACGCCCTCCACGACGACGATTTTCTGGCCCAGGTAGAACAGGATGCCCAAGCTCGCTTCCCAGCGGCCGTTGTGGCCTGCGAGGGATTGACTATCGAACTGGACTGACACAAGGTGCGTCGCACCTGAGTAGATGTATCTTGCTATGGTATCATTACCTTCTGATCCCCGCGCCGAGGCGCGCATTCGAGAGTTGGCGGACCGATTGGCCCGCTACAACGTGCCGCGCGCGGTGCGAGACAGCCTGAGCCGCTACGTCCACAGCGCCGCCGACCAAGAGCTGTACCAGGTCAATCCCCACCTGATCGCCGATAGGCTGGGCCTCGACTCGCACACCACCTTGAGCCTGCTGGCATATGCCGTCCAGGAGGGATTGTTCACCCTCAACTGGCAGGTCCACTGCCCTCACCACGGCCAACTGCGCACGTTCTCGACCCTGCAAGACAGCCGGGCGCAAGAATACTGCCCCCTCTGCCAGGCCAGTTTCGACGCCCACCTCGACGACGAAATCCACGTCACCTTCACCGTCAGCGAGTCTGTGCGCCCGCTCACGACCCGAGAACCGCTTGCCGACGACCCGCATCCCCCGACCTATGGGCTGGAACTGCTGAACGTGCAGGCCTTTCGTGATTTCTTTGCCGACGAGACCCTGCCGCCCGGTGAGAGCCTCCAGGTCGGACGGGTGGCCTTTCTGTTCACCGACCTGCTCGGTTCGACCGCCATGTACGCGCGGGAGGGGGACCCGCGGGCCTATGCATGGGTGCGGAACCATTTTGAGGTGCTGTTCCAGGCCACGGACCGCAATCGAGGCGTCACAGTCAAGACGATTGGCGACGCCGTGATGGCCTCGTTCCTGACCCCCGGCGACGCTCTGCAGACAGCTGTAGAGAGTCACCGCGACCTGGCGGCGCTGAACCGCCAGTTGGGATTGAGTGGAGACGCCGCCCTGCGCATTCGCCTGGGCGCCCACGTCGGACCGTGCATCAGTGTGACGCTGAACAACCGGCTGGACTATTTTGGGGCCACGGTGAACATTGCCTCGCGGGTCAGCCACCTCTCAAAGGGCGACGACGTCGTCCTGACCAACGACATGCTGACCGACCCCGAGGTCCATGCCCAGGCCTCCCAACACGGGGAGTTGACCCGTTTTGAGGCGGCCCTGCACGGCTACGATCAGCATTTCCAACTCCAACGCCTGTGGCTGGCGTGAAAGGAGAATTCACGTGACAGAACAAGTGATTTGTGATTATTGCAGGGAGACGATCGAAGGAGACCCAGTGCGACGTGGGGAGGCCGTCTACTGCTGCGAGGCCTGCGCGTTCGAGGCTAGCCGTAGCAAGGATTGCAGCGGCCGCAGCGACTCGACCATCTCCCAACCCACCGTTGAATCGAACTAGCGAATACAAGGAGGTATCAAATGGCAGCGTTTACTGCCGCGGAAGCGATTGAAATGGCGATGGAGATCGAACTGAATGGGAAACAATTCTACCTTGCCGCCGCTCAAAAGAGCATTGACCCCGACGTCAAAGCCCTGTTTGAGGATCTGGCAAACCAGGAACAAGGACACTACCACGTCTTTCAGGGCATGCTAGGGGGCGTCCAGACGGCTCCAGAACAGGTGGCCGAGGAGTACGATCAATATCAAACCTACATGAAGGTCGCCCTGGAAAACGCCCTGTTCGCCGGACCAGACAAAGCCCTCGCCCTGGCCGAGGATGCTGAGGAGCGAGAGACCGCCCTCCGAGCGGCTATCGGCTTTGAAAAGGACACCCTGCTCTTTTTCTACGATGTGCGCGACATGGTGAATGAGGCAGATCGAGAGACCATCTCTAAAATCATTCGCGAGGAAAAAAAGCACCTGCGCCAACTGACCAACCTGCTTTAGGAGATTAGACCCTATGCCACCCATTGAATTGAAACCGGACGTTTACTGGATCGGCGTCAACGACCGAACCACGGATCTATTCGAGGGACTGTGGCCCATCACGCAGGAGGGCGTCTCCTACAACGCCTACTTGATCAATGACGAGAAAAAGGCGATCGTGGACCTGGCCAAGGCGCTCAAGACAGACGAGTTCTTTGAACAGATTGACCACGTGATGGATATCGGGCAGTTGGACTATATCATCGTCAACCACATGGAACCCGACCACTCGGGCATCCTGAGCACCCTGCGGCGCATGGCCCCTCACACTACCATCCTGGGCACCGAAAAGACCCGCAAGATGCTCGAAACCTTCTACGGTATCACCGAGGGAGTACAGGTGGTCCAGGATGGAGAGACCCTCTCCCTGGGGCAACACACCCTGAAATTCGTCTACACCCCCTTCGTCCATTGGCCCGAAACGATGATGACCTATGAAACCAGTGCGCAGATTCTGTTCTCCTGCGACGCCTTTGGGAGCTATGGCGCGCTGCGTGGCAGTATCTTTGACGACGCCTGCACCGTCCCTGCCTTTTACGAGCAAGAGGCACTGCGCTACTATGTCAACATCGTAGCGGTATTCAGCAAACCGGTGCTCCAGGCTATCGAAAAGCTGGCTGGCGTGCCAGTCTCCATCATCGCTCCCTCGCATGGGCTTGTCTGGCGCAAGAACCCGCAGCGCATCGTCGAGCTGTACCAGAAATGGGCCGAGTATGCCACCGGCCCCACCGAGGTCGGCATCACTATGCTGTACGGCTCGATGTATGGCAACACCGAGAAAATGATGAATGCCGTGGCCCAGGGCATCTCTCAAGAGGGCGTGCCGCTGACCATCTTTGACGTCAATCACACCCACGTCAGCTACATCCTCCCCTCCCTGTGGACACAGCGGGGCGTGGTGGTGGGCGCCCCGACGTATGAGGGATCCCTGTTCCCACCGATGGCTCAAGTGCTGGATATGGCCGCCCAGAAGCGGGTGCGTCACAAAAAAGTCGCCCGTTTCGGCAGCTACGGATGGAGCGGAGGTGCTCAACGTCACTTTGAGCGGCTCATCGAACCGCTGAAATGGGAACTGACCGACTCTTTCGAGTTCACCGGCAGTCCCTCGGAAAATGATCTCAAACGGGGAGAGGAATTGGGCGTCCAGTTCTCCAGACTCGTCAAGAGCAGCGACTGACAGACCGGGGAACGCAAAGAAGAGCTGTAACGGATATCGTGTAAAAAATACGAGAAAGGAGTCACCAATGGAAGAGAGCAAGAACTGGTGGAAATGTCCCAACTGCGGCTACACCCTTCAAGCCGCGACCCCACCCGAGACCTGCCCCAGTTGTCACGAAAAATGCACCTTTGTCGACGCCACCTGCTACACCCCCGATTGCGGTGGGCCGGGCAACATTGATCCCCAAATTGCCCCGAGGTAACCGGGCAGCACGCCAGCCTCGGGCCGGTCGCACGACCGGCCCGAGGCTCTCCTAAACTCTAGCGGCGCGCCGGATCCCAATATCCCCGCTGCACCAGGCGAGCATCCGTCACCGTCGCCACTGACTTGGGATCCACGGCCTCTGCAATATCTAGCACAGCGCCGACATTCTTGCGCGGCACGAACGCCTCGACGATCCCCACTGCCCTCTCACGCCCGTGACCATAGAACTCGGTCACTCCAAATCCGGCCTGCCGCAGCGCGTCGGCCAGGGCATCGCTCTTCTGGGCCGAGATGAACCGCACCTCGGCGAACCCCAGCGCCATACGCTGCTCCCAGGCCATCCCGACCAGGGTCCCCACAGCGACACCGCTGCAGTAAGCCAACACGTTCCAGAGATTATCCAAATTCGAGACCACCCGACCGATGGCCACGACATAAACCAGGGCGGTGAAAAAATTGGTCAGTAGGGCAGGTTTCCATACCTGCCCGGCGGGTAAGAAACCCGCCCTACAGGTGTATTTTCTGGCGATACCCATTACTCGCAACACGAAAATAAACGGCTCTACGCAGATTTGTGGGGTAGGGCAGGTTTCCATACCTGCCCGGCGGGTAAGAAACCCGCCCTACAGGTGTATTTTCTGGCGATACCCATTACTCGCAACACGAAAATAAACGGCTCTACGCAGATTTGTGGGGTAGGGCAGGTTTCCATACCTGCCCGGCGGGTAAGAAACCCGCCCTACAGGTGTATTTTCTGGCGATACCCATTACTCGCAACACGAAAATAAACAGGGCTTCCCAAAGGATCTCCATATCTCTCCTCTAATCAACGTCCAATACCATTCCCACCGATTATACCGTTCTGGGAATAATTGTCCAGTTGTTTTCACCGCATTTGCTCGAGACACGGTCAAATAGGGTCCCACCCGCGCGTAGTGACATTGCAGCTTTATGACCCTCGTGTTACAATGCCATGGTGAAGCCCGACGATGTGATCTGGATGCGCGAGGCGCTGATTGAAGCAGAGCAAGCGCTGATCCACGGGGATGTACCCGTCGGAGCGGTGATCGTGCGAGCTGGCGCGATCATTGGCCGCGGACACAACCGTAAGGAAGTGCACGCCGACCCCACTGCCCACGCCGAAATTATTGCACTTCGAGAGGCAGCCCACGCGCTGGGCGGCTGGCGATTGGTGGGAGCGACACTCTATTGCACGCTGGAACCCTGCCCGATGTGTGCCGGCGCCATGCTGTCGGCCCGGCTGCCCCGGCTGGTGTACGGCGCCGACGACCCCAAGGCCGGCGCGGCGGGATCGGTGGTCGAACTGCTGCGCGATCCCCGCTTCAACCACCGCGTCATCGTCACGCGCGGCGTGCTGGCCACCGAATCGCAAGCACTGCTGGACCGGTTCTTTGCCCAACTGCGGAATCGCTTCTGTTGACATCTCGCCCGCCTTTCACCCCCTCAAATGCAGACTTCCAGAGCCGGATGACTCTGAAAGTCTGATAAGGTCACTTTTGGGGCGAGCGACAGGGGGCGGAGAGCAGGTCAGGTACTGGCCTCGGCTGGCTCGTCGTCTTTTGCCCAGAGGGCGTCTCGCAGGGGGAGGATGCCAAGCCGGTCCTTGAACGGCATCGGGTTGCCGTCCACGTCCGTGATGGGAAGCGGCGGGTCGCTCTTCTGCGTCGCCAACGAGACGGCGATCATGAGCACCACCGAGATGATGAACGCGGGCGTGGAGCCGATGTAGACGGCGTCCCAGAATCCGCACTCGAAATCCTGCTCGCAGATCGCATAGGTGGACTCGACGCCGCCGATGCCGTTGAAGAAGACGAACACCAGGATCACCCAGGCGAGGAAGCCGCCCAGGAAAGAGGCGATAGCGCCGCTGCGATTCGCCTTCTTCCAGTACATGCCTAAGGCGAACGGGGCGAACAGCCCCACCAGCAGCAACGACCAGGCGACCATGGCCAGTTTGTAGATCGTGCCGGCCATCAGGGCCAGGGCGATGCTGATGGCGCCGATGACGACCACCATGATGCGCGTCCAACGTAGCCTGCTCTCTTCGCTGGTGTGCGGGCGGAAGAAGGGGAGCATGTTTTCCGTCACGACGGACGCGCCGGCCAGGATGGAGCTGTCGGAGGTGCTCATCAGGGCCGCAGCGAGGGCCGCGATAAAGATGGCCGTCAGGACGGGGTGCAGGTGTTGAATGGCCGCCGATACCAGCAGGAACTCGGTCTGCTCCGGCGCGATGTTGGGATAGAGTTTGAACATCATGATCCCGATCAGCGGGGACATGACGCCGAACACCAGGTACAGGATGCCGGCCAGGTAGGTGCCGTGGACCGAGGTGGCCTCGTTGCGGGCCGACATGGAGCGCTGCATCAGGTCCTGGGCCGGCACGCTGCCCAGCCCGACCGCCATCCACGCCGCCAGCCAGTAGAACCAGCCGACCCAACCGGTGTATCCCAGGTAGCCCTCGTCGCCGGCGATGGGCATCAGCGTGAAGGGGTTGGAGACGTACAGGGAACCGGCGTCGGTCGTCATGCCGGACCAGCCGCCGACAGCCTTGAGCACGCCGAGAAAGATCAGCGTGATGCCGCCGGCAGTGAAGAACATCTGCATAAAGTCGAGCAGTGTGTCGGCCAACATGCCACCCATAGTGGTGTAGGTCGTCACAAAGACCGCCACGGCGATCATACCGACTTCGACCGGCCAGCCGAGCAGCGCGTGGATGATGTTGCCGCCGGCGACGATCTGCGCGCCGGTCCACGCAAAGTAGGTCAGCAGTTGAGCAATCGAGCACAGCATGGTCATCGTCTTGCCGTACCGCCGCTCGAAAAAGTCAACCAACGTCAGGTAGCGCGCCCGGCGCATCAGGCGGATGAAGAGAAAGCCAGACAGGAACAGACAGAACGCCGCGCCGAACGGGTCGAAGACGACGCCTTGCAGCCCGTATTGGTAGGCTATCGAGCTGGCGCCCATCAACGTCTCGGCCGCGAACCAGGTCGCCATGATGGAGGCGCCGGCGATGTAGACAGGCAGGCTGCGACCGGCCACGATATAGTCAGCGGCCGAACTGACCCGGCGCGAGGCCCAATAGCCCACCCCCAGCCGCACCGCGAAAAAGATGGCGATGCCGAGGATGATCAACCACGTGTATTGATAACCAGCCAGATCCATTTCTTCTCTCCTGATTCTTTCAAGATGCAAAATTTGTCCATTCCGAGAGGATCAGAAATCCGCAATCAGTAATGTCGCATATTTCACTCCTTTCGCCGCACAGCCTGGAATGCCCTTCAAGCCGGCTGCTGTTGGGTGATGCAGTGAATATTGCCGCCGCCCAGCAGGATCTCGCGGGCCGCCACGCCAACCACCCGTCGTTCCGGGAATAGGGCTTGCAGCATCTCCCGGGCCGCCTGGTCACGGGGGTCGTCAAAGAGGGGCATCACCACGCCGCTGTTGGCGATGTAGAAATTGACGTATGACCCGGCCAACCGGTCCCCCGGCTGGCGCGGCAGCGTTCCCTCGACGGCGTCCACCCCCTCGCTCTCCTCCGGCGCGATGGTGATCGGGTCGGGTTGGTGGATCTTGTGAATCTCGAGCCGCCGGCCACGGGCGTCCACGGCCGCGCTCAACCGGCGGTAAGCGTCCAGCGAGATCGCGTGCTGCGGATCGGACGGGTCGTCGGTCCAGGTCAGCGCCACCACGCCGGGCCGCACGAAGCAGCAGAGGTTGTCCACGTGACCGTTGGTCTCGTCCAGGTAGACGCCCTGCCCCAGCCAGATGACCACCTCAACGTTGAGATACGCCTTTAGATGCGCCTCGATCTCTGCCTGGCGCAGGCGCGGGTTCCGGTTCGGGTTGAGCAGACACTCTTCTGTCGTCAGGCAGGTCCCTGCGCCGTCCACGTGGATCGAACCGCCCTCCAGGACGAGCGGCGCCGCGTACCGGTCCACCCGCTCGATCTCGGCGACTTTGCGCGCCACCAGCCGGTCCTGGTCCCAGGGAAA
>Ga0209614_1001120_pt1 | contig 21011 bp, 21 predicted proteins | sample BlaSprsedimmetaG_FD_185484 | JGI IMG/M metagenome (GOLD analysis project Ga0209614, IMG submission 185484) | Hot spring sediment bacterial and archeal communities from California, USA to study Microbial Dark Matter (Phase II) - Blank Spring... ... | reverse complement strand
CCCGGCGGCTTTCGCTTTGGCGATTACTGGCGGCTTGGCCTGCCGCTGGAGATTCTGGTGGTCGTGGTCAGCCTGCCGCTTCTGCTGGTGGTCTGGCCGCTCTGACCCCTGTCCTTGCGCGGGATCATGGCGGGGCCGGTCCCTCCGCGCGAGGTTCGGGGCGACAGGGGCGGTGACGCTGGCTGTCCCCGGCAGGGAGTGCGCCATGACGCAGGTGGCCTGTGGGGTCTGGGACGGGGTTGTCCACGACCGGCAGGCAGGGCAAGCCACCCTTGAGCCCCGCAATTTCGACGAGTTCGACGAGGGCAACCCGATCCGCGCCTTTTTGGCGACCGGGGCTTCTTCGTGTTCGATGAAAGCGTCAGCCTTGTGGACGCACTTTACCACTACATGCGCAAGGCGGCCGAACAATCCTGCGGTGTCTGCACGCCCTGCCGGATGGGCTCGGTGCTGGTGCGCGACGCGCTGGACGCGATGCGGCGCGGGCTGGATGCACCGCTGGATCTGGATCAGATCGCGATGCTGGGCGAGCAGATGCGCGAAACCTCGCTTTGCGGTCTGGGCCAGACCTGTGCAGTGGCGCTGCTGGATGCGCCGGGCCATTTCCGCGGCCGGATCGAGGAAGAACTGGCCCCGAAACGCCCGATCCGCGCGCAGCATGGCATGGCCTACATGACCGCCCCCTACATCGAGGCCTGCCCCTCCAAGGTGAACGTGCCGCGCTATATCGACTATATCCGCGACGGCAAGCCCGAGACCTCGCTGGGGGTTCTGTTGCAGAAATACCCGATGGCGGCGACCTGCGGGCGGGTCTGCGTGCGCTATTGCGAACAGGCCTGCCGGCGCAAGTTCGTGGACGAGGCGGTGGGCATCAAGACGCTGAAACGCTTTGTCGCCGACCCGCAATCGGGCCCGAACGCGCTGGAATTCACCCGCGACATGATCCGCAAGCCGCTGGATCCGGCCATGCGGGTGGCGGTGGTCGGTGCGGGTCCGGCGGGTATTTCCCGTGCCTATCATCTGCTGTTGCGCGGCTATCATGTCGATGTGTTCGACAAGGCAAGCCAGGCGGGCGGGATGGCGCAGATCGGCATTCCCGCCTACCGGCTGCCCAAGGACACGCTGGCGATGGAGACCGACATCATCGCCGATCCGGGCGGGCGGTTCCTGTTCGGCCAGCAGCTCGGCCGCGATTTCAGCATCAACGATCTGTTCGCGCGCGGCTACCGGGCGGTATTCTTGGGGCTTGGCTGCCAGGCGGGCTCGCGCTTGGGGGTTGCGGGCGAGGACGAGGCGCGCGCGGGCTATTTCAGCGGTATCGACTTCCTTCTGCGGGTTCACGATCATGTTGCGGGGGCTGCGCCGCTGTCCTTGTCGGGCGAGGTGCTGGTGGTGGGCGGGGGCAATGTCGCGATGGATTGCGTGCGCTCGGCGATCCGGCTGGGGGCGGGGCGCGTGCATCTCCTCTACCGTCGCACCTGCGAGGACATGCCCGCCGATCCCGGCGAGATCGCGGATGCCGAGGCCGAGGGTGTGACCTTTCAAACGCTTTGCAACCCGGTCCGCGTGCTGACCCAGGCGGGCCGCGTCACCGGCGTCGTGGTCGCGCAGATGGAACAGAGCGAGCCCGACGACAGCGGCCGGCGCAAGGTCCGCCCGATTCCGGGCAGCGAGGTGACATTGCCCTGCGACACGCTGATCGCGGCCATCGGCCAGCAGGTCGAGGATGGCAGCCGGATCGGGGCGGATGGCGTCGCGCTGGACCGCTGGCGCTGCGTGGCCGCGGATGATGCGCTCACCACCTCGCGGCCCGGTGTCTTTGCGGGCGGCGATTGCGTCACCGGCCCCTCGACGCTGATCTGGGCGATGGCCGATGGGCTGAAGGCCGCGCGCAATATCGACGACTGGACCCAGCGCGGCTCGGTCAGGTTCTACAAGCGCGCGGATGCGCAAGCTGCTTGCGGACAACGGTTTCCTTGCCAATGACGTGGTCGAGACGCCGGTGCGCAACGCCTATCGCGTGCACAATCCCGAACTCGACCCCGAATTGCGCAAGCGCATGTTCGAGGAGGTCGAGCAGACGATCAGCGCCAAGGCCGCCTATGCCGAGGCGCAGCGCTGCATGCGCTGCTATCGCGTCTACACGGTCCTTACCGGCCATCCCATCCCCGAAGGAGCGGTCTGAGCCATGTGCACCTCCGGCCCCGACACACCCGGCCCCGACGCGCCCGAGACCGTGGCGCTGATCCTCAACGGCACGCCCTGCACCAGCCGGGCGAACGAAATCATCCTGTCCTGCGTGCGGCGGCATGACATCTATATTCCGACGCTGTGCGAACCGGACGACATTGACCACACCCCCGGCACCTGCCGCGTCTGCTTGGTCGAGATCGTGCAGGCCGGCCATGACGCGCCGCAGATCGTGACCGCCTGCAACACGCCCATCCGCGACGCGATGGAGGTGCGGACCCGCAGCAAGCGCGCGCGCGACATGCAGCGCTTGCAGGTGGAATTGCTGATGGCAGACCATTTGCAGGATTGCGCGACCTGCATCCGGCATGGCGATTGCGAATTGCAGGATCTGGCGCAGTTCGTCGGGCTGACGGAAAACCGCTTCTTCGACCGTGCCCGGACCGAGGCGCGGCCTATCGACCTGACCTCGCCCGCGATGGTGCGCGACATGCGCCGCTGCGTGCGCTGCCAGCGCTGCGTCGCGATCTGCCGTCATCACCAGCAGGTCGATGCGCTGGCGATGGAGGGCACCGGGCTTGACCGTCTGGTGGCGCTGCGGGGCGCCGAGGACTACCTCTCGTCGGCCTGCGTGTCCGGCGGGCAATGCGTGCTGGTCTGCCCCACCGACGCCTTGGGCGAACGCGACCAGACCGACCGGGCCATCGACTGCATCTGCGACCCCGACCTTGTGACGGTGGTGCAATTCGCCCCCGCCGTGCGCGTCGCCTTTGGCGAGGAATTCGGCATGCCCCCCGGCACCAGTGTCGAGGGCCATATCGCCACCGCCTGGCGCAAGCTCGGCTTCGACGTGGTGCTGACCACCCGCGAATTCGCCCGCCTGTTGCGCCGCGAGGGGATCGACCTGAAGACGCTGGAATCCTCGGGCTTCGACAGCCCCTTTTTGCGCGAATATTCCGGCGCGGGTGCCGTCTTCGGCACCACCGGCGGTGTGATGGAGGCCGCGCTGTGCACCGTCTATGCCATCGTCAACGGACGCGAACTGAAGCAGATCGAACTGACCCAGCTGCGCGGCTTCGAGGGCATCCGCGAGGCCCGCGTCGATCTGGGCGGGCAGGTGGGCGAGGTCAGGGTGGCGATGGTCCACGGGCTTGGCGACACGCCTGCGCTGGTGGAGGCGGTGCTGGCAGGCAAGGCCGATTACGATTTCATCGAGGTCATGGCCTGCCCCGGCGGCTGCGTCGATGGGGGCGGGTCGCCGCGTTTGAAAAAGGCCTATCTGCCGCTGGCCCAGAAACGGCGCGAAACCATCTATGCGGTCGACCGGGCGGCCCGCGTGCGCCGGTCGCACAACAACCCGCAGGTGCAGGCGCTGTACCGCGATTTCCTGGGCGCGCCGAACTCGGAACTTGCGCAGCAATTGCTGCACACGAGCTACGAGGATCGCCGACGCGAGCTGAAGCATACCGTCAAGGAGATCTGGGACGACATCACCATGAGCACGATGGTCTATTGACCCGGAGGCCCTGTTTCGACCGCCGCGCGGTACTGGCCGGGCTGGCCGCGCTGGCCCTTGCGCCCCCGGCGCGAGGGGCGGAGCGGCTGACGCTCTGGGGTATTCCGGGCACGCCTTCGGCGGTCTTTGCCCGCGCGGTGGTCTCTGACCGCTTTCAGGCCGCAGCCCCCGGCGCGCGGTTCGAGATCTGGAAAAGCGCCGACCAGTTGCGCGCGGGCATCGCCTCGGGCGCGTTCCGGCTGTTTGCCAGTTCCACCTGTGCTGCGGCCAATTTCTTCAATCGCGGGGCGGGCACGCGGATGGTGAATGTCGTGACCTGGGGCGTGCTTCATGTCATGGCGCGCGATGACCGCATCCGCTCGATCGCGGATCTGGCGGGCCGCCGGGTGCTGCTGTCGAACAAGAACGAGGCGCCGGATCTGTTGTTTCGCATGGTGCTGGGCTGGGCCGGGCTGGACCCCGACCGCGATCTGCGGCTCGACTATGTCGGCTCGCCCGGCGAGGCGGTGCCGCTGTTCCTGGCCGGGCGGGGCGATGTGGCGCTGCTGCACGAACCAGCCGCCAAGGCCGCGCAGATCCGCGCCGAACGTGAAGGCTTGCCCATGATCCGCGCGCTCGACATCGCCGAGATCTATGGCCGGCATACCGGGTGCGGCCCGCGGATTCCGCAGGTGGGACTGGCGGTCAGCGCCGAGTTTCTGGACAGCGCGCGGCAGGCGCAGGAGGATATCGAGACCTATTTCCAGCACCTCATGGCGCTGGCGCCGGCATCGTCGCGCACCGCCCGCCCGATGCCGATTTCTACCGGGGCTAGGGTCACATGGCGCGAAAACGCCCTGCCTCCCGGCTCTGGAGCCTTGCGGGCCTTGCCCTGTTGCTGGTCCTTTGGGCGGCCGGGCATTGCATCTGGGGGCCGCTGGTACTGCCCGGTCTGGCCGAGACGGGCGTAACCCTCTGGCGCATGATTGCAGAGGGCATGGTTGCCCCCGCGCTGGCCCAGACCGCCGGGAATGCCGGGATGGGCCGGGCCGCGGGCGCGGCGGCGGGGATGATCGCCGGGACGCTTGCGGGCCTGCGCCCCGAGCCGCAGCGGGCGTTGCAGCCGGTCGCGGTGGTGCTGCCGGGGATCCCGGCGATTGCCTGGGTGGTGCTGGCGCTCCTGTGGTTCGGTGGGCGCTGGGCGGTCGTGTTCACCGTGGCCGTGGCAACCGGCCCGCTGGTCTTTGCCGCCGCCGTGGCCGGGGTTCACAGCCTTGATGGCGGGCTGATCCGGATGGCGCAGGCGTTCCGCGTTCCCCTTGGCGCAAGGCTGGCCCACATGCACCTGCCGCATATGCTGGTCCATGTCTTTCCCACGCTGGCCACGACGCTGGCGATGTCGTGGAAGGTGTCGGTCATGGCCGGGTTGCTGGCCGGTGCGGGCGGCATTGGCGACGGGCTGGCCACCGCGCGCGCCCATGTCGATACGGCCGCGATGATGGGCTGGGTGCTGGTCGTGGTGGCGGTGCTGGTCGCGGTCGATCTGGCGCTGTTGCAGCCGCTTCAGCGCCGCATGGTCCATTGGCGCGACGATGGGCGGGGCGTGGGGGCATTACAGCGCCGCTGTGCCTTGAGAGTGTCGAGTTTGCCCATGACGATAAGCCGGTGCTGCGCCGGCTTGACCGGTCGCCGCGTGCGGGCACGATCACCGCGCTGATGGGGCCGTCAGGCTGCGGCAAGAGCACGCTGATCGCGCTGGCCGCTGGGCTGCTGAGCCCCGATGCGGGCCGGGTCCAGCGGCGCTGTGCCCGGCTGGGGATCGTGTTCCAGGACCCCGCGCTGTTGCCCTGGAAGACGGCGCTGGGCAATGTCGGTTTCGCGCTGCGCGGGCTTGGCCTTGGCCGGGCAGGGCGGCGCGCGCGCGGGCGACTCTGGAGGCGGTCGGGCTGGACCCCGGTGATGCGGGGAAATTCCCGCGCCAGCTTTCGGGGGGCATGCGTCAGCGCGTGGCGCTGGCGGTCGAGCCTGATCTGCTGCTGTGCGACGAACCCTTTGCGGCGCTTGATACCGAACCGCGCCGCGCCTTGTGGCAGCTCTTGCGGCAGATCCGTGAGCGCACCGGCCTGACAATGCTTGTCGCTACCCATGACCGGGACGAGGCGACGGCCGAGGCCGATTGTCTAGCCGTGATGGCCGAAGGCCGGATCGTGCCGTCGGGGCAGCCCGGAGCGGGATAAGGGATACCGGGCAGGATCGGCAAAAGGCTGCATCGCCGACGCGATCCCCACTGGACGATCCGGGGGGGCGGTGCCTATCTAGGGTGCATGCCGGGCGGGCCGCAGGCTGCACCCGCCGGCGCATGCATCCTGTGAGGATATCGCCTTGGCCTGTTGTTGTCTGACCCGTCGCCGCTTTCTTGCCACCACCGCCGCCGGATCGGTGCTGTCGCTTTCGGGCTGCGTCGGGGCGCCGCCCGCACTGGTGTCCTCGTCCCAGGTCGAGGCGATGGGGCTGCGCGCCTGGTCGGAACTGCGCGCGCAACAGCCGCTGTCGCGCGATACCGGGTTCCAGTCCTCGGCCCAACAGGTCTCGCGGCGGCTGCTGACCCATCTGGGCGAGCCGACAGGCGCGTGGGAGGTGCAGGTCTTTGCCTCGCCCGAAATCAACGCCTTTGCCCTGCCGGGGCGCAAGATCGGTGTCTACGAAGGCATGTTCCGCGTCGCCCGCACGCCCGACCAGCTTGCCGCCGTGATCGGTCACGAGATCGGGCATCTTATGGCCAAGCACCCCGAGGAACGCATCAGCGCCGAGGTCGCGACCGAAACCGGGCTGCGGCTTATCGGCGGGATGCTGGGCGCAAGAAATGTGGGCAATGCCGACATGATCACCGCCGCGCTGGGGCTGGGGGCGCAGGTCGGGCTGCTGTTGCCCTATTCGCGCAACCAGGAGCTTGAGGCCGACGAGTTCGGCGTCCGGGCGATGGTCGGCGCGGGCTACGAGGGGCGGCAGGCGATCACGCTCTGGCAGCAGATGGAACTGGCCGGTGGCGCGCGCGCGCCGGAATTTCTGGCAACCCATCCCGCACCGGCGGCCCGGATCGGGGCGATGGAACGCCTGCTTGCCACCCTTCCGGCCTGAGACCCCCGCGCCCCCCCCAGCGGTCAGGCGCGGACCGGCAGCGCCGCGCGGCACCAGTCCAGAAGGGCCTGCGGCGCGGGCGACAGGTTCTGTGCAAGCCCGCCGGTGAATGCCTCCCATGCGGGGGCGCAGTCGGGGCGCAGCGCGACCAGCACCGGGATACCGCAAGCGCAGGCACGCTCGATCACCGCGCGGAAGCCGCCGCCTTCGGCCTCGGCCTTGCCGAAGCGGGGCAGGACGACCAGATCGGCACCGGCATCAAGCGCCACAAGTGCCGCGCCTGCCGCCTCGGCAAGACCCCGGGGATCCAGGCGACAGCCTGTCGAGCCCGGCCCCAGGGCCTGCGAAATCCCGAACACCGCGCCATCCGACAGGGCCACGACCGCCATGCCGCCATCCGCAAGCCCGGTCTGCCGGAATCCCGCCAGCCGCCAGCCCTCGGCCTGCAGCGCCGCCACCAGTGCCGCCAGAAGGGTATCGACCGGAACCCCCGCGGCAATGGGAAATGCGGCGATCCGCGGCTCGGCCGTTCCCGCCTCCGTTCCGGTCATGCCCGGCCTCCCCTGCCCGACCTGCGCCTCATTCGACCTGACCCTGCCTGTATAGCCCGGCGGCACTGTCGTGAGAATACCCCCGTCCGGAAGGCCCCCGGTGCGGAGCGATCAATCCAGCCGTTCGGGAAGCGTCAATCCGCGCAGGATCTCGTCCGCAGACATGGGCCGCCTGCCCTCGCGCTGGGCCTCGAGGATGGCGACTGCGCCGGATCCGCAGGCGATGGTCAGGCGATCCAGCACCTGGCCGGGCGCGCCGTCGCCCTCGGCCACCCAGGCGCGCAACAGCTTGAGCCGTTCGTCCCCCGCCATGCACCATGCGCCGGGAAAGGGCGAGAGCCCGTTGATCTGGCGTGCGATTTCGGCGGCCGGGCGGGTCCAGTCCACCCGCGCCTCGGCCTTGTCGATCTTGTCAGCATAGGTGACGCCCACCTCGGGCTGGGTCTCGGGCTTCAACTTGGGCAACTGGTCCAGCGCCTGCACGATCAGCCGCGCGCCCATGGCGGACAGTCGGTCGTGCAACTCGCCGGTGGTTTCCTGCGCCCCTGTGGGTGTTGCCTCGCGCAGCAGGACAGGGCCGGTATCCAGCCCCGCCTCCATCCGCATGATGCAGATGCCGGTTTCGGTGTCGCCCGCCATGATCGCCCGGTGGATCGGCGCCGCCCCTCGCCAGCGCGGCAACAGCGAGGCGTGGATGTTCAGGCAACCCAGCCGCGGTGCGTCCAGCACCGGCTGCGGCAGGATCAGCCCATAGGCGACCACGACCGCGATATCGGCCCCCAGCGCGGCGAACTCTGCCTGCGCCTCGGCGCCCTTCAGCGATTTCGGATGGCGAACGGGCAGCCCCAGCGCCTCGGCCCGGGCCTGAACGGGGCTGGGGCGATCCTTCTTGCCGCGGCCTGCGGGGCGGGGGGGCTGGCAATAGACGGCGGCGATCCGGTGGCCCGCGGCGACCAGCGCATCCAGCACCGGCACCGAGAAATCGGGCGTGCCCATGAAGACGACGCGCATCAGCCCCGCCCCAGCTTGGCGGCCTTTTTCAGAAGCCGGTCGCGTTTCAGGCGTGACAGGTTGTCGAAATACATCCGTCCATGCAGATGGTCGATCTGGTGCTGGACCGAAATGGCCCAAAGCTCGGCAAACGCGCGCTCCTCGGTTTCGCCCTCCTGGTTCAGGAAGCGCACCGTCACCTGCGCGGGGCGCGTGATCTCGGCCCAGACACCCGGCAGGCAGGGGCTGGCCTCGTCATGGGCGTTCAACGCGGACGAGGAAGCGACGATCTCGGGATTGGCCATGCGCACGGCCTGGCCGCGGCTGTCCGAGCAATCCACGACCGCCAGCCGCAGCATGACCCCGATCTGCGGCGCGGCAAGGCCCACACCCTGTCCCGGCATCGCCTCCATCGTGTCGATCATGTCCGCCCAATGGGCGCGGATCTCGTCGGTGATCGTTTCGACCGGTGCGGCGGGGCGTGAAAGCCTTGGGTCGGGCCATTGCAGGATCGGACGGATCATGCGCGATAGGCCTCTTCCAGCCCGGCACGCAACGCGGGGGCCATGCGGTCCAGGGTGACGATGCCGTCCAGGTGGTCGATCTCGTGCTGGGCGCAGATTGCGGGAAACCCCGCCAGCGTCTCGCGCCGCTCGGTCCCGCCGATATCGCGCCAGCGCAGCGCGATTTCCACCGGCCGCTCGATCTCGGCCACGATGCCGGGGATCGACAGGCAGCCCTCGGGGCCGGTGGCGGTCTCGTCTGACCACGCCTCGATCACCGGGTCGAGGAAGATGCGCGGGGCGCGCGGCCCCGCCCCTCCGTTCACATCCATCACGAAGATCCGCCGGGACACGCCCACCTGCGGTGCCGCCAGACCACGGCCCGGCGCGTCATACATCGTCTCCAGCATGTCCGCGGCCAGCAGGCGAATCTCGTCGGTGATCTCTTCCACCGGGGCGCAGACCGTGCGCAACCGCTCGTCTGGCCAGCGCAGGATCTGCAGAATGCTCACGCCCTGGCCCGGTCGCGCTTGATCTTCTGCATCTTGCGCGTGATGAGCTGGCGTTTCAGCGGCTTGAGGTAGTCGATGAACAGGATGCCATCGAGGTGGTCAATCTCGTGCTGGACGCAGGTCGCCCAGAGGCCCGAGAAGCGTTCCTCCTTCTGGTCGCCCGCGGGATCGGTCCAGCGCACGACGACCTCGGCGGGGCGCGTCACCTCGGCATAGGTCTCGGGCACCGACAGGCAGCCCTCCTCGTGGATGTTGCGCTCGTCCGATTTCCAGACCACCTCGGGGTTGAACATGGCAAAGGGTTTGGGCCGCGTGCCCTCGTCCTTGGCGCAATCCATCACGATCAGGCGGGACAGGATGCCCACCTGCGGCGCGGCAAGGCCGATGCCCGGCGCGTCATACATGGTGGCCAGCATGTCTTCGGCCAGGCGCTGCAACTCGCCCGTGATGTCCGACACGGGGTCGGCCACCATTTTCAGGCGCGGATCGGGATGGATCAGGATCGATCGAATGCTCATGACGCATGGATTTAGGCGAATCGAGGCCGCCTTGCAATGCGACGAACGCTTGCGCTTGCGGGGCCAGCCGCTAGCTTGGCGCGGCACGAGCAGGAGGCCCCCATGGATTTCGACGAGATCATCGACCGCCGCGGCACCCATTCGATGAAATGGGACATGATGGAGCCGATCTATGGCGTGCCCGCCGCCGACGGCCTTGCCATGTGGGTGGCCGACATGGATTTCCGCCCGCCGGCCTGCGTGGGCGCCGCCGTGCAGAAGATGGTCGATCACGGGATCCACGGCTATTACGGCGACGAGGGCGCCTATCGTGCGGCAATCGGCTGGTGGATGCACAGCCGTCACGGCTGGCAGATCGAACCCGACTGGATCTTTACCACCCATGGTCTGGTGAACGGCACCTCGATGTGCATCGATGCCTTCACCGCGCCGGGCGATGGCGTGGTGCTGTTCACGCCGGTCTATCACGCGTTTGCCCGGGTGATCCGTGCGGCGGGGCGGCGCGTGGTGGAATGTCCGCTGGTGAACCGCGATGGCCGCTACGAGATGGATCTTGCCGCTTGTGACGGGCTGGCCAAGGGCGCGCGGATGGTGATCCTGTGTTCGCCGCACAACCCGGGCGGACGGGTCTGGACACGCGCGGAATTGCAGGGCGTGGCCGATTTCGCCAGGAGGCACGATCTGGTGCTGGTCTCGGACGAGATTCACCACGACCTGATCTATCCTGGGCAGAGCCACACGGTGATGGACCTCGTGGACCCGACCATCCGCGACCGGCTTGTGATGATGAGCGCGTCGACGAAAAGCTTCAACATCGCGGGCTGCCATGTCGGCAACGTCATCATTCCCGACGCGAGCCTGCGCAAGACCTTCGCCGGACGGATGGCGGCGCTGGGCATTTCGCCAAATTCCTTCGGGATCGAGATGGCGACGGCGGCCTATTCGCCCGAGGGCGCGGCCTGGATCGACGCGCTGATGGCCTATCTCGACGGCAACCGGCGGCTGTTCGACGCGGGCGTTAACGCCATCCCGGGGCTTGCGTCCATGCCGCTGGAGGCGACCTATCTGGCCTGGGTCGATTTCTCTGGCACCGGCATGACGGCGGCCGAGTTTACCGCGCGCGTCGAGAAGAGCGCCAGGATCGCCGCGAACCATGGGCCGACCTTCGGGGCCGGGGGCGAATGCTTCCTGCGGTTCAACATCGCCACGCCCCGCGCCCGCGTCGCGCAGGCGGTCGAACGGTTGCAGGCGGCCTTTGCCGACCTGCAGTGAAACGACTCGCGGGGCTTTTCAGCCATCTGGCGCTGGCGCTTCTGGCGGCGGGCGCGGTTGTCCTTGCGCCGGGCCTGAACCATCCCCGCCCCGAGGACCGCGCCCGCGCCGCGCGGGCCGGCGTGAACCCGGGCGGCGACCTGACGGGCGCGCGGATCACCGAGGCCGATTGGCGGCTGTTCACCACGCTGGTGCGCTTCGATCCGGTCTATCACGGGCATTTCAAGCGCAACCGCAACCGGCTGGCCGATTTCCCGAACCTCTGGGCCTATACCCGCGAGCTGTACCAGTGGCCCGGCGTCGCGGCGACGACCGATTTCGGTCATGTCGTGCGCCACTACCATTTCAGCCATGACAGCATCAATCCGCACCGGATCCTGCCCACGGGCCCGCGGATCGACTGGCTGGCGCCGCATGGCCGGGACCGGCTGAAAGCGGCGTGAGGCCGGTCAGGCGACCAGCGCCTCGGCCCGGCTCAGATCGACGGAAACAAGCTGGCTGACGCCCTGCTCGGCCATGGTCACACCGAACAGCCGGTTCATCCGGCTCATGGTGATCGCGTGGTGGGTGATGATGAGAAAGCGCGTATCGGCACGGCGCGTCATCTCGTCGAGCATGTCGCAGAAGCGCGTGATGTTTGCGTCGTCGAGCGGCGCGTCCACCTCGTCGAGAACGCAGATCGGGGCCGGGTTTGCCAGGAACACGCCGAAGATCAGCGCCAGCGCCGTCAGCGTCTGTTCGCCTCCGGACAGAAGCGACAGGGTCGAGAGTTTCTTGCCCGGCGGCTGGCACATGATCTCGAGCCCTGCCTCCAGCGGATCGTCGGATTCCACCAGCACCAACCGCGCCTCGCCGCCACCGAACAGATGCTTGAACAGCATCGCGAAGTTGGAATTGACCTGCTCGAAGGCGGTCAGAAGCCGCTCGCGCCCCTCGCGGTTGAGGCTCGCGATGCCAGAGCGCAGCGTGCGGATCGCCTCTTCCAGATCGCGCTTTTCGGTGGCCAGTGTCTCGTGCTCGGCGCGCACGGTGCGGGCATCCTCCTCGGCGCGCAGGTTCACCGCGCCCAGCGCCTCGCGCTGGCGTTTCAGCCGGGTGACGTCATGCTCGATCTGTTCGGCCGAGGGCATCCGGTCGGGATCGGCGCCCAGCCGGTCCAGCAGCGCGGCCGGCGTCGCCTCCATTTCCTCGGCGATGCGGGCTGCGGCCTGGGCTGCGGCTTCGCGCGCGGCTTCGGCACGGGCTTCGGTTCCGGCGCGGGCCTCGCGGGCCTCGCCCGCGGCGCGCTCGGCCTCGCGCGCGGCGCGTTCGGCCTCGCGCAGGGCGGTCTCGGCCTCGGCCAGCGCGTCCGCCGCGCTCTGCCGCCGGTCCTCGGCCTGCGCGATCGCGGCGTCCAGTTCCTCGCGCTTCGCGGCGATTTCCCCGGGCGCGGCGACAGCTTCCTCCAGATCGGCCTCTGATGCCGCCTTGCGTTCGGCAAGTTCCGCGATCCGCGTTTCGGCGGTGTCCAGCCGCTTGCGCCAGGTCGCCGCTTCCCGCGCGATCTCGACCAGACGGCGCTGCCGTGCCTCGGCGTCGCGCTTCAGTTCGTCATGGGCGGCACGGCGGGCGATCATCGTCATCCGCGCGGCCTCGACCGTGGTGCGTACATCCTCAAGCCCGGCCCGCGCTGCGTCCAAGTCGTCCAGCCCAGTCAGCGCCGCCTCGGCCTCGCGCAGGCGGGTGCGCGCGGCGGTGGCCTCGTCCTCGTGGCGCGAGACCGCCATCTTCGCGGTTTCCAGTCGGCTTGCCGCGATGTCGCGCTCGGCCTCGGCGCGCGAGAGCGCCCTTCCCGCCTCGGCCAGATCGCGGTCGGCGACGCGGCGGGCCTCGCGCGCGGCGCGGTCGGCCTCGGTCGCATCGGCCAGCGCCGCGGCCACGCCCTGATGGGCGCGCGCCGCCGCCTCGGCCCGGGCCGTCGCCGCATCCAGATCGCGGCGCAGATCGGCCAGCCGGTTGAGCTGTTGCAGGCGCAGCGCGGCGGCGCTGGGGGCATCGCCTGCGCCAGCGCGCAAACCGTCCCAGCGCCAAAGATCGCCCTCGCGGGTCACAAGCCTTTGGCCGGGCTTCAGCGCGGGTTGCAGCCGCACTCCTGTTTCGCGATCCGGCACCAGCCCGATCTGCCCGATCCGGCGCAGCAGGACCGGCGGCACGCTCACATGATCGGCCAGCGGCAGCGCGCCCTCGGGCAGCGGCTGCGGCCGGTCATAGGGGGGCAGGGCGGCCCAGCCCGAGGCGGCCTGGTCCCGCGCCTGGGGCGCGCGCAGATCGTCGGCAAGCGCGGCGCCCAGCGCCTTTTCATAGCCCTTCTCGACGCCCAGAAGGTCCAGCACTTGGCCGCCTTCGCCGGTGTCGCGCTCGACCAGCCGGGCAAGGGCGGCCGCCTCGGCGCGCAGGGCATTCGCCTCGCCCTCGGCCTGTGCCTTGTCGGCCCGGGCCTCGGCCTCGCGCGTCTGGGCATCGCCGCGCGCCTCGTCCGCGGCGATCAGGGCGGCTTCGGCGGCCTCGGCGGCTTCGGCCGTCCGGTCCTGCCGCTCGCTTGCGGTCTCGACCGCCGCGCGCGCCACCGTCAGCGCGCCCTGCGCCTCGTTCACCGCGGCGCGGGCCTCGGCGGCCTCGGCCTCGTTGCGGGCCAGCGTCCGGGCGGCATCCTCGCGCAGGCGCTGGGCCGAGTGGTGGCGGGCCGACAGACGGGCCATGTCCTCGGTCTTCTGGCCCAGCACATCCTCGCGGTCGCGCAGCACCGAAGCGGCCTCCTGCGCGGCCGCGCTGGCAATCTCCATCGCGGCCTCGTGCCCGTGATGCGCCGCCTCGAGCGCGGCGCGTTCCTCGTCCAGGCGCGCCAGCGTCTCGCCCGCATCACGGTTCAGCCCCGCCTCGCGCTCGATATCGCGGCCAAGCTGCACGATCCGGCCTGTCAGAGTCTCGATCGCGGCGCGCGCGCGGGTTTCCTGCTCGGTCAGCGCGTCGCGTTGCACGACCAGCCGTTGCAGGATCGCGGCGGCGATGGCCTCTTCCTCGCGCAAGGGCGGCAGGGCGGTCTCGGCAGCCTCGCGCGCGGTGGCCGCCTTGCGCGCCGCGACCTCGGCGGCGGCGGCGGTGCGGGTGCGTTCGGTCAGCTGCGCCTCGGTCGTGGCGCGGGTGCTATCGGCCTCCTGCCAGCGGCGAAACAGCAACAGCCCCTCGGCGCGGCGCAATTCCTCGGCGATCTCGCGATAGCGCGCGGCCTGTTTGGCTTGCCGGGCAAGCTGGGCAAGCTGCTGGGCAAGCTGGTCCAGAACGTCATCCACCCGGGACAGGTTCTGCTCGGCCGCGTTCAGGCGCAATTCGGCCTCGTGCCGACGCTGGTAAAGCCCCGAGATGCCTGCGGCCTCTTCCAGCACGCGGCGGCGGTTGCGCGGCTTGGCGTTGATCAGTTCCGAGATCTGGCCCTGGCGGACCAGCGCCGGGGAATGCGCGCCGGTCGAGGCGTCGGCGAACAGCATCTGAACATCGCGCGCGCGCACCTCCTTGCCGCCGAGCTTGTAGGCCGAGCCCGCATCGCGGGTGATCCGGCGCACGACTTCGAGGATGTCGCTGTCGTTGAACTCGGCGGGGGCCAGACGGTCGGAATTGTCGATCAGCAAACTGACTTCGGCGAAGTTGCGGGCGGGCCGCGTGGCGGCACCGGCAAAGATCACGTCTTCCATCCCGCCGCCGCGCATCGCGGTCGGGCGGTTCTCGCCCATCACCCAGCGCAGCGCCTCCAGCAGGTTCGACTTGCCGCAGCCGTTCGGCCCGACAACCCCGGTCAGCCCCTCGGCGATCACCAGGTCGGTGGGATCGACGAAGCTCTTGAAACCGTTGAGCCTGAGTCGGGTGAAGCGCACGGATTCGTCCTGTCCTGATTCCCGCGAGTTTGTTCGATCCTTTGCCGGGTCGCCCCGGGTGTCAAGCGTTCGCCCCAGCATCTGGGCGCCTTCGATGACTTCTCCACAATATATTGACCGACGATTCCTGCGGCGCCGGTGGCTTTCGCTGCGGTGCGGTGTCACCCCTTGACCTTTCCCGTGCGCCGGGCGACCACCGTCAAGATTTTGCGAAATGATGACCCGGATGCCTGTGACCATCGCAACCGAGTCCGTCCTGTCCGACAACGCACGGGCCTTGATCGAGGCGAGCGAGGCGGCGCTGCTGGCCGTCTATCCGCCCGAAGAATGCTTCAGCTTCTCGGCCGAGGAACTTGCGACGAAATCCACCCAGTTCCTCGTCGCCCGCCGCGCCGGGGCGCCCGTGGGTTGTGTCGCACTCGTCGATCAGGGCCGCTATGGCGAGGTCAAGCGGCTTTATGTCGATCCCGGCCAGCGCGGCCGGGGGATCGGCCGGGCGCTGATGGAGGAGCTGGAAGGTGCCGCCCGAGATATCGGGCTGGGGCTTCTGCGGCTGGAAACCGGGGCGGCGCTGGCGGCGGCGGTGCAGCTTTATCGCCGGATGGGCTATGCCGATTGCGCGCCCTTTGGCGGCTATCCTGACATCGCCTCGAACCTGTTCATGCAAAAGCGGATCGGGATCCTCTTGCGCGAGGATCACGGGCTCGCGCAGCTCAGCCGGGCGTAGACCACCGCCGGATCGCCGGACAGGGTGCCGGGCCGGATCTGGCAACCGGTGCCCAGTTCGATCGCTCGCGCGCCCCGTGCCATCCCGCCATCCCGGCGTTCGGCATTCAGCCGGATCGCCTGCGCCGTGCCGCCATTGCGCCGGACCGCGAAGGTCGACCCCTTGACCGTGACGCGCGTGCCCGGCAATGCGCCAAAGCCGGGGCCGGGCGAATCGCAACCTGCAAGCATCAGGACAACAAGAATGAGAACAGGCCGCGTCATGGCGGCATGGGATCGGATCCGCGTTAAGCGCCGGTAAAGGCGCCAGCGCGACGAGGCAATTGCAATATCGGGGACGTCGCTTTATACCATATTCCAAACTGCGAATATGAAACGGAGCCTTCCATGCCACTCCCCGCCTCGCGCCCCGCCGACCGCTACTCGCCGCTCTATTTCCTCGCCTCGCTGGGTGCGGGCGGGTTGGCGGCGTCGTTCTTCATGTTCCTGATGTTCTGGGTGCCCCATCCCGGCCAGTCCGTTCCGGTCTTCGAGGACCTGGCCCGCGCGCTGGCCACAGGCGGCCCAGCGCTTCAGGCGCTCGTCGTGACCTCGGCGCTGGCGATCGCGGTGCTGGCCTATCAAAACCTCCGCCTTCTGGTCTGGAACATCGCGCAATATCGCCGGTTCAAGGCCAGCCCCGCATGGTCCACCTTCACCTCGGGCAATGCCGAGACCCAGCGCCTTGCCCTGCCGCTGGCGCTGGCGATGAGCGTGAATGTGAGCTTCGTCCTCGGCATGGTCTTCGTGCCGGGATTGTGGGGCGTGGTCGAATTCCTGTTCCCGCTGGCGCTGATCGCCTTTGGCCTGATCGGGGCGCTGGCGCTGGTCCAGATCGGTGCGTTCCTCGGTCGGGTGATGACCCGGGCGGGCAGTTTCGACATGGCGCAGCACAACTCCTTCGCGCAAATCCTGCCGGCCTTTGCCCTGTCGATGGTCGCCGTGGGCTTTGCCGCCCCCGCCGCGATGAGCGGCGTGCCGCTGACCGCGGGCATCAGCCTGATCGGCTTGACCTTCTTCGGGATGGCCGCGTTGCTTTACACCCTGCTCGCCGCGATCATCGGCTTCAACGCAATCCTTCAGCACGGCACCGCGCGCGAGGCGGCGCCGACGCTGGTGGTCGTGGTGCCGATCCTGACGGTGCTGGGCATCACCTTCCTGCGGCAGAACCACGGCATGACCCACAGCTTCGACGCCGAGATCGCCGCGGTCGAGACGCTGATCTTCCTGTCGCGTCTTCTGGCGGTGCAGGTGCTGGTGCTGATGCTTGGGCTGATGGTGCTGGCGCGGCTGGACTACTGGCGCGACTTCGTCTTCGGCCCGCGCGAGTCGGCGGGGGCCTATGCGCTGGTCTGCCCGGGCGTGGCGCTGTCGGTGATGCTGCATTTCTGGCTGAACGACGGGCTCGTGGGGGCAGGGCTGATTGACCGGTTCTCGGTCGGCTACTGGGCGATCTCGGCGCTGGCCGTGGCGGTCCAGCTTGGGACGCTGGGCTTCACCTTCTACCTGAACCGGCGCCATTTCGGCCGGTCCCGCGCCGCCGGACGGGTGCCTGCCGAATAGCCCGACCGATCGGCGGCGGGCGGCCGATCTGCCGCCCGTCGCGCTTTGTCGCCTTGTGCCTGCGTGCGCGCCGGTCCATCACCAAGCCGACATGGGGCGACACGCATGAAGACAATCGGCATCCTGGGCGGCATGTCCGCTGCCTCGACCGCGCTGTATTACGAGACGCTGAACCGCGGCGCGCGTGAAAGGCTGGGGGGGCTGCACTCGGCCGAATTGCTGATCCGCTCGCTCGATTTCGCGAGGATCGAGCGGATGCAGGCGGCAGGCGACTGGGAGGCGGCCGCGCGGCTTCTGAACCGCGAGGCGCGCGCCTTGCAGGCGGGTGGCGCGGCGCTCCTGATGCTGGCTACCAACACCATGCACAAGCTGGCCGAGCCGATGATGGCGGGCATCTCGATCCCGTTCCTGCACATCGCTGATGCGACCGCCGCGGCGATCCGGGCGGCGGGGCTGTCCCGGCCCGGCCTGATGGCCACCGCCTACACGATGGAGCAGAGCTTCTACACCGACCGGCTCCGCGCTGCGGGCCTTTCCCCGATGCTGCCCGGGCCGGAAGACCGCGCCACCACGCACCGGATCATCTATGACGAGCTGTGCCGCGACGTGATCCGGGATGACAGCCGCGCCGCCTATGAGGATATCGCGATGCGGATGGCCAAGCGCGGGGCCGATTGCCTGATCCTTGGCTGCACCGAGGTCGGCATGCTGCTGCACGCGGGCAATGTGCCGATGCCGGTCTTCGACACGGTGCAGGTGCATTGCGCCGCCGCGCTGGACATGGCGCTGGACCTGGCCCCGGCCGAGTAGCGGCGCGCAGCCCTAACCGGCGCCGGCCTCGCCCATCGCCCGCGCCTCGGACAGGGTTTGGCTGGTGGCCAGCGCCTCGGGGTCAAGCTGCAGCTCGACCACGAAGGGCACGGTCGCGGCCAGCGCGCGCGCCATCGCGGCCGGAAACGCGGCCTGATCCGTCACCGCCACCCCGTCGTCCCCATAGGCCCGTGCCAGAGCCGGGTAGTCGGGATTGGCCAGATCGGTGCCGCTGACCCGGCCCGGGAAGCGGCGTTCCTGGTGCATGCGGATCGTGCCGTAGCGGCCATTGTTCGCCACGATCACCACCACCTTCGCCCCGTGCTGAATGGCGGTCGACATCTCGTTCAGGGTCATCTGGAAACAGCCATCCCCGGCCAGACAGATCACCGCCCGGCCGGGATGTTCCAGCGCGGCCGAGATCGCGGCGGGAAAGCCATAACCCATCGAGCCCGAGGTGGGCGCAAGCTGGGTGCCATGCGCCTTGAAGGCGAAATAGCGGTGCAGAAAGGCGGCATAATTGCCCGCGCCATTCGTGACGATCGCATCCTCGGGCAGATGGGCCGAGAGCCAGGCGATCACCTGTTCCATCCTGACCGCGCCGGGGGTCTGCCGGGGTGTCGTCCACGCCTCGTACTCGGCCCGCGCCACGGCCCGCCATGCTGCCCAGGGGCCGGGCTGGCCGTTCAGCCGCGCCAGCGCCGCGACCATCGCGGGGGCGGGCAGTGCGATGCCGGGATCGGGCCGCCAGACCCGGCCCAACTCGTCCGCATCGGCATGAACATGCACGATCCGCGGCCCCGGCCTTATGGGATCGAGCAGCGTGTAGCCATTGGTCGCCGTGTCACCCAGCCGCGTGCCCAGCGCCAGCACCAGATCGGCCGTGGCCAGCCGCGCCCCCAACCGGGGGTTCATCCCCACGCCCAGATCACCCACATAGCAGGGATGGCGGTTGTCCAGATGCCCCTGCCTGCGAAAGCTGACCGCCACCGGAAGGTCGAACGCCCCGGCAAACCGCGCCAGATCCGCCGCCGCCTGTGCCGACCAATGCGGCCCGCCGACGACGACCAGCGGACGTTCTGCCTGCGCCAGCGCTTCGGCCACCGCGGCGACCTGCGCGGCGCCGGGTTCGGGCGGCAGGCGGGCAGAGGGCGGCAGGTCCGGCACGTCCGCCCGCGCGCTCGGCATGTCCTCGGGCAGGGCCAGCACCACCGGTCCGGGCCGCCCCGAGACTGCGATGTGGAAGGCGCGCGCGATGTATTCCGGCAGGCGTTCGGTCTGGTCCACCTCGGCCACCCATTTCACCAGCGGGCCGAAGAAGCGGCGATAATCCAGTTCCTGAAACGCCTCGCGATCACGGTGGGCGCGCGCGATCTGGCCGACGAAAACGACCATCGGCGTCGAATCCTGCCGCGCGACATGCAGCCCGCTGGCCGCATTCGTCGCCCCCGGCCCGCGCGTGACGAACAGCACGCCCGGCTGGCCGGTCATCTTGCCGTACGCCTCGGCCATCATCGCCGCGCCGCCCTCGTGGCGGCAGGTGATGTTCGGGATGCCGACATCGTAAAGCCCGTCAAGCGCCGCCAGAAAGCTTTCACCCGGCACCGAGAAGACCCGCCTGATCCCCTGAAGCGCCAGTTGATCGGCCAGGATGCGCCCGCCATGCCGTTCCATCCGCTTGCCCTCCGTCCTGCCTGGGCCGCACCCTGCGCCAAGCGGTCACAGGGCACAACCCGCTTGCAGCCCGGTGCTTGCGGCCCAGGTTCGAGCTGAACCAGACAGAGACAGCGACATGGCCGAACACAGTCTTCCGGGGATTTCCGGCTCGCTCAGGGCGGGCTCGTTCAACACCCTGCTGGTCCGCGAGGCGGCGCGGCTTTTCGACCCCGCCGGGTTCGAAATGGCCGACCTGCGCCTTCCGCTTTACGATGGCGATCTGGAAGCGGCCGAGGGCATCCCGGCCCCCGTCCAGCGCCTTGCCGACCAGATCGCGGCGGCCGATGCGGTGGTGATCTCGGGGCCGGAATACAACAAGTCGATCTCGGGCGTGCTGAAGAACGCGCTCGACTGGGTCAGCCGGACCAAGGGGAACGCCTGGGCGGACAAACCCGTCGCGATCGTCTCGGCCGCCGCCGGGATCGCGGGCGGGCCGCGCGCGCAATTCGCGCTGCGCCATTGCCTTGTCGCCTTTCGCCCGCGGCTGTTGCAGGGGCCCGAGGTGATGGTGGGCAATGCCGCCCAGCAATTCGACGCCGGAGGTCGGCTGACCAACGAGGTCGGGCTGAAGCTGCTGAGCGAGTTGATGGCCGCGCTCAAGGCCGAAATCGGACGCTAACCACCCCGCTTGCGCGCCTCGCGGCCTGCGGCTAGCGTCCGGCGCATGACCGAGGCGCTGGGCAGAACGCAAATCCTCCGCGACGCGATGGACCCGGTCCGGGCCGCGGCGCTGCATGCCATGCTGGGGCTGGACGGCCCGCCGCCGGGTCATCTGGCCATCCTGCCGCCCTTCTTCCATCAGGTCTATTTCTGGGATCCTCGCCCGCCCGCCGAACTGGGCCGCGACGGGCATCCCCGGGTCGGTGCCTTCCTGCCCGATCTCGGCCTGCCACGGCGGATGTGGGCGGGGGGGGAACTTGCCTTCTTCGGCCCGCTGCGTGCCGGCATCCCGGCCGAGCAGACCACCACCATCGAGGGCATCACCCGCAAGCAGGGGCGGACCGGCCCGCTGGCCTTTGTCACGCTGCGCCATGACATCGTGCAGGCGGGCGTGCTGCGGGTCAGTGAACGTCAGGACAT
>Ga0209614_1001119_pt1 | contig 21027 bp, 19 predicted proteins | sample BlaSprsedimmetaG_FD_185484 | JGI IMG/M metagenome (GOLD analysis project Ga0209614, IMG submission 185484) | Hot spring sediment bacterial and archeal communities from California, USA to study Microbial Dark Matter (Phase II) - Blank Spring... ... | reverse complement strand
ATCGGCAGCCCATCGCGCCAAAGAAAAAGCCCCGTAAACGGGGCCCAATTCGACAAAGCAACCGGCAGCTAGCGGATGCCGGCGTTTCTTCTTTTTTTGGGCCCTTAGAGCCCCACAGATCCCCGAAACCAGAGGTCTCGGTCTCCCCGAGCGGCATTCAGGCCAAAGGCCCTCCCCTCGCCACTGGCAATAACCCTAGCACAATCGAGGCCATTGGTCAGCAGGGAGTTCGGCCTGTTTGCGCCCGGCTTGCAAAACCCCGCGCCGTTCTATAGTTTCGACCCATTATTAATAGAGGCTAGGGGTGGTGCCGGTTCGCAAATGACGAATTCGGCATCTGAGACAGTCCCTTAACCACCTGAACCGGCTAATACCGGCGGAGGGAAGCTTCGGATTCGCCCGTAGTCCGTCTTCCGCGCCGCCGACCCCCGCAGAACAGAGGTCAACACCATGAGCGCGATCCCACAGGAATTCATCAAGAAGACGGCAGCACTCTCCGAGGACGTCACCCGTCCGTTCCCCAACTCGAAGAAGATCTACATCGAGGGCTCGCGCCCGGATATCCAGGTCGGCATGCGCGAGATCGAATGCGCGCCCACCACCACCAACGCCACGCCGGAAGAAAACCCGCCGATCACGGTGTACGACACCTCGGGCCTCTACACTGACCCGAACGCGAACATCGACCTGATGAAGGGCCTGCCCGCCCTGCGCGAGAAGTGGATCCTCGAGCGCAGCGACACCGAGCAGCTCGACGGCCCCAGCTCCGAGTACGGCCGCAGCCGCCAGGAAGCCCCCGAACTGGCCGACATGCGCTTCGAGCACATTCGTACACCCAGGCGCGCGAAGCCCGGCAAGAACGTCAGCCAGATGCACTACGCGCGCCAGGGCATCATCACGCCCGAGATGGAATACGTCGCTATCCGCGAGAATTGCCGCCTGAACGAGCTGCGCACCGACCCGCGCTACCAGAAGCTCCTCAAGCAGCACCCGGGCCAGGGCTGGGGCGCCGAGCTGCCGGACGAGATCACGCCCGAGTTCGTGCGCGACGAGGTCGCCCGCGGCCGCGCCATCATCCCGGCCAACATCAACCACCCGGAACTCGAGCCGATGATCATCGGCCGCAACTTCCGCACCAAGATCAACACCAACATCGGCAACTCCGCCGTCACCTCGTCCATCGCCGAAGAAGTGGAGAAGATGGTCTGGTCCGCGCGCTGGGGCGGCGATACGTTGATGGACTTGAGTACCGGCAAGAACATCCACGAGACCCGCGAGTGGATCCTGCGCAACGCGCCCATGCCCATCGGCACCGTGCCCATCTACCAGGCGCTGGAAAAGGTCAACGGCAAGGCCGAGGACCTCACCTGGGAGATCTTCCGAGACACCCTCATCGAACAGGCCGAGCAGGGCGTGGACTACTTCACCATCCACGCCGGCGTGCTGCTGCGCTACGTACCGCTCACCGCCAACCGCGTCACCGGCATCGTCAGCCGCGGCGGCTCCATCATGGCCAAGTGGTGCCTCGCGCACCACGAGGAAAACTTCCTCTACACCCACTTCGAAGACATCTGCGAGATCATGAAGGCCTACGACGTCTCCTTCTCGCTGGGTGACGGCCTGCGCCCCGGCTCCATCATGGATGCCAACGACGCCGCACAGTACGGCGAGCTCGAGACCCTCGGCGAACTCACCAAGATCGCCTGGAAGCACGACGTCCAGTGCATGATCGAAGGCCCCGGCCACGTGCCGCTGCACATGGTCAAGGAAAACGTCGACAAGCAGATCCACGACTGCTTCGAGGCCCCCTTCTACACCCTCGGCCCGCTGGTCACCGACATCGCCCCGGGCTACGACCACATCACCTCCGGCATCGGCGCCGCCAACATCGGCTGGTACGGCACCGCCATGCTCTGCTACGTCACGCCCAAGGAACACCTCGGCCTGCCCAACAAGCAGGACGTGCGCGACGGCATCATCACCTACAAGATCGCCGCCCACGCCTCCGATCTCGCCAAGGGCTTCCCCGGCGCCCAGGTGCGCGACAACGCCCTGTCCAAGGCGCGCTTCGAGTTCCGCTGGGAAGACCAGTTCAACCTGAGTCTCGACCCGGAAAAGGCCCGCGAATTCCATGACGAAACCATGCCCAAGGAAGCGCACAAGGTGGCGCATTTCTGCTCGATGTGTGGGCCGAATTTCTGCAGCATGAAGATTACTCAAGATGTGCGCGAATATGCCGCGGCCCAGGGCATGAGCGAGGAAGAGGCGCTGAAGAAGGGGATGGAGGAGAAGGCGGTGGAATTCAAGAAGACCGGCGCCCAGATCTACAAGGAAGTCTGAGGCTGGACTATTCTCAGGGACAGAGGTGACACCATGGCCAGAACCCTTGAAGAACTCGAGAATGAGCTGCGCGCCCTGCCGCACGACGACAGGGCGCGGCTTGCGCACGAACTGCTGGTGAGCCTGGAAGGGGAAGAAGCGCAGTTCAGCAAGGAAGCCTGGTCTGCGGCCTGGGGAGAGGAAATCCGGCGCCGGGTTGAAGAAGTCGAGCGCGGCGACGTGGAACTGGTGTCCGCCGAAGAGGCGCTGAAGTCCGCGCGCGAACGCGTCGTCCGGCCACGACCACGCTGATTTTCTCCGGGCTCACGGATGAGCGTCGCATTTCACCCGGCTGCACTGCGAGAGCTTGAGGAAGTTGCCGCCTACTACGAGGAGCGCCTACCCGGTCTGGGTTCGCAGTTCCTTGATGAAGTGCAGGCGCTGCTGGGGACCCTGGATGACAACCCGTTGATCGGGAGGGCTGGATGTCATCAGACACGAAGTATTGTCAATGAACCAGGCGGGTTGGCGCAGGGTTATGCTGGGTGAGCAGGTCGTCTGGCAGACCTCATTTCTCCGGCAGGGGAATGTACTCCGCCTCGTCGCCCGGTACCTTCGGGAAGCGCCCCTCGCGCCAGTCGGTCTTCGCCTGTTCGATACGCTCCCGGCGACTGGAGACGAAGTTCCACCAGATGTGGCGGTGCGAGAGGCGTTCGCCGCCGATGATGACGAGGCGGGTCGGTGCGGTGGCCGTGACCTCGATGCCCTCGGCGGGGCTGAACACGGCCATGGTGCGGGCCGCGATGCGACTTTCCATGGCCGCAAGTTCGCCGTCCACCACGTAGAGGGCGCGTTCCTCGATGAAGTCGGGCAGGCGCAGGCGCTGGCCGGCTTCGAGCCTTGCTTCCACGTACAGCGTCTCGGCCAGCGTCTTCACGGGCGAGCGGACGCCATAGGCCTCGCCGATCAGCACGCGGACGGCTGCACCGTCGATGTCTGCGGCGGGGATCTCTGCGGCGGGGATCTCTGCGGCGGGGATCTCTGCGGCATCGTAGTGATGGAACGCCGGGTCCATCTCCTCGTCTGCCTCGGGCAGGGCCAGCCAGAGTTGCAGGCCTTCCAGTGTATTGCCGGCGGCCTTGATCTCTTCGCGCTGGCGCTCCGAGTGCACGATTCCCCGGCCGGCGATCATCAGGTTGATCTCGCCGGGCTTCACCGCCAGCTCGTTGCCCAGCGAGTCGCGATGCAGCATCTCGCCGCGGAACAGGTAGGTGACGGTGGCGAGGTTGATGTGCGGATGGGGGCGCACGTCGATGCCCTGGCCGGGCGGGAAGTCCGCCGGGCCCATGTGGTCGAAGAAGATCCAGGGCCCGACCATGCGCCGCTCGGCCGCGGGCAGGGCGCGACGTACCACAAAGCCACCGAGGTCATGGGGCCTGGGTGTGATGATCAGCTCGATGGCCGTGCAAGCGCCGGCCTGGCATTCCGGGGGCAGCTGCTCAAGGGTTTCGATGCTCATGGGGCCTCGCACTACAGGATGAAAAGGGATGGAGAGAAGCTATCACTGGTTTCGGTCAAGTGCTCTCTGCCCGGGTTCTCTCTACGCGGATCACTCCAGCGGCCGGAGCGACAGCAGCATCGTCGGGAGCAATTCCGACACGGTCGGGTGGATGTGCACCGAGCGGGTGATCACCGTGTAGGGGCTCCCGGCGGACATCACGTCGAGAAGCACGTGCACGACCTCGTCGCCGTGCAGGCCGAGCAGGGCGGCACCGAGGATCGCCCCGCTGTCGGCATCGACGAGCACTTTCATGAAGCCGCGCGTCTCGCCCGTTTCGCGGGCGCGTGCGACGGCGGACATCTCGAGCCTGCCCACCAGTACGTTGCGCCCTGAGTCGCGCGCCTCGCGTTCGGTCATGCCGGCACGGCCGAGTGGCGGGTCGGTATAGAGGGCGTAGCAGGGGATGCGGTCGCTCACCCGGCGCGGGTCGTCGTCGAACAGGTTGGCGGCGACGATCTCGTAGTCGTTGTAGCTGGTGTGGGTGAAGGCTCCACGGCCGTTGACCTCGCCGAGTGCCCACACGCCTTCGACGTTGGTGCGCAGGGCGTCGTCGACGCGGATCTGCCCGCGCTCGTCGGTCTCGATCCCGGCGTTCTCCAGGCCGAGGTCGTCGGTGTTGGGCGCGCGTCCAACCGCCAGCAGTAGGTGACTGCCCTCGATGGCGTCGTAGTGTTCGGTCATGGCTCATGCCCTCCCTGGAGCCCGCGCGCGGCCGCGCACTCCGCTGTCGTGAACGAATGGTCCCGGGCCGGCCAGCGGTTGCGGCGCCGCGATCACGGTCTAGGCCGGCCCGTATCCCACAATCTCTTCTAGCAGTTTTTGCCAGCCAGCCTGTTCGCGCTCGGGCGTGAACAGGTGTCGGCGCGCGGTACAGGCGGCCTCGAGTTCGGTATAGAACGCCGGGTCCGACTCGGCCCGCAGGAGCAGATCGCGCAGGGCATCGGCATTCTTGACGGGGTAATAGCCCGGGTAGTCGTCACCGAGCAGCCCCACCGAACCGTCGATGTCCGAGGCGATCACCGGCAGTCCGGCCATCACCGCCTCGGAGATCACGTTCGCGCCGCCCTCCATGATCGAGGGCAGGACCAGCAGGTGCGAGCGTGCATACACCCGCCGCAGCTCGGCGTGCGGGATCTCGCCATGCCAGCGGTAGCGCGGGTTGCGCTGCATCTCCTCGCGGGCGGCTGCCGCCCAGTCCGGGGTGTGGGCCCCGCCGTAGGCATCCACCCGGATGCGGCTGTCCGGCGGGAGGTCGCGCACGGCCAGTGCCGGGCGCAGCGGGTCCTTCTCCTCGCGCAGGTGGCCGGCGAAGCAGACGCGGAAACTGCGCCGGGCGGGCTGTCGGTGTTCCAGTGGCCGGGCCGACTGGGCGATGACGCGCAGCTTGCCGCGCAGGTGGTCGGGCAGCACATTGCCCACCAGCGCATGCAGCCCGACGAGGTAGTCGGCGGCCTCGAGCGAGGCGAGCGTGGTCTCGGGGTGGCTGTGGATGAAGCGATAGGCATCGGTGCCGGTGAGCACGACGACCAGGGGCCGATCCGGACAGGTGGCGGCGAACCGGGCAATGGCCTCGGCGCTGCGCCAGGCATGCAGGCCCACCATCAGGTCGGCCGGCTCGCCGTGGTAGTCGGTGGACACGGTCACCCGGTGACCGAGCCGGCGCAGGATCGCCGCCCAGCGGTTGGCCGTGGCCCGGTTGCCGGCGCGCGAGCCGCGCGGGGCGGGGGTGATCAGGCGGATGTGCATGTGACTTTCCGGCGCATCCTTGCGACCATAGCATGCGAACCTGATCGATGGGATATCGTGGCATGTCGCAACAGCTGATCGACTGGATGGAAGACGCCCGCCGGCGCACGCTCGCGCTGATCGAGGGGCTGGACAGCGCTCAGCTGATGGGGCCGAAGCTGCCCATCGTGAACCCCCTGCGCTGGGAGATCGGGCACGCCGCCTACTTCTACGAGTACTGGATTCTGCGCCAGCACCTGGGCGAGAACCCCGTCCACGCCAGGGTGGACGAACTCTACAACTCCATCACCATCGCCCACGACGACCGCTGGGACCTGCCCCTGCCGAGCCTCGAGGACACCCTGGCCTACATGCGCGCGGTGCACGACCGGGTGCGCCGCCACGTCGAGCAGGACGGGCCCGATCCGCAGCGCGACTACCTGCTCGAGTACGCGATCTACCACGAGGACATGCACGACGAGGCCTTCACCTACACGCGCCAGACCCTGGCATATCCCACGCCCGCCATCGGCGCGGTGCCCGCGGACCTGATGCAGGGCCGGCTGGAGGGCGACGCGCAGATCCCCGGCGGCACCTTCCTGCTGGGGGCGACGCCCGAGGACGGTTTCGTCTTCGACAACGAGAAGTGGGCGCACCCGGTGGAGGTGAGGCCCTTCGCCATCGCCCGCGCGGCCGTGAGCAACGCCGAGTACGCGGCCTTCGTCGAGGCCGGCGGCTACGCGGACCCGCAGTACTGGGACGAGGAAGGGCTGGCCTGGCTGCAAGAGGCCGGCCTTGAGCATCCGCGCTACTGGCGGCGCGCCGGCGAGGGCTGGGAGATGCGGCGCTTCGACCGCTGGGAGCCGCTGCCGCCGGATGCGGCCGTGATCCACGTCTGCTGGCACGAGGCGCGCGCCTACTGCCGCTGGGCCGGGCGGCGCCTGCCCACCGAGCTGGAGTGGGAGGTGGCGGCCGCCGGCCAGCCGGGTGCCGACGGTGGCCTGTCGAGCGGGAAGCGCCGCTATCCCTGGGGCGACGCCGCGCCGGCGCCGGAACTCGCCAACCTCGACGGGCGTGCGCTCGGCACCATCGCGGTGGGCGCGCTGCCGGCGGGCGACAGCGCCTTCGGCTGCCGGCAGATGATCGGCAACGCCTGGGAGTGGACCGAGGATACCTTCGGCCCCTACCCGGGCTTTACGCCCGACATGTATGAAGACTACTCCCAGCCGCTGTTCGGCAACACGAAGGTGCTGCGCGGCGGGGCCTGGACCACCCGCGGGCGCATGATCCACAACACCTGGCGCACCTATTACGGTCCGGAGCGCAACGACGTGTTCGCCGGTTTCCGGACCTGTGCGCTGTGAGTCGCCCGGTGACTTGCGCGATGATGCAAGGACGCGACGCGATGCGATACCAGACACCCAGGGAGGAGAGGGCATGAGCGAGCTGGCGAGCTTCGAGGATCTGCACCCCAGCGTGGATGATCTCGCGGCGGACGTGCTGGCCGGTTTTTCCCGGCCGCAGAAATCGATCCCGCCCAAGTACTTCTACGATGCCGAGGGCTCGCGGCTGTTCGACGCCATCACCGAGCTGCCGGAGTATTACCCCACGCGCACCGAGACGGTGCTGCTGCGCCGCTACGCGGAGGAAATCGCACAGAAGGCCGGCACCGGGCACCTGCTGGTCGAGCCCGGCAGCGGCAGTTGCACCAAGGCGCGCCTCCTGTTCGCGGGCCTGAAGCCCTGCGCCTACATCCCCATGGACATCTCGCGCGACCACCTGCGCATGGCCGCCGAGGAGGTCGCCGCCGAGTTCCCCTGGCTGGAGGTGCACGCGGCCTGTACCGACTTCACCCGGCTGATGGCGCTGCCGCCGGACAGCCCGGACGGCCGGCGCCTGGCTTTCTTCCCGGGATCGAGCATCGGCAACTTCGATCCGCAGGCGGCGGTCGGCTTCCTGCGCATGATCGCGGACCTGGTCCGGCCGGGCGGGCAGCTGCTCATCGGCGTCGACCTGAAGAAGGACCGGGCGGTGCTCGAGGCCGCCTACGACGATGCCCAGGGCGTGACCGCCGCCTTCAACCTCAACCTGCTCGCGCGCATCAACCGCGAGCTCGGTGCCGACTTCGATCTCGCGAAGTGGGGCCACCGGGCCGTGTACAACGAGGCCGAGGGCCGCATCGAGATGCACCTGGTCTCGCTGGCCGATCAGCAGGTGAGGCTGCAAGGCCGCAGCTTCCACTTTGCCGAGGGCGAGACCATCCACACCGAGAATTCCTACAAGTACACCGTGGCGGAGTTCCGCGACCTGGCGGCACGGGCCGGCTTCACCGCCGACAGCGTGTGGGTGGACGACGACCAGCTGTTCAGCCTGCACCTGCTGACGACGGAGGCTGCGGATGAAGACTGACATCCCGGTCGTCAAGGACATCGTCCTGGTCGGCGGCGGGCACGCGCACGTCTCCGTGCTGCGCCGCTTCGGCATGAAGCCGATGCCCGGCGTACGCCTCACCGTGATCACCCGCGACATCCACACGCCGTACTCGGGCATGCTGCCCGGCCTGGTGGCCGGCCACTATGACTGGGACGAGGTGCACATCGACCTGGGGCCGCTGGCCCGTTTGGCCGGGGCGCGGCTCTACCACGGCGAGGTCGCGGGCCTGGACCCCGCCGAACGCGTGGTCCATGTGCCCGGCCGCCCGCCGGTGCACTACGACCTCCTGTCCATCAACACGGGTTCGCGGCCGCGCACCATCGACGTGCCCGGCGCGCTGGAACACGCCCTGCCGGTGAAGCCCATCGACCAGTGGCTCACGAACTGGGAGGCGTTGCAGGAAAGGGTGCGGGCGAGCCGGGGCGAATTCCGGGTGCTGGTGGTCGGCGGCGGTGCCGGCGGCGTGGAGATGGCGCTCGCCACCCGGCATCGGCTGCGGCATCTGCTGCAGGAGCAGGGCGAGGACGCCGCGCGCCTGCACTACACGCTGCTCACCGACGGGCCGGAGATACTCCCCACCCACAACGCCGGTGTGCGCCGCCGCTTCACCCGGGTGCTGGACGAGCGCGGCATCGCGGTGCATGCCGGCAACCGGGTGGTGGCCGTCGAGCCCGACGGGGTGCAGGTCGCAGGCGGCGGCTTCCACCCCGCCGATGCCGTGCTCTGGGTGACCTCCGCCGCCGCGCCGCAGTGGCCGGCAGAATCGGGGCTCGCGGTGGACGAGGCGGGGTTCATCCGCGTCGACGCGTCGCTGCGCTCGGTCTCTCACCCGGAGGTGTTCGCCGCCGGCGACATCGCCGCGCTGCCCGACCCGCGGCCCAAGTCGGGCGTGTTCGCCGTGCGCCAGGGCCCGGTGCTCACCGAGAACCTGCGCCGCGCGGTGGCCGGCCGTCCGCTCAAGGGCTACCGGCCGCAGAAGAATTTCCTCGGCCTGATCAGCATGGGTGATCAGTACGCCGTGGCCTCGCGCGGCAGCTGGTCCTGGGAAGGACGGCTGCTATGGACCTGGAAGGACTGGATCGATCGCCGCTTCATGCAGCGCTTCAACGCGCTGCCGGAGATGCCCCAGGAGGCGGGGCCCGACGTGGGCGGCATCGCCGATGCCGAGGCCATCCGCGAGCTCTCCACCCTGGCCATGCGCTGCGGGGGCTGCGGCGCGAAGGTGGGCAGCACCGTGCTCAGTCGGGTCATCAACCGCCTGCCGGCACAGCGCCGCCCCGACGTGCTGATCGGCCTGGATTCGCCGGACGATGCGGCCGTGTTCGAGGTGCCGCCCGGCAAGGTGATGGTGCAGAGCGTGGACTACTTCCGCGCCTTCATCGACGACCCCTACACCTTCGGCCGCATCGCCGCCAACCATGCGCTGGGCGACATCTTCGCCATGGGCGCCGAGGCCCAGTCCGCGCTGGCCATTGCCACGGTGCCCTACGGGCGCGAGCACATCGTCGAACAGACCCTGTCCGAGGTGATGAGCGGCGCGCTGGATACCCTGGCGCCCACCGGCGCCGTGCTCGCCGGCGGGCATTCCAGCGAAGGGGCCGAGCTCGCCTTCGGCCTCACGGTCAACGGCCTGATCGCGAAGGACGCCCTGCTGCGCAAGGGCGGCATGCATCCGGGGGATGCGCTGATCCTGACCAAGCCCATCGGTACCGGCACGCTGTTTGCGGCCGACATGCGCGGCAAGGCGAAGGGGCGCTGGGTGGACGGGGCCATCCAGTCCATGCTGGTCTCCAGCCAGGCCGCCGCGGCCTGCCTGTACCGCTGGGGTGCGACCGCCTGCACCGACGTCACCGGCTTCGGCCTGCTGGGGCACCTGGTGGAGATGACGCGCGCCTCGGACGTCGACGTGCGACTGGAACTGGAGGCGGTGCCGGTGCTCGACGGGGCGGAGCAGACCGTGGCTGCGGGCATCCTCTCCTCGCTGCAGCCGCAGAACGTGCGCCTGCGCCGCGCCGTGCGCGACCCGGATACCCTGAGCGCCCACCCGCGCTACCCGCTGCTGTTCGATCCCCAGACCGCCGGCGGCCTGCTGGCCGCGGTGCCGTCGGCGCAGGCGGCCGACTGCCTGGCCGAACTGCACGACCTTGGTTACCCGCATGCGGTGATCATCGGCCGGGTCGAGCCCCGCAGCGGCGAAGAGGCCCCGGTCCAGGTCGTTGCCTGAAGTTGCGAGTCGCAAGTCGCAAGTTACAAGTCGCAATCCTGTAGTAGCGCTGCAAGGCGCGACCAGGGGTGGCACGTTGCTCGGGGATTCGCATCGCGCCTTGCAGCGCTCCTGCGGGTGCCGTTGCCTGGCGGAGGTGCCGCCGCTGATCGCGACTTTCGTCGCTTACGGGTGCGGGGGTTTGAGTGTAGGAGCTGCGCGAGCTGCGATGCCGTTGTCCGGCAAATCTGCCGTGGCCGATCGCGCCTTGCAGCGCTCCTGCGGGCGCCGTTGTCTGGCGGAGGTGCCGCCGCTGATCGCGACTTTCGTCGCTCCTACGGGTGCGGGGTTTGAGTTTAGGAGCTGTGAAAGCTGCGATGCCCATGTCGGGCCGAGGTGCCGCCGCTGATCGCGACTTTCGTCGCTTACGGGTGCGGGGGTTTGAGTGTAGGAGCTGCGAAAGCTGCGATGCCCGCGTCGGGCGGAAGCGCGTCCTCTGTCGCTGACTTGCCATCGGGCTGCGCCTGGCTCCCCTACTTCCACATCACGTCGACCTGTTCTCTCTCCGCCGCGCGCAGTAGTTCGATCAGGGGCAGGGCGCGGTGGTGGAGGGAGACGACGGGCTCGCCTTCATCGTCATTCGGGGTCTGGGTCGGCTCCTCGATGGCGGCAAGTGCGGCCTCGAGCTGTGTCCGCGCCGCGGGCACGTCCTCGGCCCGCAGGGCGCCGGGGACGGTGCCGCTCAGCCCCATCAGCTTCAGCATGCGCACGGCCACATGGCCGAACATGGTGATGTCCGCATAGGCGCGGCAGGTAAATGTTACCAGCATGTTGGTGCTCCGTTCGGTCCTCTGGGGTTCTCACCGATTCTGCAGGTCGATCAGCATCTGCAGTAGCTCGGGGCTGCTCCAGTCGCGACCGCCGATGACGCGATAGACGATGCGCCCCTGCTTGTCGATCACGAAGGTGGTGGGCAGGCCGCGTACGGGCCACGCCTTGAGCACCGAGGAGTCGCGATCCATGGGCAGGGGAAAGCTGACCGGATAATCGCCCGTGAACGCGAAGATGGTATCGGCATCCTCGCCCACGTTGACGGCCAGCATGACGATGTCATGTTCCTTCAGGGCCTGCCAGGCCCGTTCCATTGACGGCATCTCCTCGCGGCAGGGTGGACACCAGGTGGCCCAGAAACTGACCACGACCACGCGCCCGCCATGGTCCTCGAGCCGATGCGTGGTGCCGTCCATGTCCTCGAGGGTGAAACCGGGTGCCGGGATCGGCTTTTCCAGCGGGCGCGGCGGATCCCCGCTCATCTGGGCGGCGAGGCCGCTGCCGGTGGCGAGGAGGCAGAGGACAAGGGCGGTGGCCAGTACGCGGTAAGGCATGGGCTCGTCACTCGGGTTCGGGATGAACATCGGGCGGACACCGGATCCCGTCGATGCGCCGGGTGTAGTGCTCGCCGCCCCGTGACCACCTGAATTCCAGGTCGAACATGCTGCCGGGTGGTAGGCCATAGGCGGTCATGCCCCAGTTGTAATCCTTCGCCTCGTACCGCTGGCGAGTCGGCAGCAGGGACCATTCGAAGGCGATGGCGGCTGACTCGGGCAGTGCATAGTCCGCCCAGACCGTCTGCCAGGCTTCCCGCACCAGCAACGGACGCGTGCCCTGCGTGCTATGGACGCGCCATTCGGTCAGGTCGTATTCCACTGGCGGACTGTCGTTGCCGGCCGTGTTCTGAAACTCGCTTTGAAATACGCAGGCGAGGGCGACCCGCTCGCGTGCCGCCTGGTCAAAGCCCCGTGCGGCAAAAAATGCCCGGGTCTGGTCTGGCAGGCGCTGGGTCAGCCGAAAGGCGATGCCGGCCTCTTCCCAGAGCCAGTACTGCAATGCCGTATCGGCGTCCTCGCCGGTGCTCAATTTGGCAGGCAGCGGCAGCGGCAAGAGAAAGACGGCAATGACAAGGGCAATCTGGTGCAGGCTTGGGTGCATAACGCGTCTGGGCCTCCGCCGGTTGTGCGTCCCGGGACCCCTCGGCCTTCTTCATTCGATGGCTGGACTCCGGCGCGAGGGGCGGTGTGCATAACGGCCTCTCGTTACCATGTATAGGACAAGGCGACTGATTTTGGCAGTGTGGCCGCCTCACGCGGCCCATATGTGCGTTGAAAGAGCGACTCGACGAGGCGAGGCCGGGGGGCGGGACGTTAATGGACAAGCCCGGGCAACAGGACACTAGCGCATGAGGCGCTCGGCCTCGTTCAGTACCAGTTGCGTGAATGCCTCGGCCGCGGGGCTCAGACGCTTGCCTTCGCGCTGCACCAGGTACCACTGACGCTTGAGCGGGAATCCCTTCACGTCCAGTACGCAGAGCTGGCCGGCGGCGATTTCCGCCTGGACCGTGTGCAGCGACACCACGCCCAGGCCCAGGCCCGCTTCCACCGCCTGCTTGATGGCCTCGTTCTTGTTCATCTCCATGGCCGCCTCGAAGGCCAGGCCCTGTTCGGCCAGGAAGTTCTCCAGTGCGCCGCGCGTGCCGGAGCCCTGTTCGCGGCCCACCAGCGGCTCCTTCAGCAGGCGGGCAAGGGGAATGTCGCGGACCTGAGCCAGCGGGTGGCTGGTGGCGCCGATCACTACCAGGGGGTTGTCCATGAAGGGCCGGGCCACGAGGCCGAGGTCCGCCGGCGGCTTGCCCATCAGGACCAGGTCGACGCTGTTGCCGGTCAGGTGCCGCAGCAGCGTTTCGCGGTTGACCACGTTGAGGCGCAGGTGCACGTCCGGGTGGAGGGTGCGGAACAGGGCCATGAGGCGCGCGGCGAACACGCTGGCCGTGCTGGCCGCCGACACCGTGAGCGTGCCGCCCTTCAGCCCCTGCAGGTCCGCCAGGGTCTGCTCCAGGTTGGCGAGTTCGCGCCCGATGGTCTGGCCGCTCTTCAACGTCTCGCGGCCGGCCTCGGTGAGCTGGATGTGCTTGCCAAGGTGCTCGAACAGCGGCAGCCCCAGGGACTCCTCCAGTTGCTTGATCTGCATGGAGACGGCGGGCTGGGTGAGGTGGAGTTCGGTACCGGCGCGGGAGAAACTGCCGCACCGGTCCACCGCCTCGAGAATCTCGAGCTGGCGCAGGGTGACTTTTGTCATCAGTATAACTTTCAGAACATCTAATTAATCCTTAATTTAACTGATAGACCATGTAATTTATAGTGCCATCTGATGTCATTTATTCGGAGAATTACATGGCTCACGATCAATCCACCCGCTATGCGAACCTCGATCTCAAGGAAGCCGATCTCATCGCCGGCGGCCAGCACATCCTGGTTGCCTACACGATGAAGCCCAAGGCGGGCTACGACTATCTCGCCACGGCGGCCCACTTCGCCGCCGAGTCCTCCACCGGCACCAACGTCGAGGTCTGCACCACCGATGACTTCACCAAGGGGGTGGACGCCCTGGTGTATCACATCGATCCGGCCAACGAGGACATGCGCATCGCCTATCCGCTGGACCTGTTCGATCGCAACGTGATCGACGGTCGCATGATGCTGGTGTCCTTCCTCACCCTGACCATTGGCAACAATCAGGGCATGGGCGACGTGGAATACGCCAAGATGATCGACTTCTACATGCCCGAGCGCGCCATCCAGCTGTTCGATGGCCCGTCCCGGGACATCTCCGACCTGTGGCGCATCCTCGGTCGCCCGGTGAAGGACGGTGGCTACATCTCCGGCACCATCATCAAGCCCAAGCTCGGGCTGCGCCCCGAGCCGTTCGCCCAGGCGGCCTATGAGTTCTGGCTGGGTGGCGACTTCATCAAGAACGACGAGCCCCAGGGCAACCAGGTGTTCTCGCCGCTGAAGAAGACCCTGCCGCTGGTGTACGACGCGATGAAGCGCGCGCAGGATGAAACCGGCGAGGCCAAGCTGTTCTCGCTGAACATCACCGCCGACGACCATTACGAGATGTGCGCCCGCGCCGACTTCGCGCTGGAGACCTTCGGCCCCGACGCCGACAAGCTGGCCTTCCTGGTCGACGGCTACGTGGGCGGTCCGGGCATGGTGACCACCGCGCGTCGCCAGTACCCGAGCCAGTACCTGCACTACCACCGCGCCGGCCACGGCGCCGTGACCTCGCCGAGCGCCAAGCGCGGCTACACCGCCTTCGTGCTGGCCAAGATGTCCCGCCTGCAGGGCGCCTCCGGTATCCACGTCGGCACCATGGGCTACGGCAAGATGGAAGGCGAGGCCGACGACAAGGTGATCGCCTACATGATCGAACGCGACGAGTGCCAGGGCCCGGTGTATCACCAGAAGTGGTATGGCATGAAGCCCACCACCCCGATCATCTCCGGTGGCATGAACGCCCTGCGCCTGCCCGGCTTCTTCGAGAACCTGGGCCACGGCAACGTGATCAATACGGCCGGCGGCGGCTCCTACGGCCACATCGACTCCCCGGCCGACGGTGCCCGTTCGCTGCGCCAGGCCTACGAGTGCTGGAAGGCCGGCGCCGATCCGGTCGAGTGGGCGAAGGAGCACCGCGAATTCGCGCGCGCCTTCGAGTCCTTCCCGCACGACGCCGACAAGCTCTACCCGGGCTGGCGTGACCGGCTGGGCGTGAAGGCGGCGTAAGCAGCCCGCATTGCCTGAATCAGAGCGGCGTCCACCGTTGGGGTGGGCGCCGCTTTTTTGTGCGCGGGGAGCCTGCACCAGAAGGGGGGTCTCCTGGATTGAGGCGTGCCCGACAGTGCGCTTTGTCTGGGAGTATCGTTCTCGCGTCGTCAGGCCGCGAGCGTCCGGCGAAAAACAACAATCAATTGAACACAGGGGGATTTATGGGGGCAAGACGGAGATTCGTCTCTTTGGTGGCCGGGTTCGCCCTGCTGGTGATGGCGGGGCTGCTGCAGGCGGCCGAGGTCGGGGTGGTCTTCCTGCATGCCAAGGGGGCCTCGCCGGATGCCGGCACGACCGCCGGGCTCATCGATCGTATGCGCAAGGAGGGCATGGAGGTGGTGGCCCCCGAACTGCCCTGGTCGAAGGCCCGTGGCTACGACGCCAGCTATGAAGATGCCCTCGAGCAGGTACATGAGGCGGTGCAGGCACTGCGTGAGAAAGGTGTGAAGATCGTGATCGTCGCGGGCCACAGCCTGGGTGCCAACGGGGCGATCGGCTATGTGGCCAACTATGAGGGTGCGAGCGGTGTGGCGGCCATTGCCCCCGGGCATTCGCCCGAGCTGAAGGGGTTCCAGCAGAAACTCGGTGACAGCGTCGAGCGGGCGCGGGCCATGGTCGATGAGGGCAGGGGTTCGGCGATCGCCCGGTTCAATGACCTCAACCAGGGAAACACCTCCACGGTAAAGACCTCCCCGCTCATCTACCTGAGCTATTTCGATCCCCAGGGCCCGGCCATCATGCCGAACAATGCGATGGACCTGAAGGGAGGGGCCGCGCTGCTGTGGATCGTCGGTGAACAGGACCGGATGACCGGTCGCGGCGAGGACTATGCCTATGGCATGGCGCCGGCCAACGACCTGAATGCCTATGTCGTGGTTCCGGGTGGGCACAAGGCCACACCGGCGAAGGGCGAGAAAGAAATCATTGCGTGGATCCAGCGGGTTGCGGCGGCCTCCCAATAGCCGCTGTGCAATCAGCAGGCATCACCAGAAAGGGCGGGATTCCCCCTGTCGCGTTCCTGGCGGGGGGGACCAGGTCGATGTCCTGGTGAGCACCTTCGCCGGCACCATCGACCCACCGGCGGTCCCGACCTCGAAGGCGGGGCAGACAGTGCGAAGCGCCAGAGCGCGCTGGTCGATTTCTTCCGTGGTCGCGACTGATCTGCTGTACCCGATCTTGCGCCCCCCTGCCAAAGGGGCGCCGGGTTACTGCCGGCCTAGCGCTGTTCCGGTGGCAGGGCCATCTTGCCGTAGACGGCGATCGCGGCACGACGCTCGCGCGCGAGCCTGCGTACCACACCGACGGTGTGCTTGAGCTCGGCGGCCGCGGCATAGGCCTCGTCCACGGAAGCTGCCTTGCGCGCCTGCTGCGGCGCGGAGGCAAACTGCGGCTTGTGCGGTTCCAGGGTCTCGTCTTTCATCATGGCATCCTCCCGGTTCGATGGTCCTAAAGTATATATCTTGTATATACCTTTTACAGCAGGGCGTGGCACGGCGTCCGGCGAGTGGGTCTAAAGACCGTGCTGGCGCCGAATAGATGCGTGGATGAACGCCCTGATCCCGAAGCCGTGTCAGGCGAGAGGGTGGATCCAGTCAGGCCATCGATGTGCCCCGAGACTCACCCTGGGTGTCGCCGGTTTTCGGCCCCGCGTGGCCCCGTCCCGGGGCCACGCGTCGCGCTCGACAAGAGGCGTCAGGTCGATGTGCCTCTCCCCGTTGCGCTCATGCTGCCTCCCTCGCGTTTCTGCCGGCGCGATTGAGTGCCGACATCACCGCGTTCAGTGAGGCGCTAACCGTATCGTGGCTGAGCGCCGCGCCGCTCACGCGCCGGCCGTCGATGTTGAGCTGAACAAAGGCGGCTGCCTCGGCGTCGGTGCCGGCGCCGGTGGCGTGTTCGCTGTAGTCCGCCACCACCACCGTCTGCCCGCTGTGTTGCTGCCAGGCGTCGATGAAAGCGGACAGTGCGCCTTCGCCCTCGCCGCGGATCAGCTGCTCCACGTTGCCCTCGATGATGCGGGCCTCGATCGTGTCGCTCCCGCCGCTGCGGTCGAGGTGGTATCCGTTGAGCTGAGGGCTGCCAGCGGTGGCGACGAAGGTCTCGACGAAGATGCGGTGAATGGTTTCGCTGTCCACTTCGCCGCTTTGTTCCTCGCTGTGTTTCTGCACCCGTTGCGCGAGTTCTACCTGCATCCAGCGCGGCAGCGACAGGCCGTGATCGCGCTCGAGCACGAAGGCGACGCCGCCCTTGCCGGACTGGCTGTTGACCCGGATCACGGCCTGGAAGTCACGGCCGAGGTCCTGCGGGTCGATGGGGAGGTAGGCGACCTGCCAGGGCTCGTCTGGCTGCTGTTTCTGCAGGCACTTGCGAATCGCATCCTGGTGGCTGCCGGAGAAGGCGGTGTAGACCAGCTCGCCGATCCACGGGTGGCGCGGGTGCACGGGCAGACCGGTGCAGCGCGTGTAGATGTCGATGATCTCATCCGGGTTGGAGAGTTCGAGCTTCGGCGCCACGCCCTGGCTGTAGAGGTTCATCGCCAGGGTGACGATATCCATATTGCCGGTGCGCTCGCCGTTGCCGAGCAGGGTGCCCTCGATGCGGTCGGCACCGGCGAGCAGCCCGACTTCCGCGGCGGCCACGCCGGTGCCGCGGTCGTTGTGCGTGTGCAATGACACGATGATGCTGTCACGACGGCTGACGTTACGGCAGAACCATTCCACCTGATCGGCGAAGACGTTGGGGGTGGCGCTCTCCACCGTGGCCGGCAGGTTGATGATGCAGGGTTGCTCGGGCGTGGGCTGCCAGACGTCGATCACCGCGTCGCAGACCTCGACGGCGAACTCGGGCTCGGTCTGGCTGAAGCTCTCGGGTGAGTACTGGAACACCCACTCGGTGGCCGGATATTTCGCCGCTTCGCGCTTGACCCGCTCGGCGCCCTGCACGGCGATGGCCTTGATGCCGTCGCGGTCCAGGTTGAAGACGCGCTCGCGCTGCACCGTGGAGGTGGAGTTGTAGACGTGCACGATGGCGCGCCGTGCGCCTTTCAGGGACTCGAAGGTGCGCTCGATCAGGTGCTGGCGCGCCTGCACGAGCACCTGCACGGTGACGTCGTCCGGAATCCGGTCTTGCTCGATGAGCCAGCGCACGAAATCGAAATCGTGCTGGCTGGCCGAGGGGAAGCCCACTTCGATTTCCTTGAAGCCAAGCTTGACGAGCAAGTCCCACATGCGCCGCTTCTGCGCCACGTTCATCGGCTCGAGCAGGGCCTGGTTGCCGTCGCGCAGATCCACGCTGGCCCAGACAGGTGCCTGGTCGATGGTTCTGTCCGGCCACCGGCGGTCCGGCAGCGACACGCGCGGGGCGGGGTGGTACTTGCGATGGTCGAAGGCCACGGTTCGATACCTCGTTGGTTGTTTCCAGTTGCCGTGCTCGATGAGGCACCGCTGGGACGGGATGCCGTATCTCGGCCTGCCGTCCCCTTGGTGCGTCGGACACCGTGTTTCACCGAACCCTTTTGGGGTGGCGAGGGGCTCGCCCTCGTGAGGTCTGCCCTGGTGCCGTGCCCGCTTGTGGCGGACAGTTGAAAGATTAATGCAGTTGGCGGGAAATTTTGTTGCGGATTCATCTGCTTTACGGGCTGTTGGCGCAAGAAAATTGCATCACGTGTTATTATCTAGGCGGATTATTGCTCGCACATCGAATACAGGGGCAGCTGCATGGAACTCGACCGCTATGACCGCCGCATCCTCGAGGCACTGCAAGCCGACGGGCGCATCACCAACCAGGAACTGGCCGAGCACATCGGGCTGTCGCCTTCTCCGTGCCTGCGCCGGGTGCGGGCGCTGGAGGAGTCGGGACTGATTACGGGCTACCGGGCCATTCTCGATGCGAAGAAACTGGGCCTGTCACTCATGGCGCTGATCCACATCTCCATGGACCGCCACACCCCCGAGCGCTTCGCCAACTTCGAGGAGAAGGTGGCCGCCCTGCCGGCGGTGATGGAGTGCCTGCTGGTGACCGGCCAGGACGCCGACTACCAGCTCAAGGTGGTGGTGGAAGACATGGACGCCTTCCAGGCCCTGTTGCTGGAGAAGATCACGCGCATCGAGGGGGTGAGTGGCGTGCATTCGAGCTTCGTCCTGAGGCGAGTGGTCGACAAGACTGCGTTACCCGTCGGGTAGCGCCCGTTGTGGTCGGCGGGCCTCGATGCTTGTAAGCGCGGCCCAATGAAAGACCCCGCCTGGCGGCGGGGTCGGTGTTGCGGGACGCGTGAGCCCCGGTCAGTCCCACTTGTACGTGTAGGCCATCGGCTGATAGATCAGGTGTGGCAGCAGCCGCGTGTCATAGGGCAATGCCTGATGGTAGCGCCAGCCATTCTTGTCGAGGTCGTTGAGCACACCGTCGTGATTGAGGTCGACCGGCTGCACCTCGGTGCTGCCGTCTTCCTGCTTCTTCGGCGCGGTCAGGTAGATGCCGACGAAACCTTCCCAGACGTTACGCACATTGGTATAGCCGGCATCGGTCAGCAGGTTGGCGGCGGCAACGCTGCGCACGCCGGTGCGGCACAGGGTGTAGATCGGCGTGTCCTTGTCCGGGACGATGCCCTGCACGTAGGTCACGAACGCCGTGTCGTCCTGGGGAATCCGCTCGCCGCCGTTGATGCACGCGCCATCGGGTTGACGCTCGTCGCAGTACTGGTAGATGAAGGGGTAGGGCGCGTTATGTGCGTGCTCGGGATGGCCCGCCTTGTACTCCGGCGTGCTGCGCACGTCGAGGATGACGGGGCGCATCGATGGTTTCGTCCACTTTCCCCGGTTGACCACGGTGTCGAGAAAGGCCTCGGCCGGGCTGATCTGGGAATGATAATGGCCACAGAGGCCGGACCGGCTCTCGTCGAAGGGGCACGCCGGTTCGTCTTCGGCGTGGGCCATGCCGACGAACAACGCCGTGATCGCGGAGAAGGCGATTGCCAGTGCCTTGGGGCTGGTCGATTGCATCATATCGTGTCCTTTGGTCATGTGTTTCGGGTGTCTGCCGGTATTATTCGTTACTTGTTCGCCGGCCCGAGGGGCGGGGCATGGCAGTTCTGTCGGAGGGGGGATAGCAAGCCCCGCGCCCCGAACCGTGGATGCCGATGCTGTCAGCGAGCGGTATCGGGCGCTGTCAATCAGCGCGATGGTCGAGGGCATCACCGACATGCATTCCCCCCGCTATAGTCGGGGGCTTTCGTCTCCAAAACTGAGGATTGCTTCCCGTTTCTCGCCCGTCGTCGAGTCGCCTGCGACGCACGCGGTAAACCAGCGGCCACTGACTTTGCGGTGCCAGGTCTCCCCGGCTCTTGCATACAAAACAGGGGGTTGACACCGGGTGCGTAGCGCGGGCGCGACATGCGCTGTGCCGCCGGGTTGCAGAATTGTGGATTGCCCTGCTTTTTTCGGCAGAAATGCACCGGCTTGCCCTCAATTTCTCCGTGCATCTCCTATACTTGCCGGTCTCTCTAGCATGGAGGGATTTGCCGTGAAGAAGATATTTGTTATGGGCGGTGCGGTCGCACTGCTTTGTGCGGGCTCAATGTCGGCGCTGGCCGCCGATCCCCCGTCCTGGGACTTCGTCTCCGCCGAGGTCATTCTCAATGGCGACCTGTCGGTCGATGGCGTCCCGGATGATTTCGATATCGACGGTTACCGGGTCGGTGTGGCCAAGAGCTTTGGCGACTGGTTCATGATCCGCGCCTCGTCCGATGCCCGTCAGGTGGATGTCGGCCCCGTTGATGTCGATTTGGGTGCCCAGCAGGCCGGCATCGGCGGCCACTTTCCGGTCGCCCTGGGCGCGGCCACCCTGGACTTCTGGGGCTCGGTCAACTACGAGCGGGTGACCTTCGATGGAGTGGTCGGGGATGGCCCCGGCATCGACCTGGGGTGCGTGCACGGGTGATGCCGGCGCTCGATATTGGGGCCACCTGGAAGGCCTTCGGCGATCTGGAGTTTACCGACACCGTCGATGCCGATTACATCGGTTATGAACTCAACGCCGCGTACATGGTGATGCCCGATATCTCCATCCTGGGTTCGTTCAGCACCTATGAGCTGGACATCGACGGGGGCGATACGCTCGATTACGAGAACGTCTTC
>Ga0209614_1001117_pt1 | contig 21084 bp, 17 predicted proteins | sample BlaSprsedimmetaG_FD_185484 | JGI IMG/M metagenome (GOLD analysis project Ga0209614, IMG submission 185484) | Hot spring sediment bacterial and archeal communities from California, USA to study Microbial Dark Matter (Phase II) - Blank Spring... ... | reverse complement strand
AGATAACTCAGATCCGTCCAAAATGAAGAGAAAAGCAGCCATACGGGGAGTGACCAAGTTAGCATTTTGACCGCGTTATCGAGTCTGAGACGCTTAAAAATCCGTCCCCATAGAACATACATTACCCCATAAGCAACGATATGCAGGAATGTATGGACAACGGAAACACCAAGCGGCGACAACCATAAAAAAGGCACAAAAGCCAACGCAAATGGCGGAGCATAAGGATAATGATCCTCAAGCCTTTCCAGCGATCCATGCAAATAAAGGTCTTGTCTGGTAGACAAATGTTTGGCTGCATTCAGGTAAATCTGTAAGTCGGCCGGCACGACTGGCCCTTCCACATCCACCCACGCCGGTACTCCGCCCAGAATCCCCGCCTCAGGGAACAGCATCACGGCCAAAACCACACCCTGCAACACCAACCGCAGCACCGTATACACCACCGTCGCCGCCAACAGCGCGCGGTAGGTCTTGGAATTCTGCCAGAGGTTTTTGATTTCGGCTACCATACTTACACGAGCAAAAGCAGATAACTGTAGTCGATGGCGCTGATCACCAGCGTCATGAACAAGGCCAGCCACAGTGCATTCAGCAACGCGGTCTTCAACGGCTTGTCTTTCTGCTGTCGTATCCCGCCGAGCAACAAAGCGCCGATGAGGCCCAAGGCCAGGCCGTGCAGGACGATCCCTATCCAGGGTGAGCCGGCTGAAGCGGCGCCCTGTGCTAATGCCAATCCCACACCCGCCAACCCGCCGAACAGTGCATCGGTCTTCCAACTGCTCCAGCGGCTTTCCGCCCCTAGATAGGCGGCAAACAGCACCTGCAATCCGCCAAAGGCCACGATGTTCACCAAGGTGATCGACCACGGTTCGTGATAGCCGCTGATGAGCGGCTCGGTAAAGCGAATGAGGAGCGATCCCACCACAGCGCCGATAAAGCTGCACACAATCGCATCACGGCGGCGGCCTTTAGCCCACAACCACACTGCCGCCATAAATAAAACCAACAAAGGCGCATTCTGTATAAATTCCCAGAAAATCGTGTTGATGAACTGCATCTCACTCCCCACGCAAAACGTTAACGATGGACACCCGTGCCGCCCGTTTCCCCGGCAGATAACTCCCCGCGATACTGACGCCAATCATCAACAGGGGCAACGCCAGCGCGTAGAGCACGTTCAGCGGTACTTCCACCGCGCCAAACCCATACGATCTCGCCATGATCGCCAACGCACTTTTCGTAAACACCCATCCTAACGGCAATCCTACCACAGCCGCCAAAAGCCCTAGAAATCCGGCCGTGGTATTCACCATCGTGATGACTTGCGAGGGGGTAAATCCAATCGTTTTTAATACCCCGATGATGCGCAATTTTTCCTGTACTGCCAATAATGAGGTATTGAACACACTAACCAAAGCTATACCAATTAGAATACCGGATAATGCGAAAAGTGCAAGTTGCAGGTACACGACCACCCCAGGAATGGCCTGCCCGGCCAGGGTCAGGTTCAAATCGGATTCGGGTCGCGGTTCGAAATAGCGTTTGAGCAAGGTTGTATCTGCGCCCGGCGCGAGTTTCAAATAGTAGGCCGCCGGCCTTTCACCCGGCAGCAACCGCGCCAGTGTGGAAAAGTTCGCCATCGCCATCTGCCCGGCGTTGACCGGCTCCGTATACGCGCCGACGATGCGCCAGGTGATGGACCTGTGCCGCCATCCGTCCAAAACGACGGTCAGTTCGTCTCCCACCCCCAGCCCCAACCAATCCAACAACCCTTGCCCGGCCATCACCTCGGCGGTGCCGGGACGTATCACCCGCCCCGCAAGAATCCTGAACGGGAAGTCCGCCACATCCCCATCCACGGCCCGCACCTGGAAGGTTTCACCCGCCAGCGTTTCAACATCCACGCGGTATTCGCCGTAGAATGCTTCCACGCCCGGCGCCCGCCCCAGCAGATACTGCACCCGGCTGTCACTGGTAACGCCGCGTGTGACCACTGCATCGTAAGCAACACCCAAGAGGGGTGGATTCGCCTTGTAGATTTCGAGTGTTTCATTCAGCGTCAGCGCGAAGACGATGCCAATGACACCGAGCAGCAGGTTCAGGCCTGTAGTCAACGAGCGGAACGGTCTGGCGAAGACATCGCCCAATCCCAAGACAAAAGGAATCGGGAAGCCCAGGCGTGCCGCCAGCCGTGGCAGCCAGAACTCCTTTTTGGCGGGCGCTTCGGCGCCGGTCGCAATCGCTTTGACGATGTTCGCTTTTGCTGCGCGCCGCGCCGACCGCCATGTCGCCACAACGATCATCGCCGGCACGCTGACCAAAACAGCCACGACAATCCAGGGATTCAATGGCGGTTGGAACGTCGTGCTCAACGACGAGGCGATGTTCTTCAGCGGCAAGGGAGAAAGGAGGATGCCCAAAACCAGCCCTAGCGGACAGCCGATCAGGCCCAAAACCAGGTACTGCCCGATGTAAAGCCATAAAATCTGCGCTTTGGTGAACCCCACGGCCTTGAGGATACCCACCTGCCGGAACTGCGACAATACAAACGAACTGATACCGCTGACGATGACCAGCACCGTCGCCAGGATCGCAAAGAGGCTGAACGCGCCCAACATGATGAAATTAAGCTGCGCACCGAAATTCGCCGATTCTTTGACATCCCGCCAATCCGTGTGAATACGCACTGCGTCCGCTTGGAGCAATGCCTCGATCTGTGCCAGGGCCGCGTCCACGGCCTCCGGGTCCGCCAACCGCACGCCGAGGGACCACTCCCAGGTCGCTTCATCAGGATACAGTTCTTGGAAGAGATCCTCGCTAACGTAGAGATAAGGTGGCTGGGTGTTGCGGTAGGTATCCCAGGTGGGATTGTACGCCAACCCGATGACCGGCAACGCCATTTTCTTCCCATCCTGCCGGGTGACACCCACATTTTCCCCAACGGCGAGATCGTACAGATCGGACAAGTCACGGCTCGCCAACACTTCAGTTTGATGGGGAAGCAGATACCGTCCCTCTTGAACCAGTAGGCGATTCACTTGCGGCTGCTGGACCGGTGTGCTCCTGATGCTCACCCAAACTCGCGTGTCATCAATCTGCACCCGGCTTGTGATGCTGTAGCGAATGCCGGTGCTCTCGGTTACTTCTGGTAGCGCTTCGATTTTCTCTACGTCGCGACGCCTGATTCTGTCGCGATCGAAATAGAGCCATAGGTGCGCGCCGTTCAATTCGGCAAAAGAGCGGTCGTAGGGTTGGCTGAGGTTGAGCAGCGTCGCCAGCGCCAGGGTCAGCAGCGTCGTCGCCGAGATAATCGTGATCAGCGTCAGGAGGGAGATGAAAGGCCTTCCGAAAACATCTGCTTTGATCTTCTGCCACACTGCTAACATCTGAAATCAAGTCCCCGTTAGCGCAGCCAGGGATTGTGCGATCTTCTGCACGTCGCGGCCCGGTACGGTCTCGACCAGACGGCCATCGCGGATGAAGATAACTTGCCGGGCCTGCGCAGCGGCGGCCGCATCGTGCGTCACCATCAGGATGGTCTGGCCCTGCGCATTGAATTCCTGCAAAATGCGCAACACGTCCTGCCCGCTCTGACTATCCAGGTTGCCCGTCGGCTCGTCCGCCAGCAGCAGTGTGGGATGGTTGATCAACGCCCGTGCGATGGCGACGCGCTGCTGTTGCCCGCCTGACAATTCCCACGGATGCTTGCTCGCTTGATCCAGAATGCCCAGGCGCTCCAGCAAAGCGTCGGCCCGGCCGCGCACGGCCTTGCGATCCCGCCCGCTCTGCAACAAAGCCGGCAACTCAACATTGGCCCGAATCGTCAAATTGTCGATCAGATTGAAGAACTGGAAGATAAAACCGATGTGCGCGCGGCGGAACTTCGCCAGCGCGGTCTCATCCATCTCACTGAGGGCGACGCCCTTGACCTCAACCCGCCCGGCAGTGGGGCGATCCAGGCCGCCCATCAAGTGCAGCAACGTGGATTTGCCGCTGCCCGATGGCCCCATTACCGCCACAAAATCGCCCTCGGCAACGTCCAGAGAAACACCCCGCAGCGCCGCAAAGGTGACGGAACCGGTCTTGTAGACCTTTTCCACGTCCACGATTTTGACAAGTGGCATCATGTCAATGTGTAACACGTCCGCGTGAAATAAGTTTTTAAGCCGCTGATGCGTATGAATCGCTCCAGGATGCCGCCTGCCATTGTCTGTATCAGCGCGCGTTTACACCCCCAAGCATAGGCATCGGCGTAAGCCGTGGCTGTCAAACCGCTAAAAATGCGTAGACCACGCAGCGCCCCAACGACCCCCATACTGCCGACAATGGCCAGATCTTCGTGGCAAATCAACGTGCAGACCCCCAACGGTTGGCCGCCGAACATCGCCACGTAGTGAAACATACCCGGCAGGCCAATCGAAGGCGCCAGCACCTCGGCCATCGAGACGGCGTACTCCTCAGGCATCCCGAAGGCTTTCAGAAAGACCTTGGCAAAGGTGATGGCTTCGCTTTTGTCGATACTGTGGACTTCCACTTTGGCAGAAGGGGTCATCCCCGCCAAATCTTCCGCCTTCTCCAAAACCATCCAGGCCTCGCGTTCTTTCTGGCGGACGAAACCTTGCGCTGTCAATAAGTCTGGCAAGTCCTCCGGCGTGCAGGCCGGGGAAACGAAGATCGTCGGCGGGAGTTCCCTGGACGTAAAATGCTCCACCACTTCCGCGATCAAATCCGACACCGTCTCGCGCGTGGCCCGCAGCAAGCAAGCGTGATTGGCATCCGGCGTGGGGAAAATCTGGCTGCTGGTGATGATCACGTCATCCTGCATGATCAATTCGACACCTGGCGTCACCGCGACCATTGGTTGCATCGCTGCGTAGTTTTGCCGTTCGAGGGCAGCAATGTCTTCAAGACTCACATACGTCATTGTTCACCATCCTTGAGAAATACCTCAGCAGATGCGCTTTTCGGTAAATCCGTTGACTGCCGGAAAGGATAGCGCAGAAAGATGAAAAACGCAATCAACATCGACAGCCCACCCACGATACCGATCATCCGCACCCCCAGCGGGCCGTGTGGATCGCTGCGACTGCGTCCCAGCAACAGCAATAGCGGCAAAAACGCCGCGATCACGCCATTGACGACCTGATCCAGCAGGCCCCACGTGGCGTAATACAGCCCCTCGCGTCTCTGTCCCGTCAACGCCGCATCGTGATCGGCGATTTCCGCGCCAAAAGCCATCGGCAGCATCGTGACGCCGGACAGCGCCACCGCCTGGAGCAAGACCCACACAATGCCCTGCGCCATCAACGGAAACGGCAGCCAGTCCCCGATGAGCATCAAGCCCGGCATCACCAGCGCTGCGGCAAACAGCGAACCGGCGAACACCGCCCACTTCCCCACCCGCCCGGCCAACCACGTGACCACCGGATAGCACACCAGCGAGCCTAAAATCGCAGGGACGTAGAACCACAACGTATCCCCCGGATCCAGCAGACAAATCTCGGTGGCGATGTAGGGAATCGCCGATTGCACCAACGTCGTCAGACCCCAGTAGAATACTCCGGCCGCCGTCATAATGACGAAAGCGCGGTTTTGTAACATCGATCCCACCACAGCGCGCAGATTGCGGCGTGGCAGTGCGCCTTCTGCCGACGTCGTCTGGCGGTCGGCGCGTTCTCGAAGAACCAGGAAGGGCAGGTAAAACATCGGCAGGGCCAAAAGCGCGTAGATGAGCGCAGTGCCAGCATATCCAAACCGCTCGATGAGCATCCCCGCCGCGGCGCTCACGATCATCCCCACCAGCAGAAAGCTCGACGCCCACGCCGACATCCGCACACGATGTTGGTCCGTCAGCGCGAGTTCGGGCAGCAGTGCCGTGTACGGGATTTGATTCATCGTGTACGCCAGGTTATACAACACCAGCATTCCACCCAGGTATACCAGGTTCCACACCGATTCCGCTTGCAGCGGCGGTGTCCACAACAGCACGAAGAAAACCAGTAGCGGCACACCGGAGACGAACATCAGCGGCAAACGGCGACCCCACCGGCTGCCCAGGTTATCCGAGAAATGCCCAATGAACGGCGCTATACCGGCGTTGAGCGCGCGAGTTAAGAAAATGACCGCGCCGTACCACGCCGCCGGCGCGAGAGCGTCGCCCCCCGGCGGCAGGTAGAAATACAACAGCCATCCGCTAAGAATGGACCAGACGATTGAGCTGCCAAGTGTGATCAGGGCGTATGCTACATCCGTCTTCAAGGTCGAGCGTGGTGTGTCTGTAACTGAGACCGTTTGCATTGCCGGTTTATCTCCCTCTTGCCGCACAGGATACCTGTAAACCTAATTATAACCCTAACCTGGATAAAACGTAAGCGCAAGGTCACACGCAAATGGCAAATTTATGAGAAGTGCTCGGGCCGGTCTCTGACCGCACCCGCGAGCGTCACAGCCTGCGGTGGCACAGTTGGGAGACCGGCCCCCGCTCCGTCAGACAAACAAAAAAGGCCAGCAACTTGCTGGCCTTTACACAACATCGTAACGGTCGAAAATGAATCAAATGCCGAGGATGTCGCGCGCCTCTTGCTCCATCATATCCGGGCGCCACATCTCCTTCCCCAGCACCACTTCCACGCTCTTCTGCGTAAGTTCGGCAGCGCGCTCGTGGACCTGGTTCATCATAAACGACGCCATCGGGCACATCGGCGAGGTCAGAATCATCGTGATTTTCACGCCATCTTCGACCACCACAATATCGCGGATCAAGCCCAAGGCCACCACGTCCAACCCAATTTCAAAATCGATCACGTCGCGCAGTCCATCACGGATCGCTTGCTCTTCACCTTGCATTATAGCCTCCTCAGGTAGTTTTCAGTCCTCAGTCTTTAGTCCGATAGTTTGGACGGCTGGAACCTATCCGAAAATTATCTCAGTGTCATACTGTCGCTGGAATGGGCGGCTAAAGCCGCTTTTTCTTGAGGGTGTTTTTGCGCTTCCGGGCGGCCCGCAAGCGCAAAAACACCCTTTCACCCGCGCCTTTAGGCTCAAAATACCGCGCCCGGTGAATTTACAGATAGATTCGTATTGCCGCATCGGAATGGTACAACTTCCATTATAGCATTGAATGGCAATTTTGACAATACAGAATATATCTATCTACTAAATCTACTTAATCCAAAAACCCTTGCGAAGGTTGCGCAGATCGTCTGGTTTCGCAAGTCTACATTAAACCTTCGCAAGATTATTTCAGCGCGTCATGTCGAGGATGCCCTCGACGGTGATGGGAACGGTGTGGCCGTTCTCGCAGAGGAAGGCCGTGTCTCCACGCTGCAGCGGCTGCCGGCAACGCGGACAGCGCAGGATATCCTCGAGCCGTCGTGGCGGGGCCGGCCCGCGCGCACCAACCTTAACCGCCGAAACCAAATCGTAGTCTTCTTGCCACAGCTTGGTATGGACCATCTCCAGCGGCAGCGCGTGCAGTTTCGCCTCGAACGCCTCCGACTTGTACGTGCGCCCCGGCAGCCAGCGCGCATCCTTGCCGATACGATTGGTGATCAGGAAAACCCCGCCAGGCCGTAGCACGCGCACCATCTCGCGGAGCACTTGACCGGGGTCAGGCATAAATTCGAGTGCCTCCAGACAAACAACGGCGTCGAAGGTCGCATCGGGGAAGGGTAGTTCGCTGGCATCGCGGCGGATGAAGGTAATGCGATTAGCCCACAATGCAGTTTCCCGCACCGCTTGTTGCAACATCTTGCGCGAAAGATCGAGACCGATGAGTCGCCCACGAAAGCTGTTCTGCCGGAAGAGCGTGCGTGCCAGCCGTGCCGTGCCGGTCGCCACGTCGAGGATCAGAGGATCGGGATAATCGGCGAGAGCCCGGCTCAGCGGCAGCCCCAGGAACCACTGTTCGTAGCCGGGATTGAAGCCTTTGATGCGGTCGTAGATGCGGGCAGACCAATCGTAGAGCATAATGACCACCCGGCGGCCCAGGTATGCGCCCTCGGCCAAAATGAGCTGCCAGTACAGAAATGCGATCAACAACAGCACCGCAACAGCGCCCACGACCCAGCCCATCTTACAATGCCCAGGCCGTCAAGAAGATGATCGCCAGGAGCCACGGCGTGAGCGCGCGGCGGTACATCGTCGTTGGCGGGCGCTGAAGGAGTAACAACAGCCCCGGCAACGCCAGCAGTAGCAACCCTCCGGCGGCGAGGAACTGCCCTTGCCAAACGAGAAATCCGCCGCCAAACAACGGCCCAAGCGCCGCCGAGGGTCCGGGATACGCGTAGAACGCCATCAACAAGGTGAGTGCCAGCGCGGAAAGCGCCGGCTGTAATGTCGCTGTGTCGCCGGGCGATGCGCTGAGTGATGCACCGAGTAGCCAGGGCAATCCCACCAAAGCACCCGCTGCCCACGCGGCACCCACATCGCCGCGTCCCTCGTGCCAGAGCACGGCGATCTCGGTCCAGGCGACCATCGCCAGCGTGAGCATCAGCGCGTCGCGGCCCAGGATCAACGCCGCCAGCACGCTGACCCCGAGCGCAAGGATCGCCATACACAACGGCGCAACCAGCGCCACCCGCCCTGCCTCGTCCCACCACGCGCGCGCTTGCCGCAAAGCGCGATGCAGGGCTGCCCCCGGTGTTCCCGGTTGGAGATAAGGCCAGAGCGGCAAGGAGGCCTCCCGTTCCCAGGTGCGCCACAACGCGAAGGTTTCTGCCCAAGGGGTGCGCGTCACCGCGCGCCAGAAGGGCAGCCAGCCCGCCAGCGCCAGCACCAGAGCGGTGAGAACAGCCATCAAAACGTCCCCTGTGAGTGGAGCGGCAAAGGCCCACGCGCCGCCCAGAACGGCAGCTATGGGCAAAAAACCCCAACCGTACAGCGTAGGCCAGGCGGGAAGTGCTGGCGCACGCGTATCTACAGCGGATTCAGTTTCCACAGACGCCATTATACCTGACTTCCCGCTGAGACCAAGATTACAAAAGTCTCAGCAGGTATTTCTTATTGCAAGTTTCTCGCCATTGTTAAACTTTGGTTAGCAAGGCTACTCAGAAGACTTTTGTAATCTATCATCTCGCTCCTGGCACGGTTCCACGTGAACGTAGACACGATCCACCTCGGGTAGCTCCTCCAACTGGACACGGACATCATCAGAAATACGATGCGCCTCGAAAAGCGGGGTACTCCCATCCACATCAATATGCAAATCGGCCACCAGACGCGGGCCTACGTATTCGGTGATTACTTGATGCACACCAAGAACCCCTGGCACTCTCGCGGCAACAGTAGCAATTTCCTCACGGGTTTCACGCGAAGCGCCCGCGCCGGTCAAATAACGGAGATTTTCCTTCCAGGCCGCCAGCGCTGCGCGGAAGATCCACAGCGCGACAAGCACGCCGGCGATGGGATCGGCCAACGGGTGGAGAAAGTGGGATCCGAGGACACCAACAAAAGCCGCACCAGATGTAAGCATGTCGGAGAGATTGTCTTGCGCAACGACATTCAGTGTGGGACTGGCAACTCGCGAAGCGATACGCCGGATCGCGCCGTACATCACCGCTTTGACAGCCGCGCTGGCCAGCAACGCCAGAATGGGCCAACCCAGGTTCAGCGCCACTCCCCCACTCAGAAATCGCTCCACGGACGTGCGCCCGGCTTCATATCCGGCAAACGTCATCGCTGCGGCGACCAATAGCCCGACGATAGGTTCAAAACGCCCGTGCCCCTGCGGGTGTCCGATGTCCGGGGGCTGTTGCGCCATCCACAGTCCAAGGACCATCAGCAGCGAGTACAAAACGTCCGAGACGGAATTGGCGGCATCAGCATACAGCGCGACACTGCCTGAGAGATAGGCCGCCGCGCCTTTACCCGCAGCCAAAAGGATGTTGCCCACCAAAGTAATCGCAAGCGCCCGGCGGAAGAGCCGTGCAGCTTCAGGATCAGGTTGATAATCACGAATCCATTGCATTGTCTATCTCACTAAAAACGAGCAGGGTGTGGCCCTGCTCGTCGTCATTTCGTTAGCTCCAGCCCTGGGTTACCGTCGCCGGAGTAACGTTATTATACCATATCAGCCAACCGGATCGCGGAAGTTGTAGATGTGGCCCTCGCGTCGCCAGACTTTCCCGCAGGCGCAGTGGAACGCGTCCTGCGGAGGAATGCCCAACGGCGCACCACATGCTGGGCAGCGGAAGAACGTACCAGCAGGCGCGTTGTTCTTCCCCGCACCCGCCCGCGCGCGGGTAAATACGCTCGGGCTGAGCTGCCAGAGTGCGCCTGTCGGCTGCACCAGCGCGTCCAATGTAGCCAGGAGACGCGTAGGGACAAGGCGCTTCAAAACGTCGATGCGGAAGTGGGAAACGCTGCGCGTCGCCTCGCGGCGCAACCCGGCGCGTTCCAACTGATTCCACATCCAGCGGGGATGAAAATCAAAGTTGAGGACCACGAATTCGACCGGTTCAGGGTCGAAGGGCGACCACGATTGACGATGGAAGAGGTAGCGTGCAATCGCTTTGAGGTTCAGCTTATTGGCGAATTCCAGGACGAATGCACCACCCGGCCCCAGGATATCGGAGATGCCGCTCAGTACGGCAGGCGCATCGGCGGCGTGGTGCAGTGTGCGCACCATCGTCACCGTATCGAAAAGGCCAGCGACGAACGGCAAGCGGTAGAAATCGCCTTGCACGAAGAGGTAGCGAGGTTGTCCGCCCGCGCCCGTCTCGCCGAGACGTTCAACCGCTTGCTCCAACTGCGTGCGCGCGTAATCGAAGAGCACGACCGTCTCGTAGCCCGCGTAGAGATCGGCCATACGCCCGAATCCGGCGCCGATTTCGATGAGCGTGTGACCTTGCGGAGGCAACAGCGCCCGCATTGCGATGCGTTCAGCGGCATCCTCGTAGACACGCGTGGTGTCCCAGAACTCCGTGCGGTAGCGGGAGCCTTCGTAGTTACAGATGGGCCGTTGGTCCATTTAGGGAGCGCCTTCGACCACTTGCTGCAAGAGCTCCTCAGTCGAATCGGGCCAACTTTGCACTGCACCGGAAAGCGGTGAGAAAACGGCCCGCAGTTGTTCGATAGCCGGAGCCATACCGGCTTCCGCCAGGGGAATTTCGACGGGCACTTGCATCACCACCGGCACTGTCGTGCTGACGGGCACCATCAGATTGAGCGACACCGGCAGAGCCAGCCCTTGCGGCAAGACCAATTGCACGGTACCGTGAATCGCGCCCCCGCCGGCCGGCCAGACAAACGTGGCGGGCGCCTGGATAGGCACAGGTTCCACCAGTACGACGTTCGTATTTTGCGCCAACGGCAGATCGAACACCACCGGCATCGTATCGGTGATGTAGACGGTGGATTCGATGCGCGTCTCTCCCAGAGCGGCAAAGGCGCTGTCCAGATCCAGCAGCAGCGGTTCGGCGACCTGACTTATGGCCATAAATACAGGTTCAGGTGCCAATAGTAAGACGATCACCAGGATGATGTTGACGATGAACGAGAAGACGATGGCGATATTCTTGAACGCATTCCACAATGGACCGAACCCGCTCCTGCGGCTCGAGGCGCTCTTTGCGGGCCGGTCGACTTCTACCCGTGCACTGTCTGATATTGTCATGCTGACCTCCTGCGTAAACTATAAAAATATGTTACCATAATTATCGGCAAAACGCAAAGGAAGTCAGCAGCTTTTTCGCAAGTTACTCTAACTTCACCACCATCGGCAAGTAGACGCGCAACATATTGAGCTTGAGCGTAACACTGCGCGTGATGCTCTGGTATCCTGGTACGGCTATGGTGGCCTGGTTAACAACGATGGACGGGAGAATGACCGTGCTGCCGGGAACAGGGGGGGTGACAATAGCAGCGTAGGTAAGGGTGATGTCGGGTGTGGGTGAGAGGACGCCCGTCCACTGCAACAGTGGCGCCTGCGTTTCGTTCACTTCACCGGAAGTGGCGGTGAACGTTCCCGGGATGTAGGCCAGGCCCGGACGGATCACATCGCTCATGATGGCGGTGAGGGATAGCGACCCGGTGGCGTTACGGATGCCGACCGTATAAGTTACACGATCACCATGATAGGCAGATGGTGTAGAGACAGTTTTGAACGACGGTGTGAGATCGGGATAATCGGCAGGGCGTACGACCTGCACGGTAGCCGTGCGTGTGAGCGGCTCCTGCCCCTCGGTGGCGATGATAGCCGTGTTGGTGATGCTACGCCATTCGGTGGTGGCGACGGTGACAGCGTAGGTCACGGTCACAGCGGGTATGGGCGTGAGCAACCCGGTCCAGTTGAGGACAGGCGCGGCATCGTCATCCACCACACCAGAGGTCGCCGCGAGAGAGCCGGGGACGTAGGCCAGTCCGGCGGGGAGCGTATCGTTGAACGTCACGGTTTCGGTCGGCGGCGCGCCGCTGGCCTGGATGGCGACGGTGTAGGTGATGGTCTCACCCGGCGTTGCTTCGACCTGCGAAGCGGTCTTGCTGGCCTCCATCGCGCTGATCCCGCCATCCCATCCGGCGAGACGCGCCCACATCGCCCACACGGCGTACGCTTTCTGGTTGCAGTTGAGCGATTGGCTGTGCGCGCAACTGCAGCTATACCAATCCGTACCTTCGGTGTGGCTGCCTTGCCAATCCAGCGCCCAGTTCTTGTCGCGTGAACCGTCACCGTCCGAATCGTAATCGCAGTTATCGTTGACAGCCTTGTCGCCGTAGTAATTCCCATCCGGATCATACAATTCGATGTCATAGAAATCGTACAGCACCTTGTTATTGTCGATGCAGTAATCGCGGATCTGCTGGTTGCGCAGGTGCAGGTTGCCTTCCTCGCCGGTCCCATCCGAGTGACCGGTCATGTAGATAAAGGTGACGCCGGGGTAATCCAGTTCCAGTTGCGTCATCGGAGCGAGATAAGTATCCATCATCTGCTGCGCAGTGAGACCGGATACCTGCCCGCACCACGACCACATAATGACGTTGACGTCGGGATGATTTTGCCCACGCCCGGTATCAGGATCAGGGTCACCCAGATAAGAACGGGTGTTGTCAACCCATTGCGGATAATACCCCACATCGCCACCCATAGCATAATCATCCAGATCGAGTGCGCCGCCTGTACCGCCTTCATTCCAGGCAAAAATGTCTTCAGGAAGCGCAAGTCCCAATCCACCCCCATTGGCAAAACCGACCAATCCGGTCATCCCGGTTACAAGCTGACTACCGTGAGAAGTATGTCCATACGCGATATGCAGCACGCGCTTGGCCTCTTCAATCCATGTTTGCGGGACGGCGGTGATGTCCGTAGAAGTGTGGTCGATGATGAGCGGCGTCGTGCGCGCCTGTGGAGCGTCCGGCGCGGCGATGGCAGGTCCCGTGCTAAACGGCAGTAGCAAAAGCATCAGCATAGCAAAGCTATTGGTCCATCTCAATGTTTTCATTCGATCCCCCTTTCCTTGAATTTAAGCATACAATCAGAACATCGGTAAGTCAATGAGAGGATAGTACTGGCTTTACAGAAACCGGCAGCGATCTCACCCGCTGCCCCGTCCCCTGAAAGACGGCATTCGCAATAGCCGGGGCCGCACCGACCATCACCGGCTCCGCCAGGTTCTTCGCGCCGAACGGCCCCTCACGCAGCGTTGTCTGGATGTACGCCGCGTCGATGTCCGGCACATCAATCGCGCGCGGGATGCGGTACATGTTCAGTTCCAGCGTTTGGGGGACGGCGTCCTCGTAGCGGAAGTGCTCCGTGAGCGCGTAGCCAAGTCCCTGCACCACCCCGCCGTAAAGTTGCCCAAGCGCTCCGCCAGGATAGAGAATTCTCCCCGCGTCGTGCGCCGCCCAGATACCAGAAACGGCAATTTTCCCCGTCCGCGTGTTGACCTCCACCTCGGCGACGAGCGCGCCGAAGACGTAGCACAAGTACGGCTCGCCGGTCCCTTTTTTGAAATCCCAGTGAATGGGCCGGATCTCCCATCTGCCCTCGACCGAGAGCGGCAAGCCCATCGCGCGAGCGTGCGCCGTCACCGCCTCGAAGGTCAGCGGCTCCTCGTCGGGACCAATGAAACGCTCGCCATCGCGCACGAGCTGCTCCGGCGTGCAGTGCAGGGCGTCCGCCGCCGCGAACGTGAGTTGTTGCCGCAGCTTTTCCGCCGCCACGCGCACCGCGTTGCCCCCAACGATGGACGCGCGCGAGGCCACCGTCGGGCCGGAGTCAATGGCAGTGTGCGTGTCGGGACGCAACATGCGCACCCGCTGCATCTCCACGCCCAGGATTTCCGCCGCCAGCAGGCTGAAGACGGTACGACTGCCCTGCCCGTAGTCGGTGAGGCCGGACGTGAGCGTGATACCGTCGTCCGGATCGACCGCGAGCGTAGAGACGGCAAAATCGTGCCCCTCGCCGCCCAGGCCGCTGCCGTGGAAGTAACAGGCCACGCCAAGCCCCTTACGCCGGACGGCATCCGCGGGCTGCTGCGCGTAGGCCGCGCGCTTGCGCTCCCACTCCGACGCCTCGCGCACCCGTTCCAGACAGGCCGCCAACCCTACCTCGTGGTCGATGGGATCGCCCGTCATCGTGCGGTCGCCCTCGCGCAGGCAGTTTTGCAGGCGAAAGTCCAGCGGATCGCGTCCCAGACGGTGCGCCAGTTCATCAATCGCCATCTCCACGGCGGCGCCGGCCTGCACGTTGCCGAAGCCACGGAACGCGCCGGAGAAGCCATTGTTCGTGTAGACAGAGGTCGTATCCACATGGCAAGCGCGGTAGCGATACGCGCCCGCCGCGTGCATCGTCGCGCGCCACGAGGCCAACGGCGTCATCGACGCATACGCGCCGCTGTCCATCAGCAGGTCGGCTTTGGCGGCTTGCAGCGCGCCATCGGACCCCGCACCGAGGACGAGATGAATCTGCGCCGCCTGGCGCTTGTACGACGCCGCCATCGACTCGGCACGGGAGAAAATCAGCCGCACAGGCTTCCCGGCGACCAACGCCAGCTTGGCAGCCTGCGCCGTGGTCTGGTAGAGCGTGTCGTCCTTGCCGCCGAACGCCCCGCCGACCGGCGGAATGATCACACGCACGAGGTCCGCGGGCAGGCCGAGCACCGCCGCGGCCGTATCGCGGTTGACGAAGGGGCTTTGGTTGTTGGCGTAGAGCGTCACGCCGCCGTCAGGTTCGGGGATCGCCAGCACGCCCTCGGTCTCGATGTAGGCGTGTTCCTGGTGCGGGAAGGTGTACACTTCGTCCAAAATGACGGGACTCATGGCCAGAATCGGCGCAGGATCGCCGTTGCGGAGGATGTGCCGGTCGCAGAGATTGCCTTCACCGAGGCTGCCATCCGTCAACGTCGCCGGACGGTCGGGGATGATGGGAGCATCGGGGTCCAGCGCGCGGGTCATCTCGCTGAGCACCGGCAGCGGTTCGAGTTCGAGCGCGATGGCGTCGATCCCGGCCTGCGCCGCCGCCTCGGTCTCGGCGGCCACCGCCGCAATCGCGTCACCCACGTAGCGCACTTTGCCGTAGGCCAGCACGTAATTGTCCTTCACCGGCCAGCCGAAATTGCCGTGGTCTACAAAATCCGCGTGGGTGATGACGGCTTTGACGCCGGGAACGGCCAGCGCCGGGCCGGTATCCAGTTTGACAATGCGCGCGTGCGGTAACGGGCTACGCAGCACCTTCGCGTGAAGCATCCCCGCCACACGCATATCCCCCACGTACTTGATCTGCCCAGAAACCTTGTCCGGCCCATCCACGTTCTGGACTTTGGAACTGCCAACGTAACAAGTTGTGTGCAATGCGTGATGCGTGATGCGTGATTCATGATTCATGATTCGTGATTCATGATTCGCCGATTCGCCCATTCTTCTTTTCGCCGTCAGTTCAACCGCATCCACAATCTGTTGGTAGCCGGTGCAGCGGCAGAGGTTTGGGGAGATGGCGCGGCGGATTTCGTCGCGGGTGGGGGTGGGATTGGCATGCAGCAGCACCTCAGCAGCGATAACCATCCCCGGCGTGCAGTAGCCACATTGAACCGCGCCACATTCCAGGAACGCCTGTTGCAGGTCGCTGAGCCCGCCGTCGGGCGCGTGGATGCCTTCGATGGTGGTAACGGTACGCCCGGCGACCTTCGCCACCGGCGTGCGGCACGACTTCGTCAGTTTGTCATCCACCAGCACCGAGCACGCGCCGCACACGCCCGTCTCACATCCACGCTTCGTCCCCGTCAGCCCGAGCACCGAGCGCAGCAAATCCACCAACAGCATTTCGCCGTCCACGTCAGCGAGCGTCACACGTTCGCCGTTAAGTGTAATTTCAAGTTTCATACCTATCCCCTCACCATTTTCCGAAACGCCCAATGCCCCATCCAACGTAGGCAATGGCAGCGACGATAACGAACAAAGCGGAACCGGCAATCACGACGTAATCCGCTGCGCCCAACCGCGTCTCGTGCAGGTACGTGCGCTCCGGGCTGCCGGTGAACGCCTTGGACTGCAAGACGATATCGAGCATCTGTGACTTGACCAGCGCGCCCAGGATGAGCGGGACGGCGATTTTGGCGTAGACGCGCAGGCGTTTGAGTGCTCCCATCGTCTCGAAGGCCAATCCCCTCAACCGCTGCGCCTCGATGATCGTCTGAATTTCCTCGAACAGCAACGGGAAAAAGCGCAGCGTCGAAGAGAAGATAAAGGCTATTTTATACGGAATGTGCGCTTTGACCATGCCGATCACCATCGCGTTGACGTCGGTGGTGAAGATGCCCAGGGGCAGCACCAGGATCATTGTCAGCGTCTTGAAGACGACGTTGAGCGCGTACAGCACGCCCTCCCACGTCATCATCCCGCCACCGATAAGTGGCCACGCGGCGGGGAATGTGAAAAGCGGGGTGAGCGTCTCCCGGTCCAGCCGCGCGCGGACCAGATCCGCGCCCAAAAAGCCCTGCATCAAAATCATAAACACGGCAAAGGGCAGCAGCAGCGTGACGACTGTGCGGATATAGCCAAACTTGACCCCCGCCGCCAGACACGCCAGCGCCATCACCAGCGCCAGGAGGCCACCCAAAACCGGACTCTCCCACACGAACGCGACCAGCGTGATGACGGCCATCAGCGCCAGCTTGGAGCGGAAATCCAGCCGCGTGAAAAACGAATCGCGTTCAACCGTGTGTAACGTCAGCGCGGTCATATCACAGAGTCACGTAGTCCTTAGTCTTGTAGTCGAATAGTCTAATCCGTTTCATCCGTCGGCAAAACTGCCGCGAAATCCGTTGACGGTGAAACATGCGGCGACTTCTTCGGGGGTGAGAAGAGGGAAGTCGGCCTGGTGTTCCTCCGCCAGCACACGGGCGAGCAGAACGGCCTGCGGCGGGGTGATGTGGGTGGACGCCAGCACATCGACCGCGTGGTACGCATCGCGGATGGGCGCATCGAGCAGCAGCGTGCCCTTGCCCATCACGACCACGCGCTCGGCGTAGTCCGGCATCAGGTAGAGGTGGTGCGTGATGACGATGATCGTCTTGCCCGCCGCGCGCAATTGCTTGCTGATGTCGAGAATCGCGCGCGCCCCCCGGTAATCCTGCCCCGTCGTCGGCTCGTCGAAGATGACGACGTCGGGCCGCATCGCCAAAATCGCGGCGATGACCACCCGCGCCCGGTCGCCTTTGGACAGCGCCAGGGGATGCGCCTCGCGCCGTTCCCACAGACCGAGCGCCGTCAGGCTCTCCTCGACACGCAGCCTGATCTCCACTTCATCGTATTCGAGATTCTTCAGCGCGAAGGCCACTTCGGCCTCGACCGTGGCGTTGAAAATCTGGTTGTCAGGGTTCTGTGCCACGTAGCCAATCCGGCGGGCCAGCGCGCTTGTCGTCAGATCGCGGGTGTCGATGTTGTCCACGTAGACTGCGCCGGATGTAGGAAGCAGCAGCCGCAGAAAGTGTTTCGCCAGCGTACTCTTGCCCGCGCCGTTCTGCCCGACGATGAGCAGGTACTCGCCCGCGTACACGTCGAGCGAGACGTCGCGCAACGCCACCGTCCCATCGCCGTAGACGTGGGTGAGATTGCGGGCCGAAAGCAGCGGGGGTGTCTTCTTCCGTAGCGCGGGCGTCCCGGCCGCGGATGTGACGCGCACGGGCAAGAGGCCCGCGCTACTGATCGCCTTCAGCGCCGCAATTCCTTCCTCCAGGCGGACAGGAATCGTGGATACTGGGATGCCAGCCTGTTGAAGGCGCGCAAAGGTCTGCGCGACCTGCGGCGGGCGGACGTGGCAGCGTTCCAGATATTCAACCTGCGCGTACAGATCGTGGGGCGCGCCCACGGCGACGAGCGCACCATCCACCAGAAGCACCAGACGGTCGGCATACTCGGCGAGTTCCTCGGCGGCGTGTCCCGCCATCACCACCGTGATGCCCAAAGTCTTGTTCAGCTCGCGCACCGTGGCAAAGACTTCTTGCGCGCCCATCGGATCGAGCTGCGAGGTCGGTTCGTCGAGCACGAGGAGGTCAGGCTGGACGGCCAACGCGGCGGCAATGGCCAGGCGTTGTTTCTGGCCACCGGAAAGTTCACGCGGGTGTTTCTTGGCGGTTCCTTCGAGGCGTGTGGCTTCCAGTGCACGAGGGATGCGGATCAGCATTTCTTCGTGAGGCACGCTGAGGTTCTCCAACGCGAAAGCGATCTCGTTTTCGACCGATGTGGCGGTGATCTGCGTCTCCGGGTCCTCGAAGGCCGCGCCGACGTGCCGCGCCAGGCGACTGACCGGATGATCCAGCGTGTCCAGCCCGGCGACGGTGATGTGCCCAAAAAAGCGCCCCCCGTAAAACTGCGGCACGATGCCGCTGAGGCTCAAGCAGAACGTCGTCTTTCCCGCGCCGGTCGGGCCGATCAGCCCCAGGAACTCGCCCTTGCCGATAGCGAGCGTGACATCGTGCAATGCCGGTTTTTCGACGCGGGGATAGATGTAGGAGACGTTGTCGAGAGTGACGAGGGGGGCAGTGCTATCAACGCACATGTGAATAGAAGGCTGGAACGTACCAGGTCAGGGAAGCGCTAAACTTGCAGCCCCGTTTTTATCTACGCTAACTCGTAGATCGGCTCGTAGTGCAACACCATAATTTGGTCAGGTCGCAATCCTAATGAGTTATACGCGTATCCATTGCTGTCGCTAAATTCTACTTCGAAGGCATTGCCATTCGCCAGAACCTCTACAACGGTGCCTACCTGCCCCTGCCACAAGTTGTGCTCGGGCAAGTCAACGGTCAAAGCGACCACATCCAATAATTTGATGTTTTTCATCACATCACCTCGTTATTCTTCCAACACGTAACAACTGGTCAGCCTGGGATATGGCGTGCCAAACTCTCGATGTTTTCATGATAACGGATCTTGTCGATTTGTGCAATCACGAATCATTGTGAGGACATCAGAAAACACGGCTTCAACATCCTCCAGCAGCGCAATCTCCTGTAACGTCTTCTGCGCTTCCAACTGCCGGATGACCTCACAACCGAGGAAGTAACCCGTTTGCTTATATCCTCGGATCGCAAACCAGGAACCGAAGAAGGGTCGCACATCATCGCCAGCCTCGACCACACGCAGGAATTCACGGGCCAGCCACGGCTTCTCTTGCTTACACCATTGCGCCCAATCGGCGTATTGCGCCGCCATGTGCCAGCTTTCTTTACCCGCGATGACGTGCTCGCACCGTTGCGCCAGCCCCTCCGTGTACAAATCCCACCACGGTCCCTTGCCTGGGACGAGACCAGCTTGCGCGCGCCGTTCGAAATGCCAAAGATGGCCGATCTCGTGCGCGATCATGCCGCTCAATACGGCAGCATCATCCCATCTCTCCTCGGCGATGTTCTCCAGCCCGAAGAGAATCGCGGCGTTGTCTTGATATGTCGTCGCCCATCCCGCGCCGCAGCCGATGCCGACGTAGATCACAAAAGTGAGTGGCTGTGCAAAGCCCAATGTCGCCTTCGCGCGTTCGTAAACCGGCACGCAAACCCGCAGCAGATTGTCGTGCGCGCACTGCATGGACGGCAAATGTTCCGCCCAGAAGGGGGCTACGTGCTCTCTGGCGACATCGCGCCAATCGTCGCCGTCTTCGGCGTAGGCGTTAATTTGCTTTTCCAGCAGTTCAGGCCATTGTGCCATATAATCGGACGCCCATCCCTCGATTTGAGCATCCAGGGAGAGGTGCTGCGCCTTTTCCCAGAAGGCGAAAAAGGCGGGGAAAGTGTCCACAATGTGACTTTGTCGAATCAATATACCGCTTCCGCCGGCCTGACCAACCCAATCGCCCGCAACCCGGAGATGACGCCCCCCCCGATCACCGTCCCGATAATGCAGCGCGCGATGTGTTCGAAGGGAGCCGCCCCGGCAAAGATCAGCCATGCCTCGTTGACCCAGTTGATCTGCCAGTAGACGAGCCAGCCGGTGCTCAGGTGCACCAGTCCGGCGATCATCCACGTGCCGCCGAACAGGCCCACGGCGACGCGCCGCAGGTTGGCATCCGCCAGGGCGCGGGCGAAGAAGGTGCGGGTGGGCAGCACAAAGAGCAGCAGCGCCGACCAGTTGATGAACGACCCCAGCAGGACGTGCCACCACACGGCCCGGTTGACGAACACCGCGCGGCCGGCATACAGCGCGTAGAAAACGATGAACACGACGGTCAGCGGCAGCCACCAGCGGCGGCGACGCCCCTCGTCCCGCATCGAGCCGGCCGCCAGACCGCCCATCGCTGCGCCGAGGAGCGACGCCAGCAACGAACTGGTATTTTGCGGGTTGATCATCAAGCCGACCAGCGCACCGATGCCGTCGGCGAGCGCGCCGGCAAGCGGGCCGAGCAGCCAACCCATCAACGGGTAGATGCCCTGGCTCATGGGGAAATTCCGCCCCGTCCCCACCACAAAGGTAATCGGGATCGGAATCATCGTCAGTACGGCGACAACTGCCGCCAGCGTCACAATATAGGCGATGGGCGCGCCGTCAATCGCGGCGCCTTTCGACAGGGTGACTTTGCGTTCTTCTCCGGTGGGCATAATCTTACACGTCCAGATTCTGCACTTCGCGCGCGTGGGATTGGATGAAGCGGCGGCG
>Ga0209614_1001116_pt1 | contig 21091 bp, 25 predicted proteins | sample BlaSprsedimmetaG_FD_185484 | JGI IMG/M metagenome (GOLD analysis project Ga0209614, IMG submission 185484) | Hot spring sediment bacterial and archeal communities from California, USA to study Microbial Dark Matter (Phase II) - Blank Spring... ... | reverse complement strand
CAACAGCCCACAAAATCGCCCGTATCTTTTATAACATGCTCAAATATGGCACAGAATATACTGATCTCGGCCAAGAATATTATGAACAACGCTACAAAGATCGGGTGATCGCAACCTTAAAACGTAAAGCAAAAAACCTTGGCTATAAACTTATAACTATCAAAGAACATGAACAAATTATACCAGCTACGTCAACCTGAGTTCGTTGGAAGTCGAAAAGTACTACCTTTTGTCATTCCGGCGGAAGCCGGAATCCAGGTCTTTCAAACAGTTACCGAGGATCTGGACTCCGGTTTTCACCGGAGTGACGACTTTTTACGAATTCGTCAAATTTGAAATTAAGAATGCTGAGAGCTTTTCTTCCCGGATACCCTGGAGAAACCCCGCAATACCGGGATCAGGATACCTGTGTTTTTTTTATCCTTATGAAAGTAGGTATTGGCCACCCTTTTTATATCGGAAGCATTGACTTTTGCGATACCCGGCAGATAGGCATACAGATCCCGCCAGTTACTCACCGTATGATAGATGCCCAGCAACATTCCCTGGTAAAAAAATGAATCCTGATGGAACACAAAGGCCGCTTCGGACATATTCCTGGCCTTTTGCAGCTCTTTTTCCGTCACGCCTTGTCTTTTTATCTTTTCCAATTCCGCTTCAATCTCTTCTTCCACTGCCTCAGCCGTCTTACCAGGCATTATGGGCACAAAGATGTGGCAAAGATTGGGATCATGTGATAACCGCGGATAATTAACATTGATATCCAGGGCCAACTGTTTCTCACGTACGAGGCGGCGATAAAGTCGCGAACTCTTGCCCTGGCCCAGAATAAGGGCCAGAAGCTCCAGGGCAAAGCTGTCTTCATGCCTGAGATTAGGGGTATGGAAGCTCATAAGCAGATAAGAAAGCTGGGCCTCTCGCTTCAGGTAAAACCTTCTTTCTCCTCTCTGGGGCGGCTCATCACATACGACCGGGGGTGGCTCCGGTCCGGGTCTGATACGGCCAAAACATTTCTTAACTTTTAACAATAGCTTCTCTTTTTCTATGTCGCCGACGGCAATGATAGTGGTCCGGTTCGGTCTGTAATGCAGCCGGTAATAATCCATGAAGTCTTCATAAGCGGTCTGGCCAATATCCCCCATCCAGCCTATTATCGGCCACATGTATGGGTGGGTGCGGAAGGCGACAGAATCCATTTCTTCAAAGAGGGAGGAGACTGGATCATCTTCAGACCGTAGGCGACGTTCCTCCATTACTATATCCCGCTCCGTGAGGAAGGCCTGCTTATCAACGGCCAGATTAGTCATGCGATCAGATTCCAGATCAAGGAGTATTTCCAGACGGTCCCCGGCTATATTCTCAAAGTAAGCCGTATAGTCCTGGGCGGTAAAAGCGTTCTCATTCCCCCCATTCCTCTTAACCAGGCGGGAAAACTCCTTAGGCTTGTATTTTTTAGTACCGCGAAACATAAGGTGCTCAGTCAGATGCGAAATTCCGGTCTTACCCAGACGCTCATTACGTGATCCTACCCGGTACCACACCTGAAAACTGACCACCGGAGCCTTATGGTTTTCGAGAAGCAGGATATTCAGCCCATTATCTAAGATAGTTTCCGAGACCGGCAGTCCCATTTTAAAATCCCTCCATATCTAGCCCATTACTTTTAGATCCACCACTCGTAATTGCAGGAATTCCCGTCCCTGATAGGTATTGGTATCCAGGGCAAAGGCCAGGGACGCCTTCAGAAATTCCGCAGCAGGCAGGCCATGGCCTACCGTAGGCAGGGGATCCATATTAAAGCCCATCGCCTCCCATACCCGCCCGTCCTGGTGCACCCTTAATTTTACGTGCTTTTCGCCGATTAACCGCTGCTCTATAATCTTGACGGGTGAGGTGTCCAGAAGAGGATTCGGATTCCCCATCCCAAAAGGCGGCAGCAGGTAAAAATCACTAAGAAAGGATTTTTCACGTAAAATTGACAACTGAACGCTGTCTTCCAACCATAGCTTGGGAACGAGGTCCGCGGTGGTTACTTTACCAGACACCGCAGTTTGAAAAACCTCCTTGAACAAAGGCAGATTTTCCTCGCGCAGCGATAATCCGGCGGCTTCCTTATGGCCACCGAAATCCTCCAACAGCTCACGACACATGGTCAGTAATTCATAAAGGTCAATATCTGCGGCACTTCGGCCCGATCCCTTGGCCTTTCCATCTTCCAGAGAAAAGAGTATGGTGGGCCGGGCATATTTCGCTGCCAGGCGTGAAGCTACGATACCGAGCACCCCCCTATGCCAGTGCGGTGAGGCATAGACCAGGGCCTTTTCCGTCTGCAACACCTCTGCCGTAATATAGCCGGTAAGTTCCGTGAGCATATCTTCTTCCGCGGCCTGGCGCCTGCGGTTAGCCTGGTCTAAACTGGAGGCTATCAGTTCAGCCTGGCCGCCGTCTTCAGTTACGAGTAAAGCAAAAGCATCATCGGCGGAGCCCATCCTGCCCGCGGCGTTTAACCGTGGAGCAAGCCGAAAACCTATATCGTAGGATGAGGCCTTTGTAGTGTTGACCGAACTGATCGCCTTTAGAGCGGCAATCCCGGGCCGCCTGGCTCTGTCAATGATTTTCAATCCCTCTTTGACCAGTATCCTGTTTACACCCCGTAAGGGAACCATATCGGCTATGGTCCCGATAGCCACCAGATCCAGATATTCTTTGAGATTGGGACGCTGCCGGTCCGACCAGGCACTGGCCGTAGAGTCATGAAACAGCACCCGCCTCAGGGCCATCACCAGATTAAAGGCCACCCCCACACCGGCTAAATCTTTGTCCGGATAATTGCAGTCCGGTTGCTTTGGATTGACCGCAGCCAAGGCCGGAGGAAGCATATCCGGCACGCAATGATGGTCGGTAACTATAACATCCACGCCCTGCTCTCTGGCATAGGCAACGGCTTCATGATTGGATATGCCGCAATCCACGGTAACAAGTAAGTCCGGTTTATCATCCAGAAAACGCTTTAGTATCTCCGTCTTAAGACCGTAACCGTCACGGATTCGGTCTGGTATATAACGAGAGACAGCAGCCCCTATTCTCTTTAGAAAAAGCCACAAGACAGCAGTAGCCGTGACCCCATCCGCATCATAATCGCCATAGATCAATATCTTTTCATGACGACGCACTGCATCGGCCAGGCGGTGCGCCGCCTTATCCATATCCTTGAGCAGGAAGGCTGAGGGAAGGTCTTTAAGGGAAGGATGCAAGAAGCTGTGCGCCCCGGCTGTATCCTTTATGCCCCGATTACAGAGAAAAAGCGCTATTAGGGGATGCAGATTCGTCTCTCTCTGCAACTTTTCCAGCGCTAATAAATCTGGATCGTGTTTATGCCACTCCTTTTCCAAAACAGCCCCCGGAATGCTCTGTTTTTTGACTCCAGCACTATAACAAAGCTTGACCGTGAGTCAAGAAAACTTTAGGCCCTTCATTTTTGCTTGCCTGACGGCTCTTACTCCCGTAGAATGGCTCAAATAAATTGAAGCTCCCCGCAGCAAGCTGTGGGGAATCTCCCTATGCAAGGTAAAATACATCGTATTCGCTCGCTAACCCCGCTGCAAGCAGCGGGGAATGCGCTCGCTATGCATGTTCACAAGTGGTTTGAAGAAATAAGGTTACATTAAAAGCCTATGCCAAAAGCAAACGCGCATACGGATACAGCTCAGATAGCCCGTTCGGCCGGATCGGTCAGCGTGGCGGTCTTTGCCAGCCGCATCCTGGGCCTTATACGGGAACAGGTCCTGGCGGGCCTTTTCGGGGCCGGTTATTTCATCGATGCCTATGTCGTGGCCTTCCGCATCCCCAACCTTCTGCGCGATCTCTTTGCCGAGGGCGCATTAAGCTCGGCCTTTGTTACCGTCTTTACCGACTATGATCAGAAAAAAGGCCCTAAGGAGACCTGGAAGCTGGCCAACAACGTCCTGACCGCCCTTTTTGTTATCGTAGGCACTTTGACCTTACTCGGTATATTTTTTGCCGGGGACATCATAATGCTGATGGCCCCTGATTTTTCCAGGATACCGGGAAAAATTGCCTTGACCAGAGACATGACCGTCATTATGTTCCCGTTCTTTATTCTGGTTTCGCTTGCTGCGGCGGTGATGGGCATGCTTAACACCAAGGGGTATTTTTTTATCCCGGCCATGTCCTCTGCCTTTTTTAACCTGGGATCCATTGTCAGCGGCGTCATCCTGGCCTTTGTTTTTCCTCGTTTCGGTCAGCCTGCCATCGTGGGCATGGCCGTAGGCACACTTATAGGAGGATTCCTGCAGCTCGCCATACAACTGCCGTCCCTCCACAAGGTGGGTTTTCACCTTATGCCCGTGCTTTCTTTTCGGGACGAAGGCCTGCGCCGGGTAATTAAGCTCATGATCCCGGCTATTATCGGCCTTTCCGCCACCCAGATTAATATCTTTATAAATACTTACTTTGCGGCCAGTTGTGAGCAAGGGAGTGTCTCCTGGCTTAATTACGCCTTCCGCCTGATGCAGTTTCCGATTGGAGTCTTTGGAGTAGCTATTTCCGTTGCCACGCTACCGGTGATTTCGCGCCATGCCTCTAATAAAGACTTAAACCAGCTTAAAGGCGCTTATCTTTCTGCTCTGGTCATGGCCTTTGCCCTGACCATACCGGCATCCTGCGGGCTGGTAATACTCGCCAGGCCGATTATAAAGTTGATCTTCGAGCATGGGCGTTTCACCGGTTATGATACCCTGCGCACGGCGGAGGCATTATCTTTTTACGCTATCGGTCTTTTTGCCTATGCCTCGGTAAAGATCGCTGTCCCGGTCTTCTACGCTTTAAACGATACAAAATACCCGGTTATAGCGAGTTTTATGGCCGTAGTGGTTAATATCCTGGTGGTCACCCTGACTATAGACCATTTCCAGCACAAGGCCATCGCCTTCTCCACATCAATCACCATGATCATGAACTTTATATTCCTAAGCCTTATCCTGTATCGAAAGATAGAAGGCTATGCCCTGGGCTATCTTTTTAAGTCTCTGGCCAAGGTGCTTATGGCCTCGGCGGCTATGGGCTTGATTGTATATTATATGCACGGGTGGCTTGAAAGCATCTGGGGACATGGCCTCCGGCCGGAGCTTTTCTCTCTTTCGATTACTATAGCTTTTGCCGGGGTTACGTATCTCTTTCTACTTTATGCCTTGAGATTAAAGGAGTGGCGGGTTTTGGCCGAAAAATTTATTAAGCGGATTAGAACTTGAGCCAGCCGGAATGTACTTTGGGAGAGGGTTTGTTCGCTGAAATGTAAAATCTGTTAGATTTTGCTTGCATAAGACCTAGATTTTTTATAATGATTTGTACATAAGAGGACAACATATGGAAATTGTGATTGAATACTGCGGCAGATGAAATTTTCTCCCCAGGGCCGCCAGGCTGGCGGATAAGATTAAAGCGGCTTTTAATATAGAACCTGTCCTCATAAAGGGCGATGGGGGCGTCTTTGATGTCCGGGTTGACGGCGAGATTCTATTTTCGAGAAGGGCCCTAGGGTTTTTTCCCGAACCGGATGAGGTAGTAAACAAAATCGGCGAGATTCTGCGTGGTAAAAAGGTAACTACTCAGGTTCAAAGTTCCAAGGTTCACGGTTCAAGATTAGAGAGCGATGAAGATTGAACGGTAGCGAACTCTATGTCGCCTTGGATGAAGAGTACATATCGCCCAACGAATTCAAAGATGTCTACGAGCAGGCCGGACAAATCCGCCGAGGCGGACTGCCGTTCGTGGATTCATCGACTATCTCAAAAAATATGAAAAGCGCAAAGTAGCCAACCGTGAACCGTGAACCTGACAACCTGAGTAATTACGGTTTTTTTAGGGAGCAATAATGCTAAAAGTAGGACCGAATACCCATGTAGTTATAAAATATACGGTGCGCTTTGAGGAAAATGCAGACCCGGAGGAAAAACTTAACGTTTACCGGGCCAAGTTACTGATCGGATATGACCGCATTATCCCGGCCATAGAAGAGAAGCTGTTGGGGACTAAAGAGGGAGAGAGCTTTGAAATCGTAATCCCTAAAGGCCAGTATCTTGGCGCCAACCATCCGATTTATGCCCGCATTTCAGTAGAAGAAATCCGTCCTGCCACTCCGGAGGATATCGCCGTGCGCACTGCAAAAAGTTGTGGCGGCGGTTGAAAAATCTGAAATGAACCGCCGGAGGCGGTTCAGATCAAAGCCTTTTCGCTTTCTTTAACAGCGGCATCTATCTCAGCCTGCAGTTCCGCAGGCAATCCGTCTATCTGGACGTTCAGGAATCCCCGGACAATGGTGGAAGTAGCCTCTTCTTCACTCAGGCCTCTGGCCATGAGATATTCAATCTCTTCCTGAGCGATCTTTCCTACTGCCGCTTCATGCGACATATCTACGCCGGAGGCCTGCCCCTCCAGTTCAGGTATGGCCCGGATAATCCCTTTTTCAGAGAGTATCAGGCCCTTGCATTCCAAATGCGCCTTTATGCCGGGAACTTCGCCCACCAGGAGGCCACGCGCAATAATTTTTCCACCAGCGGATATAGCCCGCGAGATAATCTCGGCCTTTGCTCCAGGCGCTTTTAAAGTGACTTTGGCCCCGATATCGAGCTCGCTGCCTGGTGGCGCTACCAGTATGGAATTAAAACGGGCTACCGCCCCCCGGCCGGCCAGAGTGGCCGAGGGATAGGTCTGTAGGGACCTGACCGGCCCGAGCGAAATGTAATTAGAAATAAAGACGCCATCTTCTTCGATGATGATGCCGGAGCGGGGGCGCACATAGACGTCTTCGCCCCAGTTATGGATCATGGTGAAGGTGAGCTTGGCCCCTTTTTTGATGTAAAATTCAGATACGCCGATATGCAGGCCGGAGACCAGATGAGGAGAGGTGGCGCAACCGGTGATGATGTGCAGCTCGGAGCCTTCTTCGGCTATGATGATGTTGTGCAGATGCTGAGCGAATTTTTCTTTGCGGATATAGAGACAGGCCTGTACCGGATAAATCACCTTTTCTCCGGGAAGGGCGCGGATAAAGTAACCGTTGTCCAGGTCAAGTTCCGCGGCTGCTGTATATTTGTCTGTATCGACACTTACTGCCCGCCAGCAGTAATCTTTGATTTTTTCAGGGTCCTGGATGGCCTCTTTAATAGGCAACACCTCCAGTCCCTTGTAAGTTGACTGACAGTGGACAACAGAACAATCTGATTGAAAAAACGCTCCTGAATGTTCTTGTTTACTCAAGTCGAGACCGGTCTGATGCAGTCTTTTTTGCTCTTCCGGATCAAGATTAGCATAAGAAACAGGTTCAGCCTGCCTGATAAATTTTTCCAGTTCTATGTCTTCCCCATAAGTGGCTTTTTTCTTCAGGGCCTTTTTTGCCTTCTCTTCTATCTTCTGCATCTTGCACATTCCTCATAGCCATGTCTTTGTATTTCTTCAAACATCTCCCTGGGGTTACCCTGACAATGAATCTTGCCCTCAAGGAGTATATGCCCCTTATCTGCCTCCAGGTAATTCAGAATAAAACCGGTATGAGAGATAATAAGGCCGGATTTCTGCCGATGTCGCTTGAGCTTTTTCTGTAGAAGTTCTTTGATCATCTGGCCAATGACATTTAAGTTTTCGACATCCACACCGGACTCCGGCTCGTCTAAGAGGACGAGATCCGGGTCCTGGGCCAGGAGTTGCAGCAGCTCGCTCTTTTTGATCTCTCCGCCGGAAAAACCCCGGTTTACTTCACGGTCCAGGAACTCCGCGAAATTATATTGTGTGGCCAAGATCTCGCCCCGGCCGCTGCCGTTACCACAAATGGTCAACATATCCCGCAGACGCACACCATGTAAGGTAGGCGGTCTCTGGAAAGAGATCCCCATGCCTAGCTTGGCCCGTTCATGGGGAGAAAAGGCGGTGATGTCCTGCCCTTTAAAAATTATAGCGCCGTTTATAATCTTGTATCGGGAAAAACCCATAAGAGTCAAAAGGAGCGTTGTCTTACCAGAACCATTCTTACCGAATAAGATATGGGTTTCTCCCTGCTCAATTTTAAGGTTTACACCCTTAAGGATCTCCCGGCCTTCCACCTCAACCCATAAATCCTTTAATTCAAGCATAACCCTTCTCCTTATTTTTGCGCGAAAGCAGGATAAAATAACTCTCGCCGCTGGCTATGAGGCGCTGGTCTTTTTCAGTAGTTATCTCCGCCGACGCTATAGCCGCCCGGCTTCTTTTTTCCTTTATCCAACCCCTGACCATAATGGTCTCACCCGGGGCAAGGGGAGATTTAAAGTCCACCTTAAGACTTGTGGTTACTCCAGGACCGAGATAATAATAGACGGCATGGGCCATAATTTCGTCAAGAATGGTTGAGATTATCCCCCCATGTATAACATTCGCCCAGCCTTCATGCACTCTTTGTAAGGTGAGTGTGCTTACCGCTCCGCCTCCCGTGTAGTCAACTACTATCTTAAGGCCAATAGGATTTTCAGGTCCACAGGCAAAACAGTATCGATCATCGCGTAGTTCTTTCACTGCGAGGAGTTATATACACAAATTAGGCGAAAAAAACAAGCGGAGCCGGTCACGGATAGCAAGAAAGAGGAAAAATTAGACAAAGAGGTTGACTTTGTTTACTTGTGATCCTTGTTCGGCTAATTCAACCTGTCGCTGATAGGCCTTAATAAAGCAGGACGAAACCAAGGAATGGCCCATACGATTAAAGTCAACGCCAGGAGCAGGCGTGCTTTTATTTTCTGAATTAGCGGCAGGTAAGATAGATCCCCTCGGGGAGGGATTTAAATTCACCGGCAGGACTTGCGCCCTTACATAAGAACGTAGTGAAATGGGAAGAGATTGATTATCGGCCATCTTTAATCCTGTATGCTAATAAATTATATCACGAGATCAAAGAAATGACAACTGCGTTGAAATCCTTTTAAAGTTATTCAAGGAACTGCCGATAAGAGAATTGAAAGGTGAGCTATACATGACTATAACCAACTACCATATTCAAAATGTAATAAGGGCCTACGGCCGACAAATTAGCCATACCCACAACCTGAACAAGGTTCAGCAAAATGAGGAACAGGAACAGTTAGACCGTATCTCTATATCTGCAGAAGCCAAGAAACGACAGGTTGTTAAAGACATAGCGTCTGAAGTGATTGACAGGCTCACCCATAAGCAGAATTGGAGTGGGTTTGAACGTGAAATTCTGAACAAGTTGAGCCAGGAATACGGCCGCCCGCTGGATATCCAGAAAGAGGGAACAGGATCAAATATTATTTTTAAAGTAATTGACGAGAAAGACCGAGAAGTAGTAAAATGCCTTAGTTTTGAAGATTCCGAATACCTACAAAAAAGGTTTTTCGAACTTAGTGAACTAGTAGTACAAGAAAACCTGGCTTGAGGGAGAACCTGATAGATGAAGATAACAGACATTAACGCTAAAGAAAATGTAGCTCAATACGTACAAAATAACCAGGCTACGCAGGGAGCTCAGCAAGCTGAACGAGAAAAGCAAGCTGCCGCTGAACAGTCTCAGGCTACAGATAAAGTGGAACTCTCTGCGGCATCCCGGGATATCCAAAAAATACAAGAAGTGCTGAAAAACACCCCGGATGTTCGTGCCGAAAAGGTACAAGAGCTTAAATCAAAGATCGAAAGCGGACAGTACAGGGTCGATGCCCGGGAAATTGCCAACAAGATGATCTCAGACCTGATCCAGGACCTCTCATAGGTAACCCCTCCTCCTACCCCATTAAAAGCCGGAGATTTTTCTCCGGCTTTTAATTTTGATGAACTCGTAAAAAGTCAAACGTTTCAATGGGTAGCCGCACCCTTTAAGGTACGTAGATTACGCAGGCCAAAGCCTGGCTGCGTCCATTTATTATAAAAGATATTACTTCTTCTGGGGCAGGATCGGAGTCTTGGTACTATAACGTTCCGGGTCCAGTACAATCTGTTTGGCCAGTCTCTTGACCGGATCGATAACAATCGGCCCTAGCAGATTGGCGGTCATGTCTTGAGGCCGGTCTTTAGGTACGGTCACAATAGCCAGTAGTTCCAGTTCTTCGATTTTTTCAGCACCCAGGCTCTCCATGAGTGCAGAACTTATCGGGACATCATAATCCGGCTTAAATATAAGGGGGTTAATAACCACAAAAACCAGAGCAGGATCGTCTAACGACTGGTACCATAAGAAAGGCGAATTCTCCTTGTGTGGCACCAGGATATAATCCTTATAACCTGGGAAACCCAGGACTCCGCCGGGCATATGTATGACATTTTCCCGGGGTACTTCGATCTCACCAAATCTTGTGGTTTTAAGTTTTATCTTTTGCTCTTCGTCAACTGCTTTTAATTTCAAGTTAGTCTCATTTTTCATTCTTACCGCCTTCTTTTTCTTCTTTCCAAACATCTGAAGCCTGATTTAAATCAAGTGGCGCTTCCCGCGCCGCATACTGATTCTCAAGTTGAATAATTCTATAGACTTCCTCACGGTGTACCGGCGCATTGGGAGGGGCTTCTATTCCTAATCTGACCTGTTTCCCCTTTACATCTACTACATAGACACGAATATCATCGCCAATAATAATGCTTTCGCCTTTTTTCCTCGTTAAGACCAGCATTCACCCTCCATGGTGAAAAAATCACCCCTTATCGCATAAAGTCAACAAGACTGAGCTGCATAACCTTTGAGGCCGCAGTCAGAGCCGCCTGATAGGCAACCTCCTTGGTCTTCAGATTCAATATAGCCTCTGCTAAATCTGTATCTTCTATATCGGACAATCTTTCTGTGTTGCTTAATTGTAATTCGGCATATATATATTTTTTCATATCCAACTTATTATGTTTCGCCCCAACATCGGCTATCTTCTCATTGATATAATCAGCGGCATCGCTTAAGTTGCCGAGACTATCCTGAATCCCGCTCACGTCGTTGCCCTCCAGGGCCTTCTTTAAGTCAATAAGATAGGTAAAAAGGTTGGACGTTTCATTGTCGTCCATAAAGGCATCTTTGCCGTTTTTATTGATGGTCGCACTGTTGTTGCGGCCTACCCGAATGTCTATGTCGTTCTCGTCACCATTGTAGGTAACCGTACCTGCTACCAACTCATAGGTAAAGGGAACTATATTCGTCTTCTGTCCGCTAAAGATATACTCCCCGGCTACCTGGGAATTTCCCAGGGCCACCGCCTGTTCAATCAGGTGCCCGACTTCTATTGCCGCTGAAGCCCGTGTAGCCGCGCTCTGCGTGGCATTAGCCATCTGAACGGCTATCTCCCGGGCCCGGGATAGGATCTCATCCGTTTGTCTCAAGGCAATCTCTGCACTGTCTGTCCACAATATGCCATAGGTGACGTTACGCTCGTACTGTTTCGTTTCATTAATTATAGAGCGTATTTCCAGGGCGCTAATTAAACTCACCGGATCATCGGAAAGTGTAGTATATTTCCTACCGGAGGAGATAGTCTCATTTAATGTACGCATATCATCGGCTAATTTATCCAGATTGCTGATTATCGAACCATAGATATTATTCATAGTTATACGCATGGCCGATTACTCCTATTTTGCAGAAAGAAGGGTTTGCATCATCTCATCCGAGGCCTGGATTAACCGGGCCGCAGCCGAGTATGCCTGTTGGTACTGGATTAATTTGGTCATTTCCTCATCCAGAGAAACGCCGGAGACAGAATCACGTAACTGACTCAACTGATTAACCATGTTCCGGCTAAAATCATAGCCGCTATTATACCCCCGGGCTGTAATGCCGATTTCTCCCACCAGGGCATTATAATAGTCGTCAAAGGTTGCTGACTGCCCGCCGATGTCCACGTTCTGAATCTGCAAGTCGGCCAGGGCCAGGGCATTTTCATTATCACCCAGGCTATAATCACCCAGAGATCCAACAGTTGTTGAATCTATAGTCCCCGCAGCAATGTTATCTGTATTATTGGTGATAACTGAGTTAAGGGCTATTGACCCGGAGTCATAGCCGTCAAAAAAGGTATTAATGCCCAGGGCCATAAGGATGTTAGTGGTATCGTCGGAGAAACCTATGCTATAGCCGGCGGCTGGCGTAATACGCAAATAGCCCTTACCCCCTTCTGTATAAATGCTGGCCGTTCCTAACGCGCCAAGCCCTGTATTTATATCGGCTACGGCATCCTCCAGAGTAATCCATCCGGCATTAGTTACAGATACTTCCGTAGCCGTACCAACGGCATCATATAACCAAATCTTAAGGGATCCGGCCTGGACCTCACTTCCGTATGGGAGGCCAGCGATGGGATGTGTAGCGCCCGTTGCCACCCCATAAGAGCCAGTCACAGCCGAGGTAAATGGCGCCAGCCCCATCCCCTGACTGTGTTGGCTGTTCACCTCTCTGATGAAGGACTCGGCCAGGTTGTTCACCTTGTCCAATACATCGGGGATAACCTCCTGTTTGACCGCCAGCCAGCCGCCTAATTTCCCTCCCTGCACAGCACCGCTGCTCATCTCCACCTTTGCCCCGGTACTGCTGATCCAGTAAACCTGGCCACTACTCAGTTCCAGGTCCCAGGACCGATCGGTTTCCACCAGGATATGCCCGCTATTGGACATAATGGTATAGGCGCCGCTACCTATCTCAAAGTAATTAATATCCATAAGCTCCGCCAGTTGCCGCACCAGATGGTCACGCTTATCCCGCAGATCATTGGCTGCACCTACACCCTTGTCGGCCGCTATAATCTGCACATTGAGATCCGCGATTTGTCCGGTAAGGGAATTGATATCTTCGATCCCCGCGCCAAGATTAATATCCATATCCGTGCTAAGGCGCATCAGGTCGCTGTACAGACTCTGAAAGTGATCGACCAGTAATCCGGCCCGCCCGACCAGAGTCGCCCTTTCGGCCTTACCGGCAGGGTTATTGCCTAAGTCGTGCCAGGCCGCCCAGAATTGTCCTAAAAGTTTACCAAGCCCTTCCTCCGTGGTTTCATTAAAAAGCGTTTCTACAACCTTCATGCTCGATTTCTTGGCCTCAAAACCGGTCATAGTGGACACCTTTTGATTCACCTTCGCAGTCATGAACTTGTCATGGTACTGGATTATAGCCTGGCCCTGAACGCCTGTTCCGATCTGTCCTAACCGTACCGTGGTGGAGTTATTCGGCTCCATAACCAATTGCTGGCGGGAGTATCCCGGCGTATTTACATTGGCCACATTATGGCTGGTCACCTCGATGGCCATCTGCTGGGTAAGAAGGGCCGTCCTGGCTATGCTTAGTACGGCATTTACACCGCTCATGCCTTACACCTCTCTGCTTAAGACATTGGCATTACACGAACAACGTGCATTCTTCCCCTGCGGAGTATAAAAAGGAGCGCTGCGGGGCGGCATCAGAATGGACAGGGAATCTTCTATAACCTCCAGGGTTTCCTCGATGAACCGTTTGTTGTTGCCGTTCCGCTCCCGTATGTCTTCCTTCAAGGCAGTAAGAATGGCCAGATAATTCTTAAGTATCCCAGCCTGCTTTTTATCGGCAACCTCCATCAGTGCGGTTATTGTGGTGTCTTCCACCACATAACCGTGATTTTTAAAAAGCCCGGCCGTAATATCTTTCAGGTTCTCCTCTACTACCTTTATCTTCAATATCTCTGTTTCCTTGGCCTTGCTTATAGCGCAGAGATCTTCTATAGAGAGACTATGCAGGCACTCATGCTCTTTGTCCAGTAACCTCAAAAGTTCCTGGTAAAAACCCGCTTCTTTTTCCAGGAGTTCAAATATTCCTTTGGGAAGAAGCAATTTACCTGACTGCGAGCCATGCTCAGGCAGGCGATCATCTCTTTTGGGCGCCATCTTTGTTTACCCCATTCGTTTCTTTGTCTTTCAAGCCCTCACGTCCGATTGAACCGGGGATTTCGCTTCTCCTGGTTTTTGCTACCGCCGCTGAAACCTGCTCATAAAGCTGCTTCCCCAGGCCAATCCCTCTATCCTCAGCCATTTTCCTGGCCACTTCCTGATCAAACATAGAGGTATAAATATCCTCACTTGACCCCCCATGAAAAAGGGCTGTTTTAGGGATGGCCTCACGCATCACCTTTAATAGCTGACAGATAAAAAGCGACTCGAACTCGGCACACGCCGCCTTTAACCTTTCGTCCTTAGTACGCTTATCGGCCGATTGCCCTATGACCTTGATTTTGCTGCTTTCAGCAGGTATGGAGATATTATCTGCCACGATAGGCCCCTTAACCGAATTTCAAATGTCAAAATCCAAAGTTCAAATTGAAGCTATCAGCGGTCAGCAGCCAGAAGCTGAAGGCTGAAAGCTTATATCTAAATAATCTCTAAATCCGCCTGTAATGCCCCGGCCGCCCGCAAAGACTGCAGGATAACGATCAAATCACGCGGTGTAACTCCGATAGCATTAAGAGCCTTAATTACCTCACCAATACTCGCCCCTTCCTCAAGCAGGAGCAATTTCTCGGCCTCTTCCTTTACGGCGACCTCCGACTCCGGAGTAACTACCGTCTCCCCTTTGGCAAGGGGGAGAGGCTGAGAGACTATTTTCCTTTCCTTGATCTCGATGCTAAGATTCCCATGGGCTATGGCTACCCGGGATAGCTTCACGTTCTCACCCATAACTACCGTACCGGTCTTTTCATTTAAGACCACCCTGGCGGCAATATCTGGTCTGACCTCAACCATCTCCAGTCGGGCCATAAGTTTGACTACATCTTCGGATAAAGATTCAGGCACCGTAATCTTCACCGCATCCGCATCTATTGATTCAGCAATAGCCATCCCCACCTCTTTGTTAATTGCTGCACTCATTCTGGTTACAGTGGTGAAATCCGGGCGGTAGAGGCTGATCATTATCTCTTTCTGAGAACCAAGGGTATATGGAATTTCTCTTTCTACGGTTGCCCCTGCCGCTATCATCCCTGCGGTAGGATGATTTTTCTGGACGCCCCCCCCGGCCGCGCCGCCTACGGCAAATCCGCCCACAGATACAGGCGCCTGGGCCAAGGCATAAATCTGACCATCGATCCCCTTAAGAGGCGTCAAGAGCAAGGTGCCTCCCTGAAGGCTTTTGGCATCTCCTATTGAGGATACCAGGATATCCAGCTTGCTTCCCGCCTTGGCAAATGGCGGCAACTGGGCGGTAACCATTACCGTGGCCACATTTTTGACCTTTACCTCTTTGGCTGAGACATGTACGCCCATACGTTCCAGCATATTTACTATAGATTGCACTGTAAACTTGGTCTGGTCGCTATCACCGCTACCGTTCAGGCCGACTACCAGCCCATAACCAACCAACTGATTGGTGCGCACCCCTTTGAAAAAGGCGATGTCCTTGATCCGGGCGGCTTGAGCCGAACCGGCAAGATATACAAATGAGAATAGCGTTATAAGGGTGGCTAGAAGAATCCGTTGCAGGTGGTTCATGGACGACCTCTTATTTAATTTCAAAGGCTTGTACTTCATCCGGGCTTTCAGCTTTGAACTTTGAGCTTCCTACAGCGGCCATATATAATCCAATATGCGCGCCAGCCAACCCGGGCTCTGTTTTTCACTCAGGACACCCCGGCCCGTGTACGTAATGCGGGCATCAGCAACATAAGATGATAGGATGGAATTATCCGCGGCAATATCCTCGGGACGAATAACTCCGGTCAATATCATGTATTGCGTTTCGTTATTAACCCGAACCTCCCTGGATCCACGAATGGCCAGATTTCCATTGGGTAAGACATTGGCCACCCGGCAGGAGATAGAGGCCGTTACCGTCGAATTCCGGCTGGTTGATCCTGAGCCATCGAAATCACTGGCGATACTGCCATCGATCATGCTGTCGGCACTAAATCTGCTGTTTCTGTCCTCCACGGCACCCTCAAAACCAAGCAGAGCTGATATGCCGGCCTTTACACTGGTACTCCGGCCGGTTTTAGTGGCGGCCTTCTTGGAGGCATTGGAGGTTTCCGCGATATTGACCGTGACAATATCCCCTATATTTAAAGCCCGGCAGTCGCTAAAAATCTTTACCGGCATATTTTGGGCATAGATAGCCCCTTCCAGCCTATGCGGCTCCGGCTCCGGAGGAGGCATATCAGGCGCAATAGAAGACACAAGCGATTTATCTTCAGGCATCATGCCTGCACAGCCCGCCAGAACCAGGCTCAGGACTATAATAGTCATAAACCGTCTCAAGCTATTCATGGCGCTCCACCCCACACTTAAAGTTCCACCTGAACGGTTGATGCGTCTATAACCCGGGCATAGACCTCTTTTTTACTCTTACTGTTGCGTACCCGGATCATCTCACCCTCTGCCCCCCCTTCCATGGCCTCTCCCCGGGCCCTGATTAATAACGTTTCTGTGTCCGCTATTATTGCCACCCGATCTCCCTTTTTTATGATGGGGGTGAGTTCGACCATGTCCCGCTTAATAATTTCTCCGGCCCGCACCGAGCTGACCAGTCTCTTGCCGACCGCCTCTCTTATATCACTTATGGCTGCGTTACTGATCCGTGATATATTCCGGCGCGCCATAGACAAATCGTCTTCCTGTATAACCTCGTGCCTTCGCATAGAATGAGTCATACAGACCACCTCCCTATAGATATCAATATGCCCAAAGATGCGGACCTTTCTTACTTCTCGCCCGTTAACCCTGAAGACCACTCTCAGGGTTGTATCCCCCAGGTATGAGCTGTTCGGCGGCATCACTTCAAAAGTAAACCGGCTATCCGGTAGTACTATTACCTCCCCGGTATGCACGCGCGAGATAACCGCATCTTCCCTGGACCAGGGCATGTGCGCATAAACAAAATCTTTGTAAATAGACTCGATGAATTCCTGCGTAAGAGTATAGGAACCCTGTTCTCCTCCCTTGATATCCGCCAAGACCCATGGTACTGCTGCCATACCCATCACCATGAGGAAAAAGACGGCCAGGGTACTATTTCTTGCCAATTTCTCCATATCTATGCTTCCACCCAGGCCAAATCACCTATCGTTTAATATTGTTCGCCAGTTCAAGCATCTGATCTGAGGTCTGAATAGCCTTGGAGTTGACCTCGTAGGCCCGCTGGGTGATGATCATGCTGACCATCTCTGACACGACGTCCACGTTGGAGACCTCCAGAAATCCCTGAGATATGGTCCCGAACCCCTCTGTTCCCGGGTTTCCCTGAATGGCCTCGCCTGAGGCCTCGGTCGGCCGCAAAAGATTTCGCCCCACGCTGAACAGGCCGGCTGGATTAGGGAAGCTGTACAAAACAACCTGCACTGAGCCCAGTTCTGTGCCAGCCGCATCCGCGGCTACCAGCCGCCCGCCGGAATCGATGGAGATGGTTACCGTCCCGGTGGGCACGGCAAATTCCGGCTGCAGACGGTCACCGTCTGAGGTTACAACGTAGCCGTCCCTGTCCAGTTTAAAGGCGCCGGCCCTGGTATAAAGTTCCTCTTCATTGCTGAGTATCTTAAAGAACCCCTTGCCTTCTATGGCCCAATCCAATTCGTTCTTGGTCTGGTTATAGTCACCCTGCGTAAACAGTTTTTGCACAGCCACCGGCCGGCAGCCCATACCGATCTGAATGCCGGTGGGGACTGTTCCTCCGGTAGCGGTTGTCGCTCCGGCCATGCGCAGGGTCTGATAAAGTAGATCCTGGAAATCCGCCCTGCTTTTCTTAAACCCGGTAGTGTTGACATTCGCCAGGTTATTGGCAATGACATCCAGTTGAAGCTGCTGTGACGCCATACCGGAAGCCGCTGTCCACATACCTCGTAGCATATAATGCTACCTCCTCTCAGAGCTAGGCCGTAGGCCTGTTTATGCTTTATGTCAATTTTCCGACATCATTGATCGCGCGTGAGTCAATTTCATCAAATAGCTGGATTATTTTCTGATAAGACTCATAATTTCGCTGCACTTGGATCATCTGAACCATCTCTTCCATGACGTTGACATTGGACTGTTCCAGATAGCCCTGCCTGACCTGCGTCCCGTCGGCCGGGATCTCATTGGCCTGGGGATCTTTTAACCGGTATAGTGAATTCCCTATTTTCTCCAGTACGGATGGATCATCAAAGTTAACTACAGCCAGACTATCCACCTCGGCCATGACTCCATCCCCGGCCTGATCTATGGATATGCCCCCCACCTCGTTCATCTCAATACTTGTCCCATCCAGGGTTATCGGCCCACCCTGTCCCATAACCGGGTAACCCTGCGCAGTAACCAGTACGTTGTCGCTATTGAGGGCAAAGTTTCCGGCCCTTGTATAGAGGATCCCATCGGGGGTTTCTATCTTGAAAAAGCCGGGGCCGTTTAAGGCCACATCCAGTGGGTTGCCGGTCCGTTTAACCTCTCCCGGACCAAAATCTGTATAAATCGACTCTGTTTTAGCCTGTTTTACCTCTCCATTATAGGCGGTCAGCAACACCTCACGGAAAGATATGCGGTCTCTTTTAAAACCGGCAGTAGCGACATTGGCCAGGTTGTTGGCCGTGAGATCCATCTTTTTTTCAAGAAGGAGGCTGCTCTCTACTGTTCCTTCCAGACCCGATTTAAAGATGACTTCCATATACCCTTCCAGCGTATCACTTTTTTGATGATTGCACCTTACTCTGTGCAATGCTTATGCCATTATTCAGCTCATCAAATAACTATTTGTTATGATTATAATTTTTAAAAATAGCCGGCGCCGCTTGTGCTGTCAGGAGGAATTGTCTGCCGGAACCGTAGGCAAATTTTACCTACTAAGAATTTTCTGCCGCTTGCCCCGGCCAGCGCTCATTCATTCGATAGACAAAGGCCAGTATCTCGGCGACCAAAACGTAAACGGTTGGCGGGATATCTTCTTCCAGATCAAGCTTAGACAATATTTCAACCAGATCCGGATCTTCATGGATAGGGATATTGTTCTCTTTGGCCAGGGCTATGATCTTATCGGCAATAACTCCCTGCCCCTTGGCCGTAACCTTTGGGGCGCGGTCTTTATCCGGCTCATATCTGAGGGAAACAGCCCTTTTGATCTTTTTCTTCCAATTATCCATAAATTGCTATTTCTGGCGCAGTGCTTCAGAAAGGACTTTACACAACGGTCATTCCGGACTTGATCCGGAATCCAGTCTTTTCAACTTAGATTACCGCCTTCACGGGAATGACAACTCTAATATCATTGCAAAGATGTGTTAGACATACTGCATTACGCGTCAGATTTAGCCGGCCCCTATAAGTAACTACGCAATATAGCCACGATAACGGCTTTCAACTCTGGCTATATATTCCCGCGTCTCTTTAGGCAGGGCCTCCGGCCTTTTTTCCAGGTTACCCATCCCCCAGTTGTAAGCGGCCAGGGCCAGCTTTACATCCCCCTGGTAACGGTCCATTAGCTGGCGCAAATAGCGCGTTCCGGCCATGACGTTCTGTGCCGGATCAAAGGGATTGGTTACGCCTAATTCGGCCGCGGTTGCCGGCATAAGCTGCATGAGCCCTCGAGCGCCGGCCGGTGATACGGCCTGCGGGTCGCCATTACTTTCCACCGCAATAACAGATTTGATGAGCGCGGGTTCTACCCCGTATTTATGGGACGCCTCGCTCACGATATGTTCAATATCCCGTCCGCCCTGTAAATTATTTGACACTCCGGCATCAAGCTCCCTTCCCTTCGGATGGTATTCCGCTCTATTGGCCTGAGGGGACAGGTCGGGAAAATTCAAAGGGAAAAGTGATGAGGGTAGGCTGCCGTTTTCTTCGGATCCATTTTCAGAAAGGATGGCCTGCAAAGCCCGGCTTAAGGCCTCAATAATGACTATATCCAGCGGTTGTTCCCTGGTCTGACCGGCTATAGAGGCGCGGAATATGCTGCCAAAATCAGGATGGGTTGCAGAACCGGAAGGCGCAGAGGGAGCGGGAGTAACAAGGCCACCTGGAATAAGCGGGTCGATTTTCCCTATCATGCCTAGAATGAATAAGCAAATTTAATGCCAGCATATCTACCCTTTCTTAATTTCATTGCCCAACCATTCCAGATAATCCTTACTGCCCTCAGCTACCGGCACGGCTAAAATCTCAGGCACTTCATAAGGGTGGACCTCTCGAATAGACTTTTCAAGTCCCGCGTAAAGGTCTTTTCTGGTTTTGATTACACACATCCACTCTTCAGCCGTCTCAATCGCTTCTTTCCAACGGTAGGTGCTGGTTATCGGACCGATTATCTGAACACAGCCAGCCAACCTCTTCTCGACAAGGGCCCGGGCGATCTTCCGGGCGTCTTCCTTTTTTTCTGTAGTTGTAATCACCTGGATGTAGTCGGTCATCTCTTTACCCTCTTGTCAATATAAACTGCAGCAACCACCAAAATAACCCCGAACAAAAGCACAATTATACCTGAAGTCACGGCACCACCGGCATACAAGTTTATCTTTCCCAAATCCGGGCCAAGCAGGGGTTTCATCTCAGGATACAAAAATATGTAAATAAGTCCAGCCGCCAATCCACCCAATGTTCCTACCAAGGCATCTATCGCCCCTTCTCCTATCGAAACAATCAGCGTACCAGGGCAGTATCCGAGAATAGCCATACCCATTCCAAAAACGATTCCGCCCAAAAGAACGCCTGTTAAATTGAATGGCTTAACGTGCAAGGAGGCAAGACCTAATTGTATTTCTGTGAACAGAAGTACACTCCCCACACCGATAGCCGTCAGCAGCAACTTTAAGACCGTGAAGTCTTTCAGCATGGCAAACCCGCCTATTTTGTTAAAAGTATTGACCCGTGATCTCTGCAATATCCACCCAAACAAAATACCGAATATGACTGCCTTAGCCATCTTTTACCTCCTATAGAAGACTTTTCCAGTGATAAGGAATGCAATCATAGCCACTGCGCCAAATACCAGGCTACTTACCCCAAGTTTACCACAGTCATAGTCAGACACCCCCCGCAAAGCGGGTGGCTTGATGAGTAGGACTGCCTCAAAGGCAGTCATCCCAAATTCCCTAGACGCCGCGCTAAAGCGCGTCTTTGTTAACCTTAAAAGCGGTCGCCTGATCCA
>Ga0209614_1001115_pt1 | contig 21105 bp, 8 predicted proteins | sample BlaSprsedimmetaG_FD_185484 | JGI IMG/M metagenome (GOLD analysis project Ga0209614, IMG submission 185484) | Hot spring sediment bacterial and archeal communities from California, USA to study Microbial Dark Matter (Phase II) - Blank Spring... ... | reverse complement strand
GATCCAGTCGGCGGCCCCGGCGTGGGAGTGGGCCAGGACCTCATTGATCACGACGGCGCCGGGATCGGGGACAACGCCGGTATCGTCCCAGCCGGGCGAACCGCCGGCCTCGGCGCTCGGCCGCCAGCCGGATTTCTCATTGAGGACATTGGGGTCGGTCGCAAACAGGTCACGGACCGTCAACGAGAAACCTCCTCCGTCGGTGATACCATACCAGTCGTCGCGATAGCGGAAACTGTGGATGATCGTACCGGCGGCGTCCTCGAGGGTAATCCTTTCGCCGCTGTTGTCCAGCGCGCCGATGTACTGACCGGCCACATTGAGTCCCGGACCATATTCAGCTTCGAATGCCGCCATATCCCGAACCACGAGCACGTGTTCGCCCGGATTGAGCAGCCTATCGGCGAAGGTGAACTGAACGCCGTTGGTGAACCGCACCAGATTGAGGTTGATGGCCGCGGCCCCGATATTGACCAGTTCGATGTACTCCTTGTCGGCGTCGATCGGGGAGCCCGTACTCCTGGGATGGTACATGATCTCGGATATCCGAAGGCTCTCGGCCACGGGCCCGACGGCAAACACGGCGTCGTTCAACGCACTCCAGTTCCCATTGTACAGGGTTCTGGCCCGGACACGACTGCTCCCGGCCAGCCGGATCGATGCACCCGGATACTCCAGGGCCATCGGATTCCTGGCCCCGCCGAGTAGACGAGGATCGGAGCCGTCCAGCGTATACCATATCGGCTGAGAGTTGCCGCCGGCGTCGACGACCTTGCCCACGAGTTTGGGCAATATGAGCATGTCGCTGCTGGTGGTGGTGATGTTGATCCCGTGAATGGCCAGGATGTTTGTGCCGGCGGCCAGTGCGCCCTTGAAGGCGGTGATGTCAAATTCCTCAAACGCGGCGCCGGCTTCATGGTTGCCCGCCGTGGCCGTGCCCGGCGTTTCATTGGTGACGTTGCCGCTGGTGCAGACACGCACGCCGTTGAGATACGCTATGAAACCGTCGTCGTATTTCATTTGGAGCACGAGCCTGTCGAAATCCTCACCGCCGTCAAGACCAAACCCCATGCGCAAAAAGACGGACGTACTTCGGTTGTACATCGCATCACCGACGTCCGTACCGATCAGAGTTTCGTAGCCACTGTCCCTTTCGTAGCCGACACCGGTGGTCGTCGAGCCATCGGACCAGCTTGCGCCCGGCACGAATGTCCTGGCGGTCCAACTCAGCCCCAGGGAATTGTCCATGGGCACATGGACCCGCACCGCCACGCGCTCGCCGACCAATTCCACATCCCTGTACGAAGTATCTTCGGGAAGCGTCATGGACAGGTCGTCCGTTGGCAAGACATGCCCGCCGTGCCGTTGGACGCCGTTGACTTTGAAGACCGGGGCGCTGATCGCCGGGTACAGCGCGGCGGTCCGCAGTTGATTGAGGACGATGGCCGGCCGCTGCGGCATGTAGGTGTTCAGGATATAATCTCGTTTGGCTTGCCAGTCCGCCAGCGTATAGGGTGTGCTGCGCGCCTGGTCTCCCCAGCGTGCGGATTCGGCGATAATGGCCAGTTCCACCTCGTCGGCCAGTTCTTTGTAGCGGGCATAGGACGCCGGGGGCATGGCCGCTCCGTCATTGAACAGGTGGCGATGGGCGTGGTCCGCAAAAGACATACGGAACTCGGCATTCTGCCTCAGCGCCTGGTACGGCTCCTGAATGGCCTCCGCTCTTGCGGTCACATTTTCATTGAGGTTCGACCAAATGATGAGGGCGCCTTCACTATCCCAGTTGAAGAACTTGAATCCCGTGGCATCCGGAGGCCGGCGGCAGGCAACGTACCAGTTGCGGCCGCCCCAGTCGCCCGTTCCGCCCCAGAAGTTGGAAAACATGTAGTCTATGTAATTGTCGACATCCAGCAGGTTGTCGTACGTTGGGTTGTCCGTTCCGTCCGGGTTGTTGCCCTGGATTCTCTGATAGGCCGCCAGGGTCGCCATGCCCTGACGAATCTGTCCGAGCATCGCATTCCAGGTCGTTGTCGTGCTCTCTCCGACGGGTTCGCCGGCGTTGATCGCATCCCACTGCGTTTTGTCGCCGCCATAGTACGTAGCGGAAAACGATTGCTCAGGCCGCTCGACCGGGTTGTACAGGCCCCAGTACAGGCCGTTTACATACAGATGCACGAACGTGCCGTGCGCGGCGTGCTGACCCAGGGCCAACTGCGTTCGTCGCATGAATTCGTCGATGATGTACTGGGTGTTGTCGCCTCCCCAGTTGTTCCAGCCGTCGTTGGACCCGCCCCGCAGGATAATCGTATCAAATTCCGTTGCCGCGTCCTCGGCATCAAAGAGGCGGAACTTCAACTTGCCGGCCCCATACTGACGCTTGAACAAAAGGCGGAATGTCTTCTTTCGAGTCAGGTCCATCCGTCGGAAGGCCCCTCCGTAAATCCGCAGCCCCGCATCGATCTGGAAGCCCGTCGAGCCGTCGGGGTGGATCCACTCGACGGAGGCGGGGCGTTCATAGGCCCCCCCTTCCAATGTCGGGTTCTGATAGATGCCCGTCGGGCCAAACAGGTTGTCCATGTCGGTGACGATGGACATCGTCGGAATCGACAACAGCGCCTGTCTCATCAGGCCGCTGTACCGGCTGTCATTGACGACACGCTGGTCCATGGCGTAGTCCGCGGCCGTGCCGCCCCAGGTTGTCGGAAAGCCCGCGGGATTGGCGCCCTGGCGAATCACCTGGTCAAGGAAGATGTAGGTCTGCGTGTCAACATTCGTGGAAAGCCAGCCCGGTTTGTACGCCATCGCGCGCAGACAGGTCGTGACGCCTACTGGGATGGGCCCCGTGTAGATCAGGCCGTGGGTCTCCGTGGGGGTGCTGCCGTCAAGGGTGAAGCGTATCGTCGCATCGGCGGTGTCGGTGGTTATCTCGACCAGAACCGTCTCGTCGTAAAAGCCCCGGTCCACGCTGAAACGCGTATCGGCGACAATGTCAACGGCGCCGGATGTATTAAATGCGCCGGGCGTGGCCTGTGCGAAGTACTGTCGTTGGCCGACGTTCGTGGCGGCCGACAATTCCGCCTGAACGTGGAAGTCCTCGTTGGAGACGCTGTCGTTAAGCGCGTGGATCGCAAGCACGTTTGTGCCCTCGACCAGGAGGTTCAGGCGGCCGGACAGATCGATGCCGACGAAATCCTCCGCCGATGCGCTCGGACGGTCGCCGTCGGCGTGGGAGTTCCATTGCGGCGTCCCACTGAAATTGTCCCGGGCCACTTCGACGCCGTTGAGATAGGCTATATACCCGTCCTCATATTTCATCCGCAGCGATAGGACATCATAGACGTCCAACGCATCCGCGGTGAGGGTGAACTTCGTTCGCACCCACAACGAAGCGTTGATATGCAGCATCTGCTCGCGGACATCCGAGGCGGCCGACCCGGCGGCGGCGCCCAGCAGTTCCACTTCGGCAATCTGCATGGCGACCGACGAGGCCGCGTCGCGAATCGACGGGAACAGCACCTGATAATGCGAGTAGGCCGTGTTGTTTGAGAACGTGATCGGCGTGGCGTTCCTGGTATAGCGCGGCCATGGGGAGGCCTGGCGGAAATCCACGATATCCCCGGAGGCAATGAGGGTATAGGGGCCGCTGATACTCACGTTGGAGCCATAGAAGGCAAAAGACGTGGGGTCCCGCTCCGGGGCGTCGTTGGCCGTCGTGAAGGTCAGGCCGGTGACAATGGTCGGCCCCATCGACGGCGTAACCTGAAAACCGGCTCCATCCGGCGGATCGCCGGGGTCGAAGTCGCCCTTGAAGTGCAGGTACTTCGTGTTGACATTGTTGTCGATCGCCAGATCGGGGGATTCGTTGGGCGGCCAGTCTCCGTCGTTTGGCACCCCCCGGATCGTGTCTTGCGGAGCGGTCACGTCGGCGACGTTCACCGGCTGCGTGATGAAACCCAGCCCGGACGCGGCGGTCTGCCAGGCGCTGTCGTCGAAGGCCGCCGTCGCCCAGGGGGCCCCTGCGTCGGACGCCTGGGGGACGTGGTATGAAACCGTATGACCGGCGCCGGCAAATGTCTGGGACAATTGCCTCAGCCCGTAGGATACATTGGTCAATTGCGGCGGGTACTCGTATTGTGAAATCACCGTGGCGCCGTCCACATGGACCAGGGCCACGTAGCCGCCGGCGGCGCTCAACGCGAAATTCGTGTGAAGTTCGGCGGTGGTACGGTCCTTACCGGACGCAAAGACAATCAGGAAGGCTCTCGGTCCAATCACGACGCCGGGGGGGAACGCCCACTTGTTCAGGTCGTCGGGATTATCCGTGAGGTGCCAGCCGCCCAGGGCGACAGGCTCCGTGGTGGGATTGTAGATCTCAATCCAGTCGGACGAATCGCCATCCTCATCCAGTAGTTCGCCCGGGTTCAGCGGGGGGCTGCTGGCGTTGCTGGCCATGAATTCACTGATGACCAGTCCGCCGTTGAGGCCCCAGTTGGCGGCGAAGATGGCGTAGTCTATCCCGTTGACGCCCGCGGCCCCATTCAGGTCGGCCACGCAGCCCGGTTCAAGGCAGTTATCGTCCAGCCACTGCTCGGCGAATATCCTCAAATCGCGGGCATCCACCCGCCAATCCTCGTTCAAATCGCCAATCGGATAAACCTGTGCGTCGGCGGAAACACACGCTGTCACGGTCAGCATGAGCGATGCCACCAGCCTCTTCATGGGTTGTCTGACTCCTGTATGCGTATCAATGCTGTTGCGGCCTTCCCCCCTCCGAAGTCCTGGGGATGGCTGACTGGGGCAAACTCAGCGCACGACCAATGGCGGGATTACGGATGCTGCCCACCATGCCCTGTTATTATAGCATATATCGGTCATTGCGTAAAGGGGGTATCGGAATTCGCGGTGGAACGCGGTTCTTGCCCCTCGACTCCCATACGACCGTCTCCGGGTGCGGTTCATGCCCGACCGGCCGTTTCGAGGCACTTCACGAGGCTGTAGACGGTCATGTTCACTTGCCCTCGTCGCTGGAGAAGACACCCATCCGACGTCGCGATATCACGTCAGGGTTCCGTATACCTGCCGGATGGAGTCGATGAGGTGATCATCGACTCGCCGGGTGTAGTGGACACCGATCCGGACTTGTACGAAACGGTCGAAGACCTCCAGGGTCTGTCGGCAACTGTCGGGCCCGTATTGGATATCACGGCCCTGGGGGCTGTTGAACGAGGGCCAATCGGCGTGTCGGGCCCGTTTGTTGACGACCGACTCCTGAATCGGCAGGAGGACCGAGCCGGTCAGCGTGGAGGCGGGCACCCCCCTGGCCCGCAGATCCGCGATACAGCGGTCCCGCAGGTCCTTGCCGCCCAATTCGAAGAAGACCGCATAGCCGATATCGCCCTCGGGGTCCGGCCGGTGCCGCAGACGAATGCCAGGCAGGTCCTTTATCCCATCGTAGACCGTCCCGGCGTGGCTGCGCAATTGCCGGACCATCGTGTCGAGCTTGGATAGCTGGGCTCCCAATACCGCGCCGGTCAGTTCGTTCATCCGAAAGTTTTCGCCGGCAAAGGTCCGACCTTGCCTCGACCCCATCCGGTCAATGAACACCTGCCGCAACTCGCCCATATCATGGAACCGCGCCGCCCGTGCATAGATGTCAGGATTGTCCGTTACGACGGCGCCGCCTTCGCCGGAGGTCATCGTCTTGTTGATCTGGAAGCTGTAGATGCCCTCATCGCCCAAAGTCCCCAGCTTCTTGCCCCGGTACGACCCGCCAACGCATTGTGCACAATCCTCAAGAACGGCAATGCCATGCTTGCGGGCGGTCTGGAGAATGGGCTCCATATCGCAGGGCCCGCCCAACAGGTGGACGGCGATGACGGCTTTGGTTCGAGGCGTAATCTTGCGCTGGAGGTCCGCCGGATCGATGTTCAACGTGCGGTCGATATCGGCAAAGACGGGCAGGGCCCCGGCATGGACGACGCACGTGTAGTCGGACCACCATGTGTAGGCGGGCACGATCACCTCATCGCCGGGCCCGATGCCGAGCCCGGTCACGGCACAGTCCAGGGCGGCCGTGCCTGATGTCACACCCAGCGCAAAACGGGCGCCCATGTGTCTGGCGAAGGCCTCCTCAAACCTCAGCACCTTGGTCGGCGTGCCCGGCCCCCAATACCGAAACGGCGAGCCGGACTCCAAGACCTCCAGCAGGGCTTGTTTCTCCTGTTCATCAAAGAACTGCGGGCCGATATAGCCGGGGTCGATGTTCGATATGTCCGCCGGTCTGCGGTCCTGGCCCGCCTTCAGCGGCTGTAACGGCGATCCCGCGACGGCCCACGACGCCGCAAGGCAGCCGCCGGCCAGTACGTCGCGGCGCGTGAAGCGGCCCATTCTATCCACGTTGGGACTGTGATTGACCATATAGACCTCCTTACAGTTGCCATCCGGACCGAACCATTCCTTGCGGGATACCGACGAAACACATGCAAGACCCGTGGCGGGCGGATCATTTTACGACCCGGGCCAGGATGCCTCCACCGGGCGGCAGCGTCAATTCGATGACCGCCTTCTCCGTCGAATGCCATTGAGCCGTCGCAGCATCGAACACATCGAGTTGGACAGGTCCGCGGAGCATCACCTTGCCCTCGGCCGCGTAGTCCAGGTTCACTACAACTACGTGCGTAGTCTCGTCGCGGGCCCCGAAACAGCCCAGGAGCCATCCACGCGGACCCGGAGAAGACGCCGCATCATCGACGCGAAAGACCGCATCGGCCGACAACGGCTTACAGCTCGGCTCCCGCATTGCCGTGTGGTAGACGCCCAGCGAACGCAGGCGTTGTAGTTGGGCGGCTATAGCGACGAAATGACGGTTGTACGACTTGACGGCATGGTAGAGCGGGCCGGGTGTCCCATCGAGACTCACGAGACTGCCGTGGTGGTTGGGATGCGCGTACACGTAGTAGCTGATGCCCTGGGCGCCATAGGCCAGCGTCGTGTAGACCAGGTACCGCAGCTCGTCCGGATTGGGCACACGCATCGCCTCCGGGGCCCAGGTGCAGGCCTGCACAATGTTGAGGAACGGCACGCCGGCATCCTGTGCGGCCCGGCGGATCATCGCCAGGTTCAGGAAATACTGGTCGCCGTCGCCTTTGAGCCGGAATGGGTAGTGGTCGTAGCTGATGAGGGCGGGTTTGACCTGCTCCACATAGCGGCGCAGATGCTCCCTGTAGGCCGTGACTACGTCGCCTTCCGTACCAAGCTGCTGATTGTTGGCGTAGGTCGGAAAGAGATTGATGTAGGCCAGATGCGCCGGGTCTCGCTGCCGCAAGTACTCCACGAGTCCGCCAAGGGCCGCGAACTGCGAAGCACTGGGTTCGTCGATAATGTAGTAGGCATACAGCGCAGGATGACGGCGGACACGGGCAATCAGCTCGTCCAACTTCCCACGGCGGCTCGGGTCCTCCAGCGACGCCGGATTCAGCAGGCCACTCATAAGCATCGCTCTCAGACGGTGGCGCTGGGCCACGTCGAGTTCCTCCTCGCTGCGACACCACACGAGGTTGAAACCGCCCTCGACCATCTGCCGCGCCACGTCGTCGGTCAAGGCTGGACCGGCCCAGTATGTGGCGATAGGCGCGCCAATCTCCCAATCGCCGGCGCTCTGAGAGCCCGCCTGGGCGCCATGCGAGGAAGATACGCAGGCAAGATGCCACAACCACATTGCGCCAAGGACTATCCTAGCGACCGGCGATGTCCGGGCGGCGGAGTCTTTCGACCGAGAAGCAACAACTCGGCTGACCATGATAGCTGCCTCCTTTCGTTTTCGGACTGAACGTTATCCTACCGTATCGCCGGACGTCGGACTACTGAAATGGCGGCAATGTGCGGTGCGATTTCACCACTGCCCAGAATCCTTGCCGACCGCGTTTTTTTGAGAAAACGCCGGCATGTTTCGGGTTAGAATAGGCCTCGGTAATCGGTATCCAACTGGAAAGGAACCTTATGCAGCTTACAGGACTGTGTCTATCCGCGGTCATAACCCTGGCGTGTGCTTCGCTCTCGCGGGGCGGCGAGGGTCTTATATGGGTCGAGGGCGAAGACGCCGTCAACCACACCCTGCAGCGGCACGGCTGGTACGACAGCGTCAAGAAGGACAATCTCTCCGGCGGCCAGTGGCTCTCGCATTTCGCCCCCGGACTGTCTCCGACCGCGCAATACGACGTTCAGGTCTCCCAGGCCGGCCCACACCATTTCTGGATTCGGGCCAATTCGGTCGCCGCGCCGAGGCTCAGTTACCGCCTGGACGGCGGCCAGTGGGTCGAGGTCAATCTGGGCAAGGCCGTGGAGAACCTCAACATCGCCTCCGACGGCAAACCCGACATGCGGTTCATCTCGTGGGTCAACGCCGGACAGGTGCAACTGACCGCCGGGCCGCACCGCATCGAATTCAAGTTCCACAGCGACAACAACAACCACGGCGCCCTGGACTGCTTCGTCCTCTCGCGTGAACCCTTCATGCCGCGAGGCGCCCTCAAGCCCGGACAACGAACAAACAAGGCCAATCCGGGTTATTTCTCCTGGGAGCCCCCGGTCGATGCCTACACCGACGAAGCCCTGCTCGACCTTCGCGGGCTCAACGAGAAGGTGGCGGGCTCCAGGGGATACGTCAGAACACAGGGCAATGATTTCGTCCTGGCCGACGGCCGCCCGGTCAAATTCTGGGCCGCCAACGCCGGTGGCGTCATCCACAGCCTGGACCATGACTCCCACGTCTACCTAGCCCGGCACCTGGCCAAGCGCGGCGTAAACCTGGTCCGCCTTCACGGCGGCATATACAGCTCGCGCGATCCGGCCGTCGACAGGCGCAAGCTCGACAACATCCATCACTTTGTCTGGGCCCTCAAACAGCAGGGCATTTACACCAAGCTGAGCTTCTACTTCCCCGCGTGGTTCCGCCTCGACCCCTGGCACCGAGAGGCTGACCGGTGGTCTTTCATGGTTCTGTTCTTCGACGCCGACATGCAGCGAATCTACTTCAACTGGGCCGATACGCTGCTCAAGACCCCGAACCCCTACACCGGCGTCCCGCTCGGCCGCGACCCCGCCGTGGCGATGGTGGAAGTTCAGAACGAGGACAGCCACTTCTTCTGGACGTTCGACAAGAAGAACGCCCCGCCGCAGCGATGGGAGACCCTCCAGAGGCTCTACGGGGCTTGGCTTACGGAGAAATACGGTTCTCTGGATAAGGCCCTCGCCGCGTGGGCCGGCCAACGCAACCCCGAGGATCATCCCGACGATGGCCGCATGGAGCTGCTTTCGGCCTGGAACATGACCGGCGACGGCCTGCGGGCGGCGCCCGCCAATCGCGCACGCGTATCCGACCAGGTGCGTTTTCTCGCGGAGAACATGCGGGGCTTTTATGACAAGGCGATAAACCACTTCCGAACCGAGTGCGGCTACGAGGGGCTGGTCTCCTGCGGCAACTGGCGCACCGCCGATGCGAGCCTGCTGGATCCGCTGGAGCAGTATTGCTACACGGCCGGCGACGTCATCGACCACCACGGCTACTTTGACCACAACCACAAAGGCGACGGGGCCACCTGGTCCGTCCGCCCCGGCCACACCTTCGCCAGCCAGTCCGCGCTGCACCTGCGGTTGGCCAATCCGTTGCCCTTCATAGAAATCGACGGCCGGCCGAGCATCACCTCCGAAATCGGCTGGCCCATGCCCAACATGTACCGCGCTGAGTGGCCCTTCCTGACGGCTGCTTACGGAGCCCTCAACGGCCTCGATGCCGTCTGCCACTTCAGCATCGGCAGCGCAAGCTGGGACCAGAGCGTCGGCAAGTTCCCCATGAACACGCCCGCCGTGCTGGGCAGCTTCTTCGCCACGGCCCTGCTCTACCGCAACGGCTACGTCCGCCAGGGGCCAAGCGTGGTCAAAGAGAACCTCTCGGTCGACAACCTGCTCGCTCTCAAGGGCTCCCCCGTGTTCGTCCGCGCCGCCCTGGACCAGTTGCGCGCCGAGGAGGTTCCCACGGGCCATACCGGCAGGATTGAGCAGACCATCGACCCGGCGGCCTTCTATGTCGGCCGTGTCACCCGTTCCTTCGAGGGCAGACCCGAAGACTCGCAGATTATGGACCTGAGCAAGTTCATCAATCGCCACGGGGTGACTATCACAAGCGCCACCGGCGAATTGACCCTCGATTACGGCAATGGCGTGGCGACCATAAACACCCCGAAGGCCCAGGGAGCGGCCGGTTTTCTCGGCGGCCGGGACACCCTCCGCCTGGCCGACGTCGATATCCAGATGAGCAACGAATACGGCACGGTCATCGTCGTGGTCCTCGACGACCGGCCGATAGAAACATCAGGGAAGATCCTGATCCAGTGTATGACTATCGACCAGCCTTATGGCTGGGAGACCTCCGACGCCGGCGGCATGAGCGGCACGATTCGCAGCGTGGGTTCGGCCCCCTGGGGCCTCCAGAGAATCGCCGCGACGGTCACGTTGCGACGGAAGGGCGACGGTTCGGCTCGTGTCGTGGCTTGTGACGAGAACGGTTATCCGACCGACAGGCAAAGCGTCGTCTCGGAAGGCCCCGACGGCCTGACCGTTCGAATCAACGAGACATCGCCCTATACCATCGTGCAGCGGTAGCCCGCCGACAGTTTCTCGCTGATTCCATGCTGACACTGGCGGCGGCGACCACTTCGCCAACTTTGTTGACGCCGGGCCCGGTGAGCCTCACGGGCCGCGAAGACGGCTTCGGCCCTGCCTTTGAGCTTGTCTTTCGACGTGATATACCCAATCGCGCTGTGCAGGCGGATCGTATTGCGGATCGTATTGTAGTATTCCACAAGGTCCGCCATCAGAAAAATGCGATATTTCGGCGGATTCGCGTCTTTCGCGCTTGACAGCCGCACAAAAAGGGCCTATTGATGCTCGGATGTTTTGTTGTTGGCCCGGTGGGCTTGTGTATATCAGCGTGTGCTTTTGTCAGTGTAAGGAGACCCTGTGTTATGGCAAAGAAGGCGGCAACCAAAGCAGCAAAACCGATGAGCAAGACGGAAATCGTGTCCGGAATCGCCGAGGCGGCGGGATTGACGAAGAAGCAGGTTGGATCGGTGTTTGAGGCCATGGCCGGCCAGATGAAGAAGAGTCTCGGCCGTGCAGGCTGTGGCGTCTATACGGTTCCCGGCCTCATGAAGGTGATGGTGGTGCGCAAGCCCGCGACGAAGGCTCGCAAGGGCATCAACCCCTTCACGGGTGAAGAGACCGTGTTCAAGGCCCGGCCGGCAAGGAATGTCGTGAAGATCCGCCCGCTGAAGAGCCTCAAGGATATGGTCTGACCCTCGAGGGTGTGGATAGAACCATCGGACCCACACCGCGACGCTCGGGGTGTGGGTCCATCTTTCTGCCTGAGTCCCGGTATACTGTCGGATTCGGCCGGGTGTGGTGTTGCGCGAAGGCATCGGGCGAGCCGAAACATCCCCATACAGACTCTGCTTGATTCGTGTGGTGCATGGAGTTTCTGCATCGACGTGCCCTTTTTGCGGCGCGGCCGGCGGGATAAGACAAAGGCATGGTATGACCCCTGATCCGATGACAACCGTTGACCTGAGAACTCAGTGGTCCGCGATGGCGTGGCCGGACACTCTGGCGCAACTGTTGCGCTCGGCGCCGAGCCTGCGGTTCCCCTGTACACGGGAGGAGCTGCTGACCGTCGCCATGGGCGGTGCGGATCGAGGCCGGTTTGACGTCTGTTACGAAGTCCCCGGACGAGGAACCGTGCGGGAAGCCACGGTCACCCGCTGCCGGAACGCCCTGGTGGTCAATTACGATGAACCCGCCATGCGACGGCGAGATCCCGATTGCATGGTCGTGGCCGATAGCCTGCAGACGGACAAGGCCCGTTACCGCGACCGCTTCGGCGAACCTTTCGACGCCGTGCGAGCCGAGACGTTGGAGTGGTTGAAATCACAGCGGCTGATTGTCATGCCGTTTTCACTGGGGGCCTTCAGTCGTCGATCCGGACAGGGCGCCGTGCTGGTGGCGCCGGAGAATGCCGGGTTCTTCGCCGGCGGCCTGGCGGATCTACAGGGCATGATCGGGGCTCACGAGGTCCCGGCCCATTTTGAGGTCCGCAGCGTCATCTACCTGGCGCCGCCGTTTCGCCACACCCATTTCGGCGGGCGGCAACTCGTCGTCCATCACCGTGACAAGGACCTGCATGAGGTCTTCTCCTACAATCTCTACCCCGGCCCCAGCGCCAAGAAGGGCGTGTACGGCGTCCTGTTGAGTATGGGCGAGGCCCGCGATTGGCCGACCTTGCACGCCTCGACGGTACAGGTGGTCACGCCTTACGACAATGTGACCACCATCATGCACGAGGGGGCCAGCGGCGGAGGCAAGAGCGAGATGCTTGAGTTTGTGCACCGCCAGGCGGATGGACGGCTCTGTGCGGGACGCAACATCGTAACGGGCGAACCGCGGGTGATGACTCTAAATCAGGCGTGCGCTCTGCGGCCGGTGACGGACGATATGGCCATGTGCCGGCCGAATGCCCAGAATACCGATGGCGATCTGGTGGTGCAGGACGCCGAGCAGGCATGGTTCCTGCGCGTCAACCATATCCGCCGTTACGGCACGGATCCGCACATGGAGGCGTTGACCATCCACCCGCCGGAGCCGCTGATCATGTTCAACCTTCACGCCGCCGGGGGGGCACCTGTCTGATCTGGGAACACATAGAGGATGCGTCCGGGCAGCCCTGCCCCAATCCGCGGGTCATTCTGCCGCGACACCACGTTCCTAACGTGATCGATGGGCCGGTGCGCGTCATGCTCCGCAGCTTCGGGGTGCGCACGCCTCCCTGTACGCGGGAGCAGCCGACCTACGGAATCCTCGGATTCCTGCATCTGCTGCCGGCGGCATTGGCCTGGCTCTGGCGGCTGGTGGCCCCTCGCGGCCACGCAAATCCCAGCATCGTTGGCGAACAGGGTATGTCCAGTGAAGGGGTGGGTTCGTACTGGCCCTTTGCCGCCGGCCGTATCGTGGACCACGCCAATCTGCTGTTGCGGCAAATCCAGACCACGCCCAAGGTGCGTTATACACTCAGCCCCAACCAGCACGTCGGCGCCTGGGAGGTGAGCTTCATGCCGCAGTGGATCAGCCGGGAGTATCTGGCCCGGCGCGGCGTCGCCCCATTCCGCGCCGACCAGGTGCAGCCGGCGCGTTGTCCTCTGTTGGGCTATACGCTCAAGAACATGCAGGTCGAAGGGGCGTTCATCCCGCACTGGTTCCTGCGGACCGAACTTCAACCGGAGGTCGGGCCGGAAGGCTATGACGGTGGCGCGCGCCTGTTGGAGGAGTTCTTCAGGCGCGAGCTACAGACGTTTCTCCATGCCGATCTCGATCCCCTGGGGCGCCGTATCATTGAGTGCTGCCTGGACGGCGGAGGAGTCGAAGATTACGCGGCACTGCTTTACGACGCCGTAGAACCCGATTCCAGCCGTCAACTGCATGTGGACTGGTGAGGATGTATGTCGAAATGGGGCGATTGGCATGAGCCTCTGCACACGGCGGCCGCTTACCACCGACTGACTGTGTCGTGCACCCGGATGTAAGCCGGCAGCAGCAAGGGGGTGATCCGGCAGCCGCTGCACGCCCAATGGAACAGAATCTTCTGGTCCTCCGCGGGCAGACCGTTGGCGGTATACGGACGGCGGATATACCCCTCTACGCAGCACGGTGGATAGCCGAACAGGTATCCCTCCAGACGCTGCGTAACGGCCGACTTGTCGATGGGAGTCCCGGCGAAGGCCGCCTCGTAGGTGCGGATGCAGCCAGGCGATCGGCTAAAGACAACCTCGACGATGCGTTTGCCGCTCTGGACAGTCCGCTCCACCCGGCCGGTCAGCAGGCCCATATCCTCCAATGCGGCAATCTGCTCGCTGTCCAAGGGTTTCTCCCACCGGCTCAGGGGTTTGACGCCTTCCTGTGTCAAGAACGCCAGATACACCAGTTCGAAATCCACGGCCTTCAGCGCCCTGCCGCAGGATTCCAGCGTCGCCAAGTCGGCCTCCGGGCGTTCTGTTGCATCGGCGTCGCACATAACGGCGGCTCTAATCCAGGTCAGAGGTCTCCAGCCAACGGCGGGCAAACTCACGGAAATCAGCGAAGTCGACGGTGCAATCCCGGTTGAGATCGCCGGGTCCGTAGAGCGTTCCCAGGTCGCCGCACCGCCGCGGCATCTCGAGCACGGTCAGCAGTCGGCGGATATCCACGCGACCCGCATGGAGGTCGCCGTGATAGCTGAACGAACCGCAAGCCATATAGTGGCATGCGATCCGCGACAGATAGACCGCAGGCATGTTCAGTTTCGGGTTTACGATCTCCCAGCCGCCCATATTCAAGGCGACGCCGCAGACCTCGCAGTACTCAGTCCCCCGCAGCGACCTGTCAATCTTGTGCAGCACGTCCATGGCCGGCTCATCGGGTTGGCGAACGGGCAGCCCCTCAATGACCTCGGCGCATTGGCGGGCCAGTTCGACACCATCCGGGATCAGGTTTTCATTCTGGTCGCTGCTGTAGAGGTTCAGGCCGGTCGCCAGTTCTTCGCTGTCGGCCAGGAGGTCGCCATCCAGGTCGTTGCCATCCGGCGCAAGCTGTCCATCGGGGGCCACGACGTAATCCAGCGGCAGCTCGTGGGCATTCGGATCATGGGGATAACGAACGCCCAGGGTCCACAGTAGCAGCGGCACGTTCATTCTGCCGCTATGAACGTCGCCTTCGTAGCCGAAGGAGCCGTGCGACATGTAGTGGACGGCGATCAGCGGGCACTCGATGTCGAGGCCCAGCAGCGGATTGCGGATGCCGGCCGGGCCCATGTTGACCGTGATCCCGCAGACCGGACAGGTCTCCAGGCCGAAGGTCGGGGCCAGCCACCGGTGCACCTGGTTCGGATCCGTGATCTCATAATCCCAGGGCAGTTGCTCGACGACCTTGGCGCATCGCTGGGCCAGCTCGACACCATCGGGAATCCCGTTGCCGTTCTGGTCCGGCCGGAAGGCACTGTAGCCGATGGCCGACTCCTCCCGGTCGCTGAGGAAGTCCGAATCCCTGTCCTGTTGAACGGGCAACAAGTGTGCAACCGGCGAAGAACCCGGCGTCGGCTGGGCCGCGTGCAGGGCATTTGTGAGGGTTACCGCCACGGCCGCTCCCGCGCAGACGGCGGTCCGCCGGAATATCGAAGGTTGGCCAAGATACCGCTTGCGTGCTCTCTGTAACCTTCTCATGGGCGTGCTCCTGAAACAGAACTCGAAGGCAGTAAAGATTATACCCCATCCGCCAACCGCTGTCCAGATAAAATTAGGGGCGTGCGGCCGCTTTCTCAAGAAGGCCGTCCAATCCGCATCCTCCACACCGCAACGTGAAATTACCCGCGAGAGAAGACCGTTCACCATCGGAAGAAACGGTACGGATCATCCCATTCCCGCGGTTGGTCCACATAGAGGCCGGTGGCCCATCGGCCCTGCGACGGGGCGTCGGCGGATAACGCGCTGGAATCGGCTGCCTGGACGTCGACAGGCGTCGAGAAACGCTCCAACAAGGCGGTCTTGCCGCGGACGCCCATATTCCCCAGCAGGCGCGTCAGCAGGAAGCTCGTCCTACGGAACGTCCTGCGGAGATTCTGCTGTTCCGGCGACGATGGGATAAAACGCCAAGGCGCCATCTGACAAAAGACCCCATGCACGTCATTGGACCAGCCCAACACGCCGTTGCCAACGACCTCGGCCCCATCGGAGACGAGCGGCAACGGCCGCGGATCCCCATTGTGCACATCCGCCGGTCCGACTCCGGCAAGCGGCGAACCGAAGCTCGGCGTCTCGAAACAGGCGGCAATATGCTCACTCTGGGTCGTGCGAATCGGCTGCGGCAGGAATCGGTTGGCCTGTACGTCCGCCAGACCGACGGCAAGCAGGCGCCCGCCTCCCTCGAGCCACCCGGCAATGGCCGCGGCCTGATCGGCCGGAACCGCTCCGTCACCGTCTCCGACGATAAGAACCGGGTCCGCCGACAATCTGCCCGCCTCATAAGGGCGCGGCTCAATACCTGTACCGGCAAGGTGACGCCTGCCTGCGGCATCTCCGACGTAGACGGCTTGCCGCGTCGGACAGACCGGATACGAAGTCTTCAACACATAGTCCAGGATGTTCCACACCAGGCGTATCGCCGCCGGGTCCGGCTCCGTCCGTCCGGTCACGTCCATCTGGCAGAACAACACCATCCCCTTGCCCTCGCGGTACTCCAGTAACGGACTGTACTGCAGGCTGAACCCCCCGTCTACAATGGGCAGAAAGTCGCCAATGCCCGGTTTCTCGATGAGCACCGACGCCACATTGCCGCGATTGCCGCACCGCCACAGCCGCGGGACCTCCAGCCCGCACCACTGCACCACCGGCGCATCGCTGTATTTGCCGTCGGGTTGGTGGTTCAGACGCGGCGACAGTATCGTCGCCTCGCCCCGCCAATCGCGAAGGTGCGTCTCGTCGAGCCCCTCCAGATAGGGATGATCCGCCACACGCGGAAAGACGTTTCGCAGGCCGTACTCCTGGACGCGAAATCCCAGGCGTTTCTCCAGAGCCTCGGAGGTCTGCTCGAACACAATCACCTTGAGCCCGCCGCGAACACCGGCGATGTCGGGCGCCGGCCCATTGGGTGTCAGGGCCGCCTTGCCGATGATCAGCAGATCGTAGCCCGACGGGTCGGTGTCCGCGGTGATGGACTGACAGCGGACACCCATTGCGGCCATGAGTGCGGCCGTCTCGCCTTTGGGGTCAAACAACGCGATCCGCCCTGAGACGGCAACGGCGGGCGTTGGCGCGAGGACGTGGACATCGAATCGGTCCTCCTGAGTCTGCCCCGTACTGAATCTTATAGTAGCCGTCAACCCATACGTGCCCGGCGAAAGGTCGGCCGGCAGATCGAACCGCAGGCCGATCCACTCCTGCTCGCCCGTCGCTACGGAGACCTCACGGCCGCCCGCCACGGGTTCGGGCAGGGCGAACGTCCACGTGCACCTGGCCGTTACCGTCCGGCGGCAATTGTTAACCACGATGATCTGCTTCTCAACGGTCTGGCCCGGAAGGAAGATGTGGTCCTTGCTCGTAAATCGCGATGGCTTGCCCGCGATATACGCCAGCAACGGCTGATTGTTGCGGACCATGGCTTCGGCCGCCTCCGTGGCGACCCAGTCCTTTGCCTCATACGCCAGGTCCATCCGTTCGTACCGCTGCTCCAGGTAATCCGGGCTGAACCCCGGCCGCTGCAAGGCCTCCCAATCCACCGGCAGCGGCGTGCGCCGATTGCGGTCCATCCCCGGGCGGAGTTTCCAGTACACGCCGTGCTCCCACGGGGAGATGCCCGATACTCCCCACGTACGAAATGCCCGCCAGTTTTCGGTCAGATACGCCGCCAGAATCGGATAGCGTTCATCGAAATCCGACGAACCCAGTTGGTGTGGATAATCCCATCGATGCCACAGCCGGCCCGCCCGCCATTGCTGGGCCTCCCAACGCAGATTCCGCTTCTCCTGCTCGCTGACGGCAAACGCCCGATCCCCCACGAACTGGGCGTTCCACTGGGCCAGACAGAAATCCCACGGCACCGCGGCGCTGCCGAACTCTCGCTGACCCTTGTACCAGCCGCGGTACATGGCCCAGTCCCACGTAAACGGCGCTCCATACTCGCAACTGAAGAACGGCTTGACGCCCTCGTTCGCCCAGTGTTCAAACCAGTCGGACATCTCCTGGATTGGCACCCAGTTGGGATAAAAGTTGCTCGTGTGCATCGAGCCAATGTTGCCGCCGGCGTGGTGATAGACGATCCGGCTCCCATCCAGCCGCCGGACGATTTGCTCGGCGGCCAGCGCACGGCGGGCGTTCCGCCGCGACCATTCGTTGCGGGTCTCGTAAACGCCATCGATCCGATCCGGATTCATGTCGTCGCTGTAGCCGGTGGCGTTGTGGCTCATCGAGTACATCACGACGGAAGGATGATTCTGCGCCGCACGGACGTAGAACTCCGCGTGCTGCGCATAGCCGTTTGTTCGGTTGGCGTCGGGAGCGTCCCAGTGATAGTGCGAGAAATGCGGCTGCGAGAGCGACACCAGCATCCCCGTATCATCCGCCGCCCGCAGGATCTCGGCGAAACTCAGATGGGACCCGGGTTCGCACCCGTAATTGTGCGTGTATACCGTGTTGATGCCGAAGCTCTGCAGCCGCCTGATGCTCTCCTGGGCCCCATCATACGATGCCCAGGCGGCGCCGACCTGCGCGTTGTCGAACGGCACCGCGCACAGAAAGATGCGAGTTCCGTTGAGGTAGAAGTCCCGCCCGTCAATCCAAAGTTCCCGAAAGCCGAACCGCACCGGCAGCGCCTCATCCAGGACCTCGCCGTCGGCGTCCAGCAACGATACGCTCAAATCATATTGGTTCTCTGGGGTATGCGTATCCCACAGCTTCTCCGGCCGCCAGTTCTCCGTGAACCTGGCCCGCCCGTCCCGGACCTCGCTGCCCCGAAACGGCCGGCTCGTGAACTCCCGGACCGGCCGCCCATTTTCGCTCACCCGCGCGTGCAGCGCGTATTGAGCATCGGCGGCGACATCCGTCAGCCCCGCCTCAAAGGTGATTTCCCATTGGCGCACCGAGGTATCGACCTTCACGTCCGCCAGGCGCGCCCCCCTACCTGCGCCAATCAGGTAGACATCGCCGCACAACCCCCGCCGCGCCACCGAACCCTTGACCTGCCGCGCCGCGTTGGTGTCGCTGTAGGAAAGCATCACCGCCTGCAGTGGCATCGCCTCAACCAGGATGCTCAGGACATGCCGCTGTCCCGGACGACACACGGACGTGATATCCACCAGCCCCGCCGGATACCGTATTTCCCCCGCCGCCTTGCCGTCGAGGTAGACGGCGGCGTAAGAGTTTACGTACTCGGCATATACGGCAATCCGCCGCTCGGTCCAGTCCGCGGGAATCGTAATCTCCCGCTGATACCAGGCGGCCGTCAGACCCCCTAGTCTCACGTTGGCCCAGTCCGGGTGCGGATAGACCGTCTGGCAGTCCTTCTGCATGTAGTCGGTGATCCCCGGCCAGCCCCCTGGGACCTTGAAGTATCCCCAACGTCCCTCCGGCACGGAATCTCCATTCGCATCGGCCGGTTGCCACCGCCACAGGCCGTTGATGCAGATCTCCTCGTGGGTGGCCGTCGCTCGACGATGCGCCTTCGCCAGGTCCCAGACAACCTGCACGCCCGGCGGCAGCGTCTGGCCGCCCGTCTCAACCTGCACTGATGACTGGCCTGCGTGCGCCGTTGGCCCGCCGGCTTGCGGCATCAGAATACAGACAACCATCAGCGCCGCACTTGGCAACCGTCCAGCGGCGGCTGAGACTCTCGGTCGAACTGCAACATGGCATCTCATGGGGATTTCTCCTGTAGCCTCTCTACGGCCGTGCGGTAGTACGTATCGTCGCGGGGCCGTCTCCAGCCGTCCGTAGGCGATTCAATGGCCGTGCGGTGATCGGCCCACATGTCATTGACAAAGGCATCCCAAGCCTGCCCCTGCCGCGCCCAGGACTTGTCATGGTCGTGGCCGGTCGCCTGGGCAATGGCTTTCACGAACTCGCTGTCGTCCTCGTACATCCAGCGGTCCACGTAGTCGAAGAACGCATCATGGCCCCACGCCTCTTCAGCACCCATGAGCCGCAGGGCAAGGGCCTGCGCGGCCCATCCGACGCTCGTACAGCACCGCCGGTAGCTTTCGCTTGTTCTCTGTCCCTCCTTCCATTCGGAGGGCGGCGTGTGTTCGTAGGGGCCCCACCCCGAGCCTCGTGAACGCCCGGTTCCCGTGGCCGCATCGATACCGGAATGCCCCGTGAACACCACCGTCGCGCCGGTCCAGCACGGCCCGTAGGCGGTCTGTTCATCCTCGCCGAAACTCACCTTCGGGAAAGACCTATTCACGTTGGCCCATTCATCATCGCCCAGCAGCAGCCCGGCCAGGACAATCGGCAGCTTGCGCCCGCTACCGTGCCCGCCCCAACCCGTCCAGCCCGGATGGCCCGCCCGAACCATGCCGCCCAGGTCTATCCCCACCTGGACCAGATTCAGCAGGAGCGGTTCCTTCCTCTGCGCTTCAAGATCAGTGCAAAGCAACAACGCCGCGATGCCGACCACCCGCCCGTATTCCAGGCCGTACTGTGGCATGTTCTCCACGGGCTGCTCGAAGCCGAAGAAGCCGGTTCCCACCCACGGCCGCTGTGTGAAACGCGTGTACAGTCGGACATCGGGCATGTTCGCGGGTGCGGCGGCCGTGGGTAGTAGCTCGCGCCTGAGATGGCGGGCCAGGTAGATTCTCTGCCGGCGGTCACAGAACGCCGGCCGGAAGGCATCCGCCGGCTGCGGTTCGCTTACGCACGTCAGGACCGCCGCCGTTCGGATGGGGCTGCCGTCGCCGACGCCCCGCTCGATCTTGTTGCGTAGCGGCGCGTGGAGCACCAGATTCTTCGGCATACTGATCGTCGAGACCAGCGAATCACCCGGCTGCATCCGCACCGGAAGCCTCTGAATCAGGGATGGATCGAACCAGTTGCGCACCCCGCTGTCGTAGGCAACCTTCATCTGCGCCGGGGGATTGCGCATAAAGCCATTGCGGACCCTCTGCGACGGCGGGCGCTCCTTGTCCATTCGATCCAGTTCGTGTTCGGGGATTTCGTCCGCGTACAGCGGGCGCGGCTCTATCTTCACGATTGTGGCCGGCCCGACCATGTACCAGTCGCCATTGACGAACTGCCCGACCGGCGTAGGTTTCTCGAACGTCCAGGTGATGCCGTATTGCGAGACGCTTTCCCGCATGGGCAGCGCCTCGATCGCGGGCGCTGCCGGCGCGTTGTCGGGCCCGTAGACGACAGCCGTCGCTCGCACGCTTGGGTCCGCCGTGTACAGGCTTGCGTCATAGGGGTCCGCCTCCATCGGTTCGGTAGAGATGTCGGCCCTGCCCCCCGGCGCACCGGGCTGAGTCGTCGCTTCGGAAGCCGCCGC
>Ga0209614_1001113_pt1 | contig 21117 bp, 20 predicted proteins | sample BlaSprsedimmetaG_FD_185484 | JGI IMG/M metagenome (GOLD analysis project Ga0209614, IMG submission 185484) | Hot spring sediment bacterial and archeal communities from California, USA to study Microbial Dark Matter (Phase II) - Blank Spring... ... | reverse complement strand
CCCACTTCTCCCCTTTTTATTGAGATGATACGATCAAATCGACGATGATGGAGGTACGACAATGCAACAGTCTGTAGAACGATGGGATATTTTCGAAGTGACGTTGGACGGCCCGGCGGAGGGCAATCCGTTCATCGATGTGACGTTTGGCGCGCGCTTCGCGTACAAACACCGCGTCATCGACGTGGACGGCTTCTATGACGGCGATGGTAGTTATAAAGTCCGCTTTATGCCCGATACGGCGGGACCGTGGACGTATACGACGCGCAGCAACGTCGCCGCGCTGGATGGCAAGACCGGGACGTTCGCGTGTACGCCGGCATCGCCGGGCAACCACGGGCCGGTGCGGGTGCGCGACACGTACCACTTCGCCTACGAGGACGGCGCGCCGCACTTCTCCGTCGGCACGACCTGCTACGTGTGGAATCACCAGGGCGACGCGCTGGAGGAGCAGACGCTCGAAACGCTCAAAACTGCGCCGTTCAACAAGATGCGGATGTGCGTCTTCCCCAAGCACTACACCTTCAACCAGAACGAACCGCCCTATCACGCCTTCGAATCCCTCCCCCCCTCGGGGGGAGCCGGAGGGGGGAATACGTGGGACTTCACCCGCTTCAACCCGGCCTTCTTCCGCCACCTGGAACAGCGCGTGGGCGACCTGCGCGACCTGGGCATCGAGGCCGACATCATCCTCTTCCACCCCTACGACCGCTGGGGCTACAGCACGATGCCCGCCGAGGTGGATGACCGCTACCTGCGCTACGTCGTGGCGCGGCTGGCGGCCTACCGCAACGTCTGGTGGTCGATGGCGAACGAGTTCGATCTGATGCAGGCCAAGACCGAGCAGGATTGGGATCGCTTCTTCCGGATCGTGCAGGAGAGCGACCCGTACCAGCATTTGCGCTCCGTTCACAACTGCCGCGTCTTCTACGACCACAACAAGCCCTGGGTCACGCATTGCAGCATCCAACGCTCTGAATTGAACCAGGTCAACCAGTGGCGCGAGCTGTACAAGAAACCCGTTGTGGTGGACGAGTGTTGCTACGAGGGCGACATCCCCAACAACTGGGGCAACATCACCGCCGAGGAGATGACGCACCGCTTCTGGGAAGGCTTCTCGCGCGGCGGTTACGTGGGCCACGGCGAGACCTACTTGCACCCCGACGACGTCCTCTGGTGGTCGAAGGGTGGGGTGCTTCACGGCGACAGCCCGGCGCGCATCGCCTTCTTGCGGGAGATTATGGAAGCCGGCCCGGCCATCGACCCGCGCGGCGGCTACTGGGACCTGAACCAATCCACCGACGCGACGGACACCTATCGCCTCATCTACTTTGGCATCAACCGCCCGGCGTACAAGGACATCACGCTGCCCGAGAATGCCGCCTACACCATCGAGGTGATCGATGCCTGGGAGATGACGATCACGCCGCTGGAAGGCTCCTTCTCCGGCAAGTGCCGCGTCCCGTTACCCGCCAAGCCCTACATCGCTTTGCGAATCCGCAAGCAGTAGCCTTGATTTGCATTTTCAACCACGAATCTACACGAATTTTCACGAATAGAAAACAGATTCGTGGTTCAGTAGATGAAAACTTCGGCTTGTAGTAACGGCTTATGAAGTTTTAAAAATTAGTTTGGTAATGTGTATGCCGGCTTTTGACCGGCTGAAGGCCGGTGTATACGTGTACTCGCTGGCTTCAGCCGGTTTTCTCCGGCACATACAATTACCGGATTATTTTCTTGATTTTCATTAGCCGTCCAGGAGACCGCTAAAGCGGTTACTACGAACAGATTTTTTATCTACTGTGGTTAGTTTTTGGCGGAGTCTGGTATGAAGTTCGAGAAATCTTTCGACGTGCTGGTTGCGGGCGCGGGCGTCGCGGGCGTGGCGGCGGCGTTGGAATGTGCGCGGGTCGGCTTGCATACGGCGCTGGTGGAGAAGACGGTGTTCGTGGGCGGGCTGGCGACGGCGGGCCTGATCAACATCTACCTGCCGCTCTGCGACGGCCTGGGACATCAAGTTACCTATGGCATCGCTGAGGAACTGCTGCACCTCAGCCTGCGTTATGGCCCCGGCGACGTTCCTGCTGGCTGGCGCGAGGGGCGTGGTCGCTATCAGACGCCGTTTTCTCCGGCGACGTTCGTGCTGGCGCTGGACGAAGTGCTTGCAGACGCGGGTGTGGCGCTGTGGCTGGATACCCTGTTTTGCCAGCCGGTGATGTACGGCGAGCGCACCGTTGGCCTCGAAGTGGAAAACAAGAGTGGGCGCGGCGTTTTGCGCGCCCGCTGCGTGATCGATGCAACTGGTGATGCAGATGTGGCCTTCCGCGCGGGCGCGCCGTGCGCCGAGGCCAACAACTGGCTCTCGCTGTGGGCGATCCAGGCATCTTACGCTAAAGCGCAGCAGGTCGTCGCGCAGCCGGACAAGACATCGCTGCTGGACTGTATCCGCTTGGGTGGGGATGCGTGGGGGCATGGTATTTCGCCGGACGTGGCGAAATTCTATGGCACGGATGGCGCGCAGGTGACGCGCTTCATTCTGGAAAGCCGTCGCCTGTTACGCGAGCATTACGCGGCCCAACACGCAGCCGGCGGTGATACGGACCGTCACAAGTGCTTTCCCGTGACTTTGCCCGCGATGGCGCAGCTTCGCACCACGCGCCATATCGTGGGGCAGGCGACGCTGTCGGATGGGCAGGCTGGCATCCACGTTTCGACGTCGGTGGGGCTGGTTCCCGACTGGCGCAAGCCGGGGCCGGTGTGGGAGATTCCCTACGGGGCGCTGCTGCCGCGCGGCGTCACGGGGTTGTTGGTGGCGGGACGCTGCATCTCGTCCGTGGGGGATGCCTGGGAGGTCACACGTGTTATCCCACCCGCAGCACTAACGGGTCAGGTCGCCGGTGTCGCGGCGCGGCTGGCGATCAGCGGGGACACGACGCCGGATGCCGTGGACGTCCGCGATGTGCAGCGCGAGCTGGCGCGTGCTCACATCCCGTTGCACATTGGCGATGTGTGCTAGTCGCGCATCTACGGCGTGCTCATTGCGTTAGGGAGCAACCCCCGCACCTGTTCGGTGATCCAGTGGGGGCGGTTGGGGATGTAGACGGTGACGGCGACCAGCTCATCGCGGTCGGCGTAATCGCAGACCACGTGGACGGGGAGCGGTTCCCCAGGGACAGGCCCGGCGATTAACACGCGCTTGCGCTCGGGGTACTGTTCAACGATGATGCCGTTGAAGATGGCGTGCAACACCTCTTTGATCCGCAATCCCTCTTTGTGGGCTTCGCGGAGTGCGTGCTCGGATACCCGTAAGCTTTCTCGCTGTTCGAGCAAGTCCTCTGTGTCGTTGATGTCCACGGTTACAGTTCCTGTATCTTCTCGAAAATCTGGGGGTGGGGGTTTGGGGGCAGGCTGCCCCCAAACCCCCACCCCTCCCCTTTTTATTGAGATGATACCAGTTCCTCGTGTTGTAGAACGCGATGCGTGGGAAACCAATCACGCATCGCCTTTCAGCGGTAACGTGAAATAAAAGGTGCTGCCGCCCTCCTCGGCGTTCTCGACGCCGATGACGCCACCGTGACTTTCCACGATTTGCTGTGCCAGGGCCAATTCGATGCCTACACCGGGACAAGCGCGCTCCAGCTTGCCGTGATAGAGCCGCGTGAAAAGCATCTCCCGCTCGTGTTGTGGGATCTCCGGGCCGGCATCTGTGACGGCCACGCGAATCTTCGTAGTGCCTTCACGCTCCGCCGATAGGTGGACCGTCCCGTTTGGCGGTGTGAAGCGGATGGCGTTGTTGAGCAGTTTCTCGATTACCCGGAGCATCTGTTGGGGATCGAGCCACAGATCGGGCAGGCCGGCTTCGACGGTGATGTCGAGCGCGAGGTCCTTTTTCTTGGCCGCCGGTTGGGCGATGGCCAGAGCGTTGTGCAGCAGGCCGGCGATATCGACCTGTTGTATGCGCAGTTTGTCGGGATCGGCGATTCGCATAGCGCCCAGATCGCGTACCAGGCGCGTCAAAATCTGCGCGTGTTCTTGGATACTGGTCAACGCCTCGTTTTGGGCCTCGTTAAGGGGTCCGAGCCCGCCATCCAGCAATAGTTCGGGATAGCTCTGGATAAACGTCACCGGGTTGCGCAATTCCTGGGCCAGGTCGTCAAAAATGTGGATGCGCTGCATCTCGCGTTCTCGCAGCAACTGGGTAACCTCCTCGAGTTGGTCGGCCTGTTCCTGTGCCTGGCGGAAAAGCTGCGTCGCCATGATCGCTTTGCCCAATTGGTAGGCGGTGATGAAGAGCAGGCGTTGTTCGTGTGCTGTAAACGGCTCGCGTCTGGCGAGGATGATGCCGCCTGTGGTGCGTTCGCCCTGGATAATCGGCGTTTCGAGATACGCGAGAGGGTGGGAGGTATCCAGGGGTTCCTGTCCGTTTTGGATGACGATGCGATTCTCGGCGACGTGGTCGGGCACATCGAGGAAGGCGTACAAGTGGGATTCGATCTCGGCAAGTTGCTCCGGCGTCATACTGTGATAGGTGTGTAACACCTGAAGTGGCTGCTCGGTCAGCAAGATTTCGGCGGCTTCGTAAGGGATGCCTTTGATCAGTTCTTCGAGCATTTGCTGCAACATCTGCGGCAAATCGTGGCCGGTCATCGCGCGGGCCATCTGGTAAAGTACGCTGTTGGCACGCTCGCGTTCGATCATCTTCTGGTAAAGCTGGATGTTTTCCAATGCAATGCTCAGATAAACGCCTTCAGCGGCGAGGGTTTCGCGCAAGTGTTCTGGGAGACACACGTTCTCCTCGCGTGTGCTCAGCACCAGCCAGGCCAGGGTATGCTGGCGGGCTTGCAAAGGGATGTGCAAGGTTGCGCCTTGACCGTCGCTGTGAGGGTTGAAGGTGAACGTGTGTTGGTCTTCGGGAAGGTGCGCGAGGGCGTGCGTGGCTGTGATAAGGGTCCGCACGGTGCCGGCGTCCCCTACCTGCGCCAGTGGTACCAACTCGACGTCGGCCTCCTCGACGGCGAAAAAGACCCCGGTGGGCCAGCCGAGATACTGAAGCGTGTGTTCCAACGCTGTTTGCGCTACCTGCGCGATCTCGTGCAACGGCGCGACGGCTGTCGCCAGGTTGAAGAGGAAAGCGCGCTCTTGCGATTGCTGGCGCGTCTGCTCGTGCAGGCGCGCATTCAGCAGCGCCGCCGCCACTTGATCGGCGATGCCGGCAATCATGTTTTGCTCATCGGGTGTGAAGGTGTGGTTGGTGCGCGTCATCGCGCTCAGCACGCCCATAGGCTCCCCGTTGATCAGCATCGGCACCAGGATGGTGCTGCTGATGTGTTCGTCCAGAAACGCGGGCACGGCGAGGCGCGGTTCGTTCTCCCACGATTCGATGATGATCGTCTCCCGGTTGAGCAACGTCTCCCAGGCTAACCCGACGCCCTTGGGCAGATGGACCGGCTCGTGGGCGAACGCTTTCATGCCGCGCTGGGCGCGGATGACCAGTTCTTCACGATCGGGGTCGACGACGCTGATGGCCGCAGCTTCGACGCCGAGCACATTGCAGACAGCCTCAACCGCCTGCTGCATGACCCAGTCCAGGTCAAGACTGCGTGTGACGCGCAAGCTCACGCTGCGCAGCGCTTCGAGCTGGCGTTGGTGTTTTTCCAGAGCTGCGTATAACTTATCGATAGTTGACGTGGTTTGCATCGGCATCTCTCCATCCAAATGATTTTTTTGGCTCGAGGTAAGCCAGGGGCTTTCTTCAAACCAATCAGGTTAGCTTGCGAATATTATAACGCACTTTTCCAGGACTACAAAAGTCACGGGTATAGTGCAGAACATGGGGCAAATTCCGTAGCCGCGCTTTCCAAAGCGCGTGTTCGGGCGCGAAATGGATTTCGCGGCTACGGTTCCCTATAATTTGTCCTATACCCAAAAGTCACTGATATTATTCGTAACGCAAAGCATCAATGGGATTGAGAGCCGCGGCACGTTGCGCGGGATAGATGCCGAAAAACAGGCCGACGGCGGCGGAGAACAGCGTCGCCAGCAATACTGCGTCGAGCGTGATGACGGCGCGGAATCCCTCATCGCGCAACACGTAGGAGACGATCGACGCGCCAGTTGCACCGAGCAGAATACCGATGATCCCGCCGACGAGTGAGAGCATCACGGCTTCGGTCAAAAACTGCGCGAGGATATCGTTTTTACGCGCCCCCACGGCCTTGCGTAACCCGATCTCGCGGGTGCGCTCGGTGACGGAGACGAGCATAATGTTCATAATGCCGATCCCGCCGACGAGCAGGCTGATGCCGGCAATCGCTCCCAGGAAGACGGTGAGCACACCTGTGATCTGCTGGAAGGTGCCCAGGATCTCCGATTGGCTGATGGCAGTGAAGTCGTCCGGTTCGCCCGGCGCGATGCGGTGCCGCTGCCGCAGGATTTGCGAGACCTCTTCGATGGCGGCGTTCATCCGGTCTTCGGAGACGGCTTGAACGTAGATGAACGAGAGGCGCGGTTCGCCCGTGTTGGTGCGGCGCGGGAAGATGCGGCTGAGCGCCGTGTTCAGGGGGATGAAGACGACTTCGTCCTCGCTGCCGAAGCTGCTCCCCCCACCACGTTCTTCCATCACGCCGGCAACGCGGAAGGGCACACCGTTGATGCGGATGATTTCCCCGCTCGGATCGAACGTGTCGGGGAAGAAATAGTCGGCCGTCTTTTTGCCCAAAACGGCAATGCGCGCCTGTCCCTGGTTATCTCCTGGGGTGATGAAGACGCCGGTTTGTGTGGCCCAATCACGCACGGCGGCGTAATCCTCGGTCACGCCGCTGACGTCCACGGCCCGGTCTTTGCCGGGCGTGGTGATGCGTGCGGTCCCTTGGACTGTGGGTGCGACGCGTAGAACGTGCGGCGCTTCGGCTACGTTGCGCAATGCTTCGGCGTCTCGCAGCGTCAGGTATGCCGGGCGGCGCAGTTCCTGATCGAACGATCCCGGAATGAGGAAGAAGAGGTTGCTGCCGATGGATTGAAATTGCTCGGTGATATATTGCTGCACACCCTCGCCCGCCGACATCAGCGTGATGACCGCGCCGACGCCGATGATGATGCCCAACATCGTGAGGGCCGCGCGCATCTTGTTGGCTGCAAGCGCCTTGATCGCCAGGCGCAGGCTTTCCAAAAACTTCATGCGGTAGCCTCCCCGGCAGCCAACCGGGCCTGAATCGGTTCGGCGACGGTTTCCTCTTTCAGCACTTTTCCGTCGAACAAGTGGATAACGCGCTGTGCGTGATGGCCGATGCGCGGGTCGTGCGTTACCAGGATGATGGTGATGCCGCGCTCGCGGTTGAGCTGTTGGAGGATGTGCATCACTTCCTCGCCGGAGGCGCTGTCCAGGTTGCCGGTCGGCTCGTCGGCGAGGATGATGGCAGGTTCGTTGACCAACGCGCGGGCGATGGCAACGCGCTGCTGTTGCCCGCCGGAAAGCTCGTTGGGGGTGTGGTGCATCCGGTCTTCTAGCCCCACTGCGGCCAATACTTCTTTAGCCCGTTCGCGGCGCGCCCGCGTGCTGGTTCCGGCGTAGACGAGGGGTAACATCACATTGTCCAGCGCGGTGGTGCGTGGCAGCAGATTGAAGCTCTGGAAGACGAAGCCCACTTTGCGATTGCGTACGACGGCGAGATGGTCGTCACTCATCTTGCTCACGTCTTTGCCGTCGAGCGTGTACTGGCCCCACGTCGGTTGATCCAGGCAGCCCAGGATATTCATCAGCGTCGATTTGCCGGAGCCGGATGGCCCCATGATCGCCACGATTTCGCCCTGATTCACGCCGAGCGAGACCCCACGCAGCGCATGGACTTCGTTCTCGCCCATTTTGTAGACCTTGTGCATATCGTTGATCCAGATGACGATGGGGGCATGTTTTGCTTTATCGTTAGACATGCGTACCTCTTAGCGTCCCCTGGAAGGTGGGCCGCGCATCTCCAGAAGGTTGCGTGTTTCTGTGACCAGCGCCACAGTTGTACCCTCTGCCAGCCCGGAAACGATGACCGTGTGTGTATCACTGCGCGCTCCGGTGGTGACTGCTGTGCGCACGGGCACACCGTCCACGACACGGTAAACATAGGTTTCGTTGCTTGTTTGATCAGTGCGTACAGCCCAATTGGGAATGAGGAGTACGTCGCTAATGGCCTCCGTTTGGATGAGGACGCTCACCGTCATCCCATCCAGCACCAGCAAACCACCGGTACCGGCCAGCTTCACGCGCAGCTTATAGGTGATGACGCCACTGATAGTGGTAGGCGTCGCCGCGATGCGTTCGACCGTCCCACGCAATGTGGTCTGCGGATGCGCATCCAACGTGACACTCACCATCTGCCCAACGGCGATCTTGCCGATATCGATCTCATCCACGTTGACCTCGATGTATAACTCGGAGGTGTCCAACAGCGTGACCGCCGGCAGGCCGGTGGGCGCGGCAGCCCCGGCCTGGATATTGACCGCGGAGACGATGCCGTCGAAGGGCGCGATGAGGCTGGCGTTCGCCAGGCTTTCTTTCGCCTGCTCCAGGCTCAACTGCGCCTGCTCGATCTGCAATTCCGTCTGGCGAATTCTATCGGCGTCGGGGCCGGCTTGGAGTTTATCGAGGTTTTGCTGTGCCTGCCGGTAAGTTTGGTAGGCGGATAGCCACTGGCTCCGAATCTGTTGGATCTGGTACTCGGATTTGACCTGCGTGATGCCGACGTTGCCTTCGGCTTCCATGTAGGCAGCGGTGACGCCGGCGGCGTAAGAGAGCGGTAACCCCATTTCGTCGAGCCGGTCGATGGCGCCCTCGTACGCTTCCTCCATTTTGTCGGCCATATCCTGGGCCGAACGGATGCTTAAACTGGCTTGTGCCTCCGCTGCTTCCTTGCTGATGCGCGCAACTTCGAGCGACTGCGCAGCACTCTGGATCGCCAATTCTGCCAGGCGAATATCCTCTTCGCCGGCGGGTTTTTGTAGTGTCGCCAGGTTGACGCGCGCCTGTTCGAGCGCAATCTCCGCCTGGCGCACGGCGCGTTCGAGATTGGCGGTGTCCAGCCGTGCCAATTCCTGTCCGGCTTCGACGTGATCGCTGACTGCGACGGAGACGGCAGTGACGTTCCCCGGCAATTTGAAGCTGAGGTTTGCCTTCTGATTGACGACGACGTTGCCGCTGGCGGGCACGGTAATGACCAATTCGTCGCGCGCGACCTGCGCAGTACGCAGGACATCGCCGGTTGCGCTTTGTATCTGCGCGCGTTGCTCAAGTAACCACAGCACACCCCATACGCCGCCCGCGATCACGGCCAGGATGATGATCCACGTTATCACTTTCTTCATATTTCTAATTTCTCACTTCTAATTTCTGTTTGAACCGTCATTGGCCGAACCCGATCAAATCGAGCAGATCGCGCTCTTCGGTAATCAGGGCCACGGTCTCTCCGGCCTCAAGGCCGGAGAGAATCTCGGTGAACGTTTCGTTATAACGCCCGCGGGTGATCGTGCGGCGTTCGGGTACGCCATCGCTGCGCAGGACGTAGCAGTATAAGATGGTTTCCCCGGTGGATTGATCTGAGCGTATCGCCCAGTTCGGCGCGAGCAGCACATCCTCGACCAGGTCGGTGTGTATCACGATGCTCGCGGTCATCCCGTCGCGGATCGTGCCCCCCCTTTCATCCCCCCCATCGGGGGGGAGATTCTCTCTTTCATCCTCCCCATCGGGGGGGAGATTCTCTCTTTCATCCTCCCCATTTTTGGGGGGATCCTCTCTTTCATCCCCCCCATTGGGGGGGACAGAGGGGGGGAAAAGTTGCACCCGCAAGCGATAGGAGACGATGCCCCCCACGTTGAGCGCACTCGGTGCGATACTCTCGACGACGCCGTCGATGATGCTATCCGGATAGGCATCCAGCGACACGTCTGTCTTTTGCCCGATGTCGATCTTGCCAATGTCGATCTCATCCACCATCACGTCCACGTAGAACTGCGAATCATCCACGAGCGTGAACGCGGTTGCGCCGGGAGATGCTGGTATGCCTTCTTGTGCGTTGACCGCTGCGATCAAGCCGGCAAAGGGAGCGGTGAGCCGTGCCTCATCCAGTCTCGTCTGCGCCTGTTCCAGATTCAGTTGCGCCTGTTCGATTTGCAGCTCGGCCTGGCGAATCTGCTGCTCGTCTGGGCCTTCCTCGAGTTTGCGCAGGTTCTCGACGGCTTGCTGGTAACGATTGTAGGCGGCCAACCATTGCGCCTGTGCCTGTTCTTCCGTCACCTCGGCGTTAATCCTGGCGATGTATTCTTGTTCTTCAGCCGTCTGGAATCTAAGGCGCGTGTTCTCTTCCCTGTCGGTACCCTGGCTGTTATGGTAATCGGAATAGGCTTGCTCGCGAGCGCGTTGCGCATCCACGCGCAGCGCGTTGGCATCGACCTGCGCTGTTTGCTTGCCGATGCGCGCAACTTCGAGGGCTTGCGCCGCGCTCTGCACGTTCAAACGTGCCAGCTCCACGTCTTCAGTGGCGGGCGGCTTGATGAGGATGTCGCGGTTGAGCGTTGCCTGTTCGAGCGCGAGTGCAGCCTGCTGTACCGCGCGTTCCAGGTCGGTAGTTTCGAGCACCGCCAACACTTCGTTGGCCTGCACCCGCTGGTTGGTTTGGACGTACACACGATCGACGATACCGGTGCTATCGAAGCGTAAGTCGAGTTTGTCGTTGACGGCGACGTTGCCGCTGGCGACCACGGTGAGGCTCAGGTCGCCGCGTGTCACTTGCCCTGTGCGGAGCACGTTACTGCTTTGCTGGGCGGCCGCCTGTTCTCCCTGCCACCAGAAGTACGCGGCAATACCCCCACCGATCAGGGCTAAGACGATGATCCACGTTAAAACTTTCTTCATTGGAGTGTTTCCTCCTAAATATATGACCGGGGTCAATTTTGACCAAGGTCATAGTTGACCCGGTCATTATACCATAAAACCCTCCTGAAAGTTGCATGGATTCGCGCGGAAACAACACGCCCAAAGCCCTCCCAGGGCTTTGGGCGTGTTAAGCTGAAGGCTGACGGCTAATCGTTGCTTAGAGCTTGGAGAGGGTCCGTTGCAGGTAGGGGAGCAGTGCGTGCGCCTTGCCCGCGCCGACTGCCACGCACGCCATCGGTGCGTCGGCGACGTACACCGGCACGCCGGTCTCCTGGGTGAGCAGTTGGTCGAAGTTGCGCAGGAGCGACCCGCCGCCGATCATCGTCATCCCCCGGTCGATGATGTCGGACGACAGCTCGGGCGGTGTGCGTTCCAATACCGACTTGACCATATTGATGATGAGGGTGATCGGTTCTTCCAGGGCCTCGGCGATGTCGTCGGTGGTGATTTCGACGCTGCGCGGCAGGCCGGTCACTTGATCGCGGCCCTGCACCTCCATCCGCATACTGTCGTCGGTGGGGATGGCCGAACCGATGCGGATTTTGGCTTCCTCGGCGCTTGGTTGGCCGATCATTAGGTTGTACTTGCGCCGCACGTAAGCAGCGATGGTTTCGTCCATGCGCACCCCGCCCACGCGGATGGCGGCAGAGGTAACGACGCCGTAGACGGAGAGCACCGCTGCCTCGCTGGCGCCGCCGCCCAGGTCGACGATCATATGCCCGCCGGGCGTGTGGATCGGCAGCCCGGCCCCGATGGCCCCCGCCAGCGGTTCGGGAATCAGGTACGCGCGGCTGGCTCCGGCTTCCAGCGCGGCCTCACGTACGGCGCGGCTTTCCACCTGCGTGACGCCAAACGGCACGGTCACGAAGACGCGTGGTTTGAACAGCCGCGTCTTCCCGATAGCACGGTTGATAAAATGGAAGAGCATCTTCTGGGTGATGTGGTAGTCGGCGATCACGCCATCGCGCAGCGGGCGGCGCACCTGGATCGTTTCGGGAGCGCGGCCCAGCATCGCGCGCGCTTCTTCACCTACGGCAACGACTTCGCCGTTATCGATTTGCTGGGCGACGACCGAGGGTTCCTGGAGCACAATGCCCCTCCCGCGCACGTAGACCAGTACATTGACCGTACCAAGATCGATACCTAGCTCTTCTACCAGTGGCATAGCTTTTCTCCTGTCGGCTTTAACAGACTGATAATACACGCATTTGGGGATTTTGTCCAATGCCTCGCTATATTTTTTTTACTTGCCTCATTGCGATTCTCTTGGTATACTTAGAGCCTAACCACGCAAAATTCTTGCCCAACGAGCAAGAAACGGGCGTCGCAGGCCCTTTTTAGTTCCGGCTTGTCCGGGTTAGGGCCGCAGTTATTCATTCATACCAGGTGGGAGGCGTGACACGCCTCCCACCTGAACAGGTAGGTGAACTTTTGGTCAATACAGGGACAGTTGTGCGGGTCGTGGGCGTTGTCGTGGATGCGATGTTTCCCTCCGGCGATTTGCCGGGCATCCACAATGCATTGCTCATTCAACGTGATGGCGATGAACCTGACCTGGTGATCGAGGTACAGGAGCACATCGATCCATACACGGTACGCACTGTGGCGATGGGCGCGACGGCCGGGTTGCGCCGGGGGCTGACGGTGGTAGATACCGGTAGCCCGATCAAAGTCCCCGTTGGCCCGCAGACGTTAGGGCGACTGTTCAATGTGTTGGGTGAGCCTATCGATGGCAAGCCGCCGCTTATGGATGCAGAACGGCGCTCCATTCACGTCTCGTCCCCTGCCTTGCACGAGCAGCGCGTGGTGGTCGAACCTTTTATCACCGGCATCAAAGCGATTGATCTGCTGACCCCTTATCCGCGTGGTGGCAAGATCGGTCTGTTCGGCGGCGCGGGCGTTGGCAAAACGGTGTTGATGATCGAATTGATGGGCAACACCATCCGCGAGCACTCCGGCATCGTCCTTTTTGCCGGGGTGGGGGAGCGCAGCCGTGAGGGCAACGATCTCTGGTTGGATATGCAGAGCAGTGGCGTGATCGACAACACGGTGCTGGTCTTCGGGCAGATGAACGAGCCGCCCGGCGCGCGTTTGCGGGTACCCCTCACGGCTCTGACGATGGCGGAGTACTTCCGCGACAGCGAACGCCGCCAGGTGCTGCTTTTTATCGACAACATTTTCCGTTACATTCAGGCCGGGGCCGAAGTTTCGGCGTTGCTGGGCCGTTTGCCGAGCGCCGTAGGCTACCAACCCACGCTTGCCAGTGAAATGGGCGAATTGCAGGAGCGCATTACCACCACCAGTCGCGGCAGCGTCACCTCGGTTCAGGCGGTGTACATCCCTGCTGACGATTTGACCGATCCGGCGGTGGTGGCTACGTTTGGGCATCTGGATGCTTCGGTGGTCCTTTCGCGTCGCCAGGTGAGCCTGGGGCTGTATCCGGCCATCGATCCGCTGGCTTCCAGCAGTTCACTGCTCACCCCGGAGGGTGTGGGCACACAGCACTACACGGTAGCGATGGAAGTTCGTGCGCTGCTGGCGCGTTACGAGGAATTACAGGACGTGATCGCTATCTTGGGGATGGAGGAGTTGAGCGAGGAAGATCGCATAGCCGTCCACCGGGCGCGCCGTCTGCAGCGTTTCCTCACGCAACCCTTTTTCGCCTCGAGCAGCTTTACCGGTATGCCCGGCGCATTTGTGCCTTTGGAAGAGACCCTGCGTGGCTTTCGCGAAATCCTCGATGGGCAGCACGACGATCTGCCGGAGCAGGCATTTTATATGACCGGTCCTATCGAGGATGCGGTCGCTAAGGCCGAGCAGATGACGACGAACGAGATGTGAGATGCCTGATTTACTTCGCTTCAGCGTTTTGACGCCGGGCAAGACCTTGCTCGACGTGGCAAACGTGAGCAAGGTACGTCTGAAGCTCGCGGACAACGGTTGGCTGAGTATCTATCCGCGCCACGCACCACTGTTGGCCGAGACGCTGGCCGGCCCGGTTACGTACACCACCACTGGGGCCAGAGACGAGGCGGAAGCTACTTTTAGTCTATCACTTTCCGAAAGCATCCTCCAGATTGAGGAGAACAACGTGACACTGTTCAGCGGCGGTGAGTTGACCGCAGCTACCGCGATTATGGGTGAAGAGAGCGATGCAGACACCGTAGACGCAGACGCCGCGCATTTCGACCGTCTGGCGCGCGTCTTGATGTTGTCGCTGCAGGCGCTGCCCACCGAGGCTCTGGGTGATTTCGAATCCGGGGGAGCGCGCACGTGAATGGCTGGCTCTGGCTGCTTGCCGGTCTTTTGGTGGGGGCGCTGAATGTTGCTTCGATTGCCAGAACGGTCGGCAGATTGCAACCTAAGAAAGGACGCTTGCCGGCGGCGGCACCGCAATTGGCGGCACTTTCTTTGATGACCAGTGGCTTTGTGTTGCGCTTGCTTGTGTCGGTACTTGTGCTGATTGTCGCGCTCCGGCAAAGCGCGGCGTCGGGTTTGTTGGCCTTTGCCGGTTTATGGTTAGGGCGTTGGACGGTGCTGTTTTGGGTAAACGTGCCAGGAGACCGTCGCGAAATCCAGGCCTGAATTTTTCTCGTTACGGCACTTCTCGCTTCGACTGCTGACTTTTAATTTTCGACTAAAGGACCTGCGTATGGATGAAGTTTTCCCCAAAGTCGTTTTTATGCTCTTCGGTGTTATCCCCGTGCGCGACACGGTGATTTCAACGTGGGTCATGATGGCGCTCATCTTGGGCGCGGTACTTATCTTGCGTCGCTCTATGCCCGGTGTGCTGGAAATGTTTATCGATTTCGTCAGCGATACCATTACCGACCTGCTCGACCGTCCGGCGGAACCATTTTTGCCCTTTCTAGGCGCGATTATGCTCTTTCTTTTATTGGGGAATACGCTGGGGTTGTTACCTTTTTTGTCGACGCCGAGCAAGGACATCAACACGCCGCTGGCGATGGCCTCGATTGTTTTCTTTGCTGTGCATTACTATGGTATTCGTGAAAGAGGCGTGTGGGGATACTTCAAGAGTCTGGCGACGCCGATTTTTATGTTGCCCTTGGAAATGATCGGGCAGTTGAGCCGTACGATGTCATTGACATTGCGTTTGTTCGGCAACGTGCTCAGCTCGGAATTCATCGTGGCCGTCATTTTTACACTGGTTCAGCCGGTGGCGCCGCTTCCGATGATGGCCTTGGGGACGGTTTCCGGCGTTTTGCAGGCTTACATTTTTACAGTTCTGGCGTCGAGCTATATTGCTTCGGCGCTCGGCGATGGCGGAACTTAGTAAACTTAAAACTTTTTAAGGAGGAATAGGTTGATATGGCAGAGCTTGATCCTGGTACACTGGTTACGGTCATCACGATAGTGGTTTCAGCAATAGGGATGGTGTTGGGTGCCCTTATGCCGGCGTTGGTTGAAGGGCGCGCGGTCCTCAAGGCGCTTGAGGGTATGACGCGCCAGCCGGAAGCAGCCGGGGACATCCGCAATACATTAATTGTTTCGCTGGCGCTTCTGGAGACGACAGCGATCTACGTCTTGCTCGTCATTCTGGTGTTGGTCTTTGCCAACCCGCTGCTGGATCGATTTTTCCCGGCCGGCTGAGGGGGTGAGAGTGTGCGCTGAGAAAGGACTAATCTATGCTTGAAATTGACATCTCTACCGTTCTCTGGCAGGCTTTCAACTTCTTGGCTTTTGCCGGGTTGCTCTATTACTTCTTGTTTCGCCCGATGTCGGCGCGCATCAAGGCCGTCGCGGCGGAGAAGGAGCAGTTGCAGCAGGAGTTGCTGGCAGATCGCGAAGCTGCTGCGGCGCTGCGTGTGGAGTTCGAGACGCGTATGGCAAGCACGGAGGAAGAAGCCGCCGCGATCATCGAAAAGGCGAAAAACCAGGCCGAGCTTGATCGGGCGGCGCTGATGCAGGAAGTGCAGGCCGAGGTGGAGCACATCCTCACCGAGGCGCAAGTGGACGCCTATCGTTTGAAACGGCAGGCCGTGGATGAATTCCACGAAGACCTGCTGCGCGCTGTGTTGGACGTGAGTGCCCTGACGATAGGCCGGGTGTCGCCGGAGCAACTGCAAGGTGCGCTGCTCAAACAGCTCAATGACAGTGTGTGGGAATTAGGCCGCGCCGACATGCAGCGCGTGGAGTTGTTGCGGCGTTCCCTGGGCACGCGTACCCCCGTCGTGATTGCCCGGACAGCCAAACCACTCACCGCCGAGCAGCAGGGCCAACTCGTGCGCACCTTCACCGCTCTCGCCGACCGCAACGTCACGCTCGATCTAAAAGTTGACCCGGCATTGGGCCTGGGTATGAGCGTGCGCATTGGTGATTTCGTGCTGGATAACACCATCGCCGGCAAGTTGAGCACACTACACGAGGAAGTGATGGATATTCTGAAGGAGAGATTGGCGGATGAGTGAGCGACAATCTTCGTCGTCGCAATCCTCGCCCCGGCAATCCTTGCCGCGGCAATCTTTGCCGCCGAATCAGGACGAACAACCTGATGTCAGGAATATGTTGCGCATTTTGCGCGAGCGCACCCCCCATATAGGCGCTGACGTCAGGCATTATCGTGCCGGCGACACGAGCATTGTGAAGCGTTTGAGCGAGGAGGTCGCGGCTATCGCTGGGATTGCGTCGATTAAGACGGAAATCCCCGAAATGATGCGCATGCTTACCGAGCGGGCGGCTAAGATTGATGCGCAGGTGCAATATCACGCCGTCGGAACGGTGCAACACATCGGAAATGGCGTGGCGACGCTTTCCGGCTTGCCGCGCTCCTGTACGGATGAACTGGTGACCTTCCCGACCGGCGTACAAGGGCTGATCCTCAATCTGGAACGCGATCGCGTCGACGTGGTTCTGTTGGGGTCCGATGAGGGTATCCAGGGCGGGGATCAGGTGATGGCGACCGGCGAGCGATTGCAGGTTCCGGTGGGGCGCAACCTATTGGGGCGCGTGGTCAATCCGCTTGGACAACCGCTGGACGAGCGCGGGCCGATAGAGTCGGTTTACTATACCCACCTCGAGCACGACGCGCCAGGCATTATTGACCGTGAACCGGTGAATGAGCCGCTGCTGACCGGTTGGAAGATGGTGGATGCGCTCGTGCCTATTGGTCGCGGACAGCGCGAACTTATCATCGGCGACCGGCAGACGGGTAAGACTTCGCTCGCCGTGGATACTATCCTCAACCAAAAGAACACGGGTGTGGCCTGCTTTTACGTGGCGATTGGGCAAAAGAAGTCTTCCACGTTGGCGGTGATCGAAACGCTGCGCAACACGGGTGCGCTGGACTACACTACCGTTATCGTCTCCAGCGCGGACGATCCGCCTGCGCTGCGCTACCTTGCGCCTTACGCCGGTTGTACGATGGCCGAAGGCGTGATGTGGGAGGGGCACGACGTGCTCGTCATTTACGATGACCTCACACGGCACGCTGACTCCTACCGCGAGTTGAGCCTGTTGCTGCGCCGCCCGCCGGGCCGTGAGGCGTATCCTGGCGACATTTTCTACCTGCACTCGCGTCTGTTGGAGCGGGCGTGCAAGTTGAACGAGGCGGCGGGCGGGTATTCCTTGACGGCGTTGCCGATTGTGGAGACGCAGCGCGGGAATATGTCGGCTTATATTCCGACGAACCTGATTTCCATCACCGATGGGCAGATTCTGCTCGACAGCGATTTGTTCAATCGTGGCGTGAAGCCCGCCATCGACGCCGGGCGCTCCGTCTCGCGGGTGGGGGGCGCGGCGCAGGTGCCGGCGATGCGCGCACTGGCCTCGACGTTGCGGCTGGAGTTGGCGCAGTTCGAGGAGGTGGCGCGGTTCGCCCGCTTCGGCACGGATGTCGATGAGGCTACGCAGCGCCAGATTCGCCGTGGCGAGCGTTTGCAGCGATTGCTGACACAACCCGTCCACCAGCCGCTTTCGTTGACGGAGCAGATTATTATGTTGGCTGCGGCGGCTGAAGGCCACCTGGACGACATTCCCACCGACGATATTCTGACGTTTGAACGGGCATTGCTGGCGCACATCGAAGCCGAATACCCGGCGCTGTATGCGCGGCGCGGCCATTCGCCTGAATTCCTTGAAGATGTACGCGCGATGTTGGCCGAAACAGTGGAAGACTTCCGTACAGGATGGTTCAGAAGGAGGCTTGGGCTATGAGAATGGTCATGGCAGTGGTGCCGCGTGATCAAGCCAATCAGGTGATGGAGGCGCTCATCGCGGCGGGTTATACGGCGACGTTTACCGAAAGTCGTGGCGGCATGTTGCGCCAGGCGCAGCAGATGCTCTTCATCGCCGTGCGGGCGAAAGACCTGGAGCAGATTCTAGCTATCATCCGCGATAATTGCCACACGCAGGTTGAGCTAAATAGTGTGGATGACGCTACTCCTGGCCAGTTTCCGTCTGGTCTTGCCGGCCCGTCAACGACCTACATCGGCAGCGCCGTTGTCTTTGCCTGGGATTTGGAACGCTTCGAGACCTATTAGTTAAGCGATGGCACAAGACCTTGAACGTATCGAGAGCCGTTTAGAGAACGTGCGCGCCGTCGGCCCGATTCTGGCCGCGCTGCGCACAATCTCGCTTGGTAGTTGGCAGATGGCGCTCAACCGGCTGCGCAGTCTGGAAGGATACAGCGGGCGGTTGTTGACGTTCCTGCCGGTGCTGCTGCCGCACATTCAGAGCGCATCTGGTACCCCGCTGGGCCAATCCTTGTCGGGACAGGTGCCACGTGCGTTGGAGGCTTTGCGCCGGCGACTGCCCGTGCTACGCAGAACCCCGTTGTTGGAACTCCCTGAGCCTGAGCGCGTGATAGCGTTGGTCATTGGCAGCGAGCGTGGCCTGTGTGGGCGTTACAACACGGCGCTTGTCGCGCGCGCCGAACAGTATTTTGCGGAGATGGAGCGGCGCGAGGCGGAGCTGGAAGTGGCCGCGCTCGGATCGCGCATTATCCGCATATTCCACCGGCAAAAGCACCCGCTGCGTTGGTCGCAGGCTCTACCGGTGACGCGCCTGCCGGCCTTCGAGTTGGCGTTTCAGTTGACCCGTGGTTGGTTGCAGCAATATGAAGCGTCTGAGATCGATGCCGTGGACGTGATCTACAACGCCTACGACGGGCCGGGACGCTACTCGCCAACGGTTTTCCGGCTTTTACCTCCCGAACTGCCATCCGCCAATCCGCTGACACCGGAGGAGGCGCGCTCGACCACGCCGTACATCATCGAGACAGATCCGCTGCGCTTGTACGTGCGCATCGTGGAGCAATGGACGGCGATCAATTTCTACGCCTTGCTGTTGGCAGCAGCGGCTTCCGAGCACTCGGCGCGGTTTCAACTAATGGAATCCGCCACGCAGAATGTAGATCGCTTAGTTGAGGAATTGACGCAGGAGCTACAAACCGCTCGCCGCCAAGCCATAACCGTCGAGATGCAGGAGCTTGCCAGCAGCGCGGGCTTGCTCGGGAAGCCACGCACGCCTGAGCTGTGAGGGGGATTATGAAACAGTTATGGGCGCCGTGGCGGATGCCATATCTGCGTGGGGAAGACGCACAGGTGGCGGGGTGTCTTTTTTGCCACAAACTGACGCAAGAGGATGCCGCCGAGCACATCCTCTATCGTGGCGCGCACTGCGCGGTGATGCTGAACCGCTTCCCCTACACCAACGGCCACATGATGGTCGTCCCCTACACGCACACCGGCTCTTTGGAAACGCTGGATGACGTGACGCTGCTGGAGACAATGCGCCTGGTGCAGCACTGTCTGCGCGCGCTGCGTCAGGTTTTCAATCCGCAGGGCTTCAACATCGGCGTGAACGAGGGCCACGTGGCGGGGGCCGGGGTGGCGGAACACGTCCACCTGCATATCGTACCCCGCTGGGCCGGCGACGTGAATTACATGACGGTGCTTGGTGAGACGCGCGTGATCCCGCAATCGTTAGATGATACCTACGCGGCGTTTCGTCCGCTGTTTGATGCGCTGCTACTTGAGAGTTCGTAGTTGTTGGTCGCGTGCCTGCAAACGGGCGCGGGTCATCCGTTCGCGTATGCCGCCTTCTTTGAGGAAGTCTCGCTCTAGCCCGCGAATTTGTTGGTCCAGTAGATAGTTGGCCTGGTGAATGAGGCAAATCGCAATATTCGCCACCACTTCGGCGGGGCGAGTGTCGCAGAACTCGCGGTAGGCTTCGTAGGTCACGTGGGGCCTGGCGCCCAGCTTGCGTACGTATTGGGCTTGCGGCGAGTCTTTATCCCAGAGGGGGAGGTCGCGCACGCGCAGGAAGTCGCGGTAGTCTTCCAGGAGTTCTTCGAGGCTAGCGCGCGCTACGTTGGTCAGTTTAATTTCCATTTCTGTGGAGGTGACGGAAGCCTTGCTGCCTTCCACGATGTTCTGCTTGCCGGAGCGGGCGGCCTGCACCATTTGGTCAATGGTGCGGTCGCCTTTTTTGAGAAACCGCTCGCAGAACCGGAAGGTCAGGTCATAGATAACCTGGGCTTTCTGGTAGGAAAGCAGTTCTTCGTAGTTGCCATGAGGCGGTAGAAAGGTGTTGTTTGTCATAGGTTAGTCCTGTGGGTAAGGGTCATCGTGTATTCTTATAGGACGCATAAGTCCTATAGGGCATATATGTCTTATAGGCCTTATCGATGTCATGTTAACAAATTTCTGGTCTACGGCAAGAACTGGATGATCAAGCTGCTGTACGGCGGCAGCATTTGAATCGGCCGGTAAGCAGCGAAGCCGCCAGCAGCGTTGATGGGCGGCAGGTACAGGTCGCCAGCGCCCATCAGCCACGCGGGTTGGTGCGCGGCAGTGAACGGCCCTTTATCCAGGACGAGCGTGTAATCCGCTGCCGCTTGCCCGCTCAAGTTGATAACCACCAGCACCAGTTCCTCCTCGTGGGCGCGGACGTAGCTGTAGATTGGGCCTGGCTCCGCCGTCACCGGCAGCCATTCCCCGATGCGTAACGCGGCGTGGTTGTTGCGCAGCGCGATCAGGGCGCGGTAGTGGTTGAGCAGCGAATCCGCCTCTGTGTTTTGCAGCGTCACGTTGCGCGTGGTGTAATCCTCGAAGTAGCCCCGCCATGGCATCCCCGTGCTGAAGCCGCCGTCGGGCGTCCACTGCATTGGGCGGCGGATGTTTTCGTCGGGTTTTAACCCCTGCATGCCGATTTCTTCGCCGTAGTAGATGAACGGCACGCCG
>Ga0209614_1001112_pt1 | contig 21127 bp, 17 predicted proteins | sample BlaSprsedimmetaG_FD_185484 | JGI IMG/M metagenome (GOLD analysis project Ga0209614, IMG submission 185484) | Hot spring sediment bacterial and archeal communities from California, USA to study Microbial Dark Matter (Phase II) - Blank Spring... ... | reverse complement strand
GGGTGATAGAGGAAGAACCTGTCCTTGTGCGTCCGACGCCTGCACTACCAACCCCACGCTACTCCCTTTGGGAACAAAGTATAGTCCATATTGTCCCGTCGGCAAAGGAATAAATCGACCTTGCGAAACACTATCGCGCGCCGGCAGCGTTAATCCGCGTTCCGGAATGGCAATGGACGTTGCAGGCCAGGCGATCACATCCGATTGTTTCCAGCCCCACAGCGTCTGCATACCCCATCCGGCGATGATGAACACGCCGGCCACACAGGCCAATACCTGAAGCCAGCGACGGGAACGCGACCACTCCCTCCAGTGTTCAAGCAGATCGTCGAAGCGCGCAGCGACAATTAACGCCAGCCAGGCGAGGAGAACCCGCACCCACAGCGACGTGCGCAGTGTAAACAAGCCCACCGTCGCCAGAGGTCTGGTCCACGTTTTGAGGGTCGGTCGCAGTCCGGCAAGCCAGCGTGCATAAACGGGACTGGTGGAGATGGACACCGGAGCCTGGGGAAGAAACATCACAAGAGCCTGGATGATCAGCAGCGCGATAAGGGCTTCGGTCAGTCTTCTATCCGCACTAAGCCATCGCCACATCTGGTTGAGTATCCGCTGTACTCGCATATATCCTTTCGCCATTAGGATCTATCCGAAAATCCGCCATTGACACACCAGAAAGGCTCGCAGTCACAATTTTCGGATAGAATCTTAATCTACAAAAAAGGCCCCGTCGACTCCGGGGCCGGAGAGCCACCCTTGGGAATTGAACCCAAAACCTGGCGCTTACGAAGCGTCTGCTCTGCCGATTGAGCTAGGGTGGCGGCTGGTTACAAGCGCCATTATACTCAGAACTGCACAGATGGCAAGCGGATTCGGTAGACGGGGGGCGGAAGGGGTAAACCGGGTCGATGCTGCAACTTTGTTCCACCGGCAACGTAATTAAGGATGTCGAAAGGGCTTTCCACACCAAAGTCACTTTGACAAAGAACCGTTCGAAGCTAAACTTAAAAGTAAACAGATCAAAAGCACATGACGCAGGAGGTAAACACAATGGCAACCTTATTGGAAAAAGTATCCACCCTGATTTCGGCGAATCTCCACTCTCTGGTCGACAGGGCGCTTAAGAACAACAGCGTCGCCGTCATCGACCAATACATCCGCCAGGTCGAAGACAGCCTAGCCGATTTGGAGGATGCCGCTGCCACCATTGGCGGGGAAGTTAAGTCGCTCAGACGCAAACTCGGCGACTTCGAGCAAAAGGCCGAGGAACTGGACCGCGCCATCGATGCGTTCCTGCTGGAAGGCAACGAGACGGCAGCGACGAGCGTCCAGAGCAAGCTCAACAGCACCCAGCGCCTGATCGAAACGTACCGTGAGCAGGCCGAGCGCCAGGACACCGAGTTCCAGAAGTTGCTGGACGCCAAGGTCAAACTGGAAGCCCGCCTGGCGACGATGAAGCAGCAGCGCACAGAACTCCAGGCCCTGCTGGAACTGGCAAAGAGCAAGGAAATCTCCGTCAAGGCAATGAAGGGCCTGGATTCGTTGATGGGATCGGGCGATTCGGATATCAGCCGGATTGCGGAGAGCGTCTACGCGCGGTTGGACAAGGCCTCCACCGCCGTCGAAATGCGCGCGACCAACCTCGACGCGCAGATCGACGACATCCTCGACCGCAACACCCTCAACGTGCAACTTGCCGAACGCCGCAGGAAGCTCGGTTTGAGCGAATGAGGACTCCGTGGGCAAGGGGCGCGTGCCGCAGCGCGCGTGCCCCTTGCCCCATACACCGGCGGAACACCTGAAGAACGGAAGATATACCAGGCTCGCGCTAAACGATTCCAAAATCTGCTTAATCTGCTAAATCTGCTGACAGAAAAAGATACCCGTTAGAGCGCACCTCGTCATCGTCCGTTCGATCCGTTGAGCGCACGGGAGGCATAAAAACGGCATGGAACGCACGCGTTGGATTTTTATAGGCATTTTAGTCGTCGTTTTGTTGATCATTGGGGTTTCGGTGGTCGCGCGCATCGTGACCGGCGGCAATGCACCCGAAGAGGCCGAGCTGATCCTTGTCGCTCCCGATACCATCACGGTGCGGGTGCTTACAGCCCTCCCGGTTGAACCGTGGGTGCGCAACGCCGCCGCCGCCTACAACGCCACCAACCCCACACTAGACGGCGTCCCCATCGAGGTTGAGATCACCGCTATGGATGGTCTCACCGCACTTGGTCGCTGGGATCGCAACGACTTTGGTGCGCTTGGCCCAGATGCAGATCCCGACAACCTGACCGACGCCGAAAAAGCCGCCCTGGAAGATTTTCCCACCGTCTGGATCCCCGACAGCCGCTACCTGGTAGAGCTGGCGAATGCCTCCTACAAGGAGCGCCTGGGACGCGACGTTTTTCTGACCGATGGTGAATACCGCGCGCGGCCTATCGCCATCAGCCTTTTCACCTGGGGCATCTACGAAAGCCGCGCCGCCGTGCTGGAACAGACCTTCGGCGGCGTGAGCTGGAACATCATCCACGATGCGGCCGTGGCGAAAGGCGGCTGGCCCGAACTGGGCGGCGATCCATCTTGGGGCTTTTTCAAGCTGGTTGTCCCCAATCCTAACAAGAACGCCGGCGGGCTGGCCGCCATGGTCGCCGCGGCCGGCGAGTACTACGGGCGCACCAACATCAGTGTAGCCGATTTCACCGATCCGCAATTCCAGACGTGGCTGCGCGAGTTGATGGGTTCTGTCACCGACTTCAGCAGCGCCAGCGCCTATACCGCCGAAGACTTCGCCCTCTTCGGTTACAGTGTGGGGGATGGCGGGCAACTGCTCGAAAGCGATTTATTGCAGAATATGCAGGGCATCCTCACCCGCTGGGACGATCCGCTCAAGATTTACTATCCCCAATACGTTACCTGGTTCGAGTTCCCTTACACCATTTGGGTCGGCCCAGAAACCAGCGCGTTGGAAAAGAACACCGCGTTGGAGTTCCAGCGCTTCCTGCTGAGCGAGGAGCAACAACAGGCGGCCCTGGCCTACGGCCTGCGCCCCACCAACCCCAACGTGCCGCTGGACGCGACCCCCGAAAGCCTTTTCGTGAAATGGAAAGACCGGGGTGTGGAACTAATCGTCCCGCGCAGCGACGCAATGCGTAATCCCGACCGTGAGGTGCTGCTGGCCTTGCTGCGCTGGTTCGAGTTGAACGTAGCGAATTGAGGCGGATGATGAGCAACGAATTCAACGCCAAACAACGCACCACCTTGATCGTCATTGGTGTAAGTATCGTGGTGGTGTGCCTGTGCGTCATCCTGGCAGCGTGGGCCGGGCAATCGGTATGGGACAACCTACGGGACAGGAGCGGCATAACGACCGGCCAGAACGGTTGGGACTCGGCGACAGCGGAAGTGACAATCGCCGTCTCTCCGGGTATGGCCGCGACACTGGCCCAACTGGCCGAACAATTCAATGCCCACGCTTATAAAACGCCCGACGACTCGCTGATGCTGGTGCGCACCGTCTCCGTCGTTCCCGAAAAGATGGTCGAGCAAAGTCTGGCCAATCCACCGTTCCAGGCCATCGCGCCCGACAGCAGCCTGTGGCTCAACCAACTGGACCGGCTTTGGGTAGAAAAGCAAAACGAAGTCGAGGGCGAAGCCCTCATCCCTATCGGCAACCGGCGCTTCGGCGACCCGGTGCGCTATGCCGCCAGCCCCGTAGTCATCGCTGCGTGGGAAAGCGTGGCGCGCGACCTGGGTTGGCCGGAGAACGATATCGGTTGGAAAGACATCCAGCAGAAAGCGACCGCCGACACGACGTTCAAGTGGAACCATCCGAGCACCGGGCACGCCAGCGGTCTGTTGGCGACGCTGGCCGAATTCTACGCCGGCGCCGGGCTGACACGCGGCCTCACTGAGGAAGCCGCCACCGCCGAAACCACGTTGGCATACGTCCGCGCGGTCGAGGCCACGGTGCGCTTCTACGGCGAAGGTGAGGACATCGTCGTCCAGCGGCTTGCGGCGGAGGGACGCAACTTCCTTGACGCTTTCGTCGCGCAGGAGCAGGTCGTCATCGCGTGGAACCAGGCGCAGCCCGGCGAGCGTCTCGTCGCCATCTACCCGGCGGAAGGCACGCTGTGGGCCGACCACCCCCTGGCCCTGCTCGAACTGGGTATGCCCGGCGAAGCGCCCATCACCGATAACCAACGCCGCACCTATCAGGCATTCGTGAACTACCTGACAGCGGCTGAAGTCCAGAAGCAGTTGTTGAGCACGGGCTACCGTCCGGCAGACCTCGACATCCGCCTGGACGGAACAGGTAGCCCCTTTACGGGCGATGCGGTGGATTGGCGACAACCCCAGACGACGCTACAAATCCCTGCCACGAGCGTGGTGGAGGTCGTGCAGAACGTTTGGTGGTACACCAAACGTCCCACCAATATCTACCTCGTGGTGGATACCAGCGGTAGCATGGAGGAAAACGACAAAATCGGGCTGACGCGCGTGGCGCTGCGCTCTTTTGTCGATCAAATTCGCGGTGACCGCGACCAGGTGGGGCTGATCACCTTCGCCACCAACGTCAACCTCGTGCGCCCGCTCCAACCGCTAGATGATGCCGGGCGCACGCAACTGCACACCGCCATTGACCAGCTTATTGCATCGGGCAACACGGCCCTCATTGATGGGGTGTGGGAAGCCTATAACAGACTGATGACAGAGGGTAACCCAGAATCCATCAACGCTATCGTCGTGATGACCGATGGGCAGGAGAACAGCAGCCGCCAATCGCTGTCGGCGCTGCAACGTCGCATCCAGCAGGAACAAGGGATGCAGATCGTCATCTTCACCATCGCCTTTGGCAGCGACGCCGACGAGAAACTGATGCGCTCGATGGCCGAAATGGGCGGGGGGCAGTATCGTCGCGCCACCGAAACCGACATTGAAGACCTGTACAAGATCATCTCGACCTATTTTTAGAATCATGAATCATGATTCATGATTCATAATTCTTTGAGGATTGCCTATGTCCGATATTCGTTCTAGAATCGAGAAAAAAGCGCGCAAAGCCATCATCCAATACGCGTTTTTCCGTTGGGAGAACGCCGTCATCATCGGCCTGGTCATGCTGTTGATGTTCTTCCTGCCGCAGCCGCTTCCAGGGTGGCCGATATGGGGCTGGCCGGCGCTTGGCATTTTGGGCGTGGCCGCTATGGTCTTTTCCAGCCTCACAGACGCGAGTGCCAATGCCAGAGTACAACTCGACCTGTTCCAGGAACGCTTCAACCCGCGCAAGGTGCAGGATACCGAATTACGCAACGAAGTCGAGAAGGCTCTGGAATACCAACGCCGCATCGAAGCCTACATCGGCAAACAGCGCGCCGGTGTATTGCGCGACCGCCTGGAAGATACCGCCGGACAGCTTGCCGACTGGGTCAGCCACATTTACCAACTGGCACTGCGCCTCGACGCTTACCGCCACGATCCATTGCTGGCGCAGGAACGCGCCACCGTCCCTAAAGAATTGGAGGCGCTTACGTCACGGCAAAGCCTGGAAAAGAACCAGGAGGTCAAAAAACAGTTGGGGGCCGTCATTGAAAGCAAGCGCAAACAGATGGAATCGCTGGCCGCCCTGAACAGCCGCATGAAGCAAGCCGAACTGCAACTTGAGCAGAGCAATACGGCATTGGCGACGGTGTACAGTCAGGCGCAGTTGATCAACGCGCAAGACATCGAGAGCGGGCGTTCGGATCGTCTGCGGCAGAATATCCAGGAACAGATCGCGCGGCTGAACGACCTGGTCAGCAGCATCAACGAAGTCTACGATTACCAGGGGCCAGGCATGAGCTAGACTCAGCAGGCGCCAGACTACAAAAGTCTCACGAGGCGCTTGCTTAAGCAGATACCTGCTTTGAACACAAGGTTTTCAAGACGCAGTACGTGCTGAGACTTTTGTAGTCTTGAGTCTTGACAGGAGGAAGTCCCAACTATGATGAAACGTTTAAGTTTAGCCGTCATATTGCTCGCGATGGTAGCGCTAGCGGGATGTGGGGGCGCCGTGAAAGAACCGACCAAAGGCGACGTCATCGTCTACGTGGCCGTGCCGCTCAGCGGGTTCCAGGCCAACGGCGGGCAGACTGTCCTGGGCGGCGTGCGCCTGGCGGCGGAACAGATCAACCGCAGCGGCGGCCTGTTAGGCTACCGAGTCGTCGTCCGCCCGCTGGACGATGAATCCGACAGCGACGTCGCCGTCGCACAAGTGGCCGTCATTCAGGACGCGCTGAGTAAAGGCGAACGGGTCATCGCCGTCATCGGCCATCTCAACAGTGGGCAAACGCTGGCGGCAATGGAGCTATACAAGGATCTGCCCTTGATCGTCATCACGCCGACGGCGTCCGAGCAAAGCCTCAGCCAGAAGGGCTACACCAACTTCTTCCGCGTCAACGCCAGCGACGATGTACAGGCTGCCGTGGATGCGCGCTTTTTGACGGAATATCTCAAGGCCACGCGCGTGGCCGTGGTATTCAACAACACCGAATACGGACAGGGATTGGCCGCATCGCTCATTAAAGAATTGGAAGCCCGTGGCGCGCAAGCCGTCACGCGCATCGAGGTTGAGGAAGGCCAGGGACAGTATGGCACGGAAGTACAGCAAATCCAGGCCGCCACGGCCGATGCGATCTTTTACGCCGGGTACGAGATCGAAGCACCGTTCCTGCGCTACGAACTGGTCAAGGCGGGGGTTGCCGTCCCGATGTTGGGCAGCGATGGCGTCTTCCTGGCAGCCTCCATCGACGATTCAGATGGTACGGCGGAGGGGATGTACGTCAGCGCTTTCGCCCCTAGCCCCCGCTACGTGGCGGATGCGCAGTGGTTCGAGGCCTATCAGGTGGTGGAATATCGCAATCCCGACACCTACTCCGTCAACGGTTACGTGGCGATGCAAGTGCTGGCCGAGGGCGTGCGCAAAGCGAATGGCTTCGAGGCGTCCAAGATCGCCAACGCCCTGCGCAGCGAGAGTGTACCCACACTGCTCAACAACCTGCGCTACCAGGCCAGCGGCGACCTCACCGATCCGCAAATTTGGATTTACCAGGTGGTCAACAACGAGTTCCAGCAGGTGGATTGGAAGTAAAACTACAACGTCTGCTCGGCCTTATGGAAGCTCAGACGCGGATCGAGCGCGTCGCGCAAGCCGTCGCCGAGCAAATTGAAGGCCAGTACCGTGATCATGATCGCCACGCCCGGATAAAACACCAGGTGCGGCGCGGTAAAAACCTGGTTACGCTCCGAACCGAGCATCGATCCCCATTCCGGCGTCGGCGGCTGCGCGCCCAGACCGAGGAAGGAGAGCGCTGCCGCTTCGAGGATCGCCCCCGCGATGCCGAGTGTGCCCTGCACGATCAGCGGGGAGAGCGCGTTGGGCAAGATGCGCACGAACAAAATCCAGATCGGACTGGCGCCCAGCGCGCGCGACGCTTCGACAAAGTCCTGCTCCTTGATCGAAAGGACGCTGGCGCGCATCACGCGCGCGTAGATCGGCACGTTGACAATGGCAATCGCCAACAGCGAGTTTTGCAGGCCGCGTCCCAACACGTTGACAATCGCAATCGCCAGCAACAGCGAGGGGAAGGCCATGAGCACGTCCATCAACCGCATGATGACGTTATCCAACCATCCGCCAGCATAGCCGGAAACCGCGCCGAGGACTGTGCCGAGGATAATCGCAAAGCCTATGGTCGAGAACCCGATGAAGAGCGAGACGCGCGTCCCGTAGATGACGCGGCTGAACTGGTCGCGTACGTTGCCGTCGATGCCCATCCAGTGCTGCGGCTGATCGGTGGGACAGCCGAGCAGGTAAATGCACGGAGCCTGGCGCTTGCGCACCGGCTCGACGCCGATGAGCACCTCTTCCGGGTCGTAGGGGGCGATGAGCGGGGCGAAGACGGCAACCAAAATCAGTATCCCTAGGATGATCCCGCCGATGATGGCCGAGCGCTGTCGCAAGATGCGGCGCAGCATCAGCCGCCACAGGCTATTGGCACGATAATCCTGGAAGCTGTTGTTCAAAGCTTCCATCGAGTGCAACGGGACTTCCTGCGATGGTATTTGAGAGGGCGGTTCAGGTGTGTTAGACATTGTAGTGGGCCTTGTCATCTCAGTTTGATCCGGGGGTCGATAAAGACGTAGGAGATATCGACCAGCAAGTTCATGCCGACGTAGCCCATGGCAATCACCAGCGTGAACGCTTGCACGATAGGGTAGTCGCGCGCGGTAATCGCTTCAAACAACATCCGGCCCACCCCGGCCAGGCCAAAAATCGTCTCCGTGAGCACCGCGCCGGCAAAGATCGTCCCCAGTTGCAGGCCAATGATCGTGAACACCGGCAGCATCGCGTTGCGGAAAGCGTGTTTAAGCACCACTTTGGATTTGGGCATCCCCTTGGCGCGTGCCGTGCGGATGTAATCCAGCCCCAAGACCTCTAGCATACTCGACCGTGTCATCCGTGCGATAATGGACATCGGAATCGTACACAGCGCCACAGAAGGCAAAATCAGATGTTGGATCGCATCCCACAGTATCTTCCAGTTGCCTGTGATAAGGGAATTGATCACGACCATGTTGCCGATAAATTCATAGACGTGGAAGCGGAACGATTCAGGATCGCCGGCGGTCAAATTGTAAACCTGGTAGAACGGGGTGGAAACCAAACCAGCGGTCAGGCGACCCGAAGGCGGCAACCACAAAGGGGTATCCTTGAGCAGCAGCGCGAACACGTAAGCCAGCATCAACCCAAGCCAGTAGACGGGCATCGAGACGCCGATGTTAGCCGTCACCATCGTGATCACGTCCACGAAGGAGTTGCTGTACACGGCGGACAGGATGCCCATCGGTATGCCGATCAGGGTAGCGAGTAGGGTAGCGATGACGCCCAGTTCCACCGTCAAGGGCAGGCGCTCGATCAGGATGATGCTCACGGGCCGGCTGTAGCGAATCGAATTGCCGAAGTCGCCGCGCGCTACGTCGCGGATGTAGATGCCAAGCTGCACGTAAATCGGCTGATCCAGACCGCGCTCGCGGATAAAGCGATCGCACACCGCTTGTGTCGCCTTTTCGCCCAGAATGGCTTTGCACGGATCACCCGGAATCAACCGCGCCAGGATAAACGTCACCAAAAGAATACCAAATAAGACCGGAATCGCTAACAACAGTCTACGGATGATATATTGAAACATAACGGAAACCTTTCGGGGGGCTACGAGAATTGGGACATCAGCGCCCTTATGATGGATGAAACGTGATGCTCTGATTTGCAGCAGACTCACGTTTCACATCTGCAACTATTCAGGTGGGACGCACTTTTACGCCTGCAATGACGGTCGAAAACGCCAAAACACCGTTTTGCTTAGAATAAGTGCGTCCCACCTCTTTGCGTCTATCCGAACACGGCTACTCGCCCGCGTTCATCAACCCATCCCACAGATAGCTGTAGTACTCGAACGCTCCAGTGTTGCCCTTGTGATTGGGATTGGAGGCGTCGATGCCCGCGGCCCACGAGGCAATCACGTCGTTGGCGTCGAAATCCGAACCGTCGTGGAACTTCACGCCCGCGCGCAGCTTGCACACCCACTCGGTCAGGTCGGCGTTGGGCGCGCAGGAGGTCGCCAATGCAGGTTCCGTATCGCCAGAATCAGCCTTATAGCGGAACAGTGGCTCGAGGACCTGCCAGCACGGTGCCAGGGATTCGCCATCGGTTTCATCAGCGCAATACAAGCTAATCGGCTCCGCGTTCTGCATACGCACGATCGTGTCTTTCTCTGAACCCACATTCGCGTACAAAGTGGCACCGAAAGGTGGGGCGTAGGCTCCGTCCAGGCTCGCCAGCGCCGCATCGGCTGCCGCACCGTGCGCAATCGGGACCATCGGGACAAGCTCACGGATCGCGTTGTTGGCTTCAGTGTAGAGGACTTCAGCGTCCGCAGCGATACCGATTTGCGCCGCCTTCTCTAGTGCTTCATAGATCGCCGGATGCGGATCGCCGAACTGCGGGTTTTCTTTGCCAAAGTGGAAATCCAGGAAGTTCGTGGGGTGTGGATAGTCGGCGCCCCAGCCTAACAGGTAGAAACCATCCAGACGCCCGTTCGTCGATTCGTCAATGAATTCGCCAGTTTCCATAACCACAACCTCGGCCTCGATGCCGAGATTTTGCTTCAACTGTGTTTGAACCTCGACCGCAACCAGAGCCGGCTCCGGCAAGTACACACGAAACACGTCGCGGTAGTAGATCGCGGTCTTGAAGCCATCGGGATAACCGGCTTCCGCAAGCAACGCCTTGGCTGCCACCGGATCAAAATCATACCACGGATCGCCGGCGCATCCATTAGGAATGCTGCACGGGGTAAAGTGTGTCGGAACCTGGGACCCTTCAGCGTAGAAGTTGTCTACGATGCGCTGCCGGTCAATCCCCATCGCAATGGCTTGCCGTACTTTGACGTTATCGAACGGCGTGAAGGTGTTCGTCATCGCCAGATACAGAATGTTAGGGTTCGGCACAGCCAGTAGTTGCAGATTTGCGTCATCTTCCACTTTCTGGTAGTCATCTGGGCTGACATTGGTGATGTAGTCCACCGTGCCCGATTGCAGCTCCAACAGCCGCGCCGCGCCTTCTGTGGCCCAACGGAAAACTAAAGTCTCAACTTTGGCCTTATCACCCCAGTAGCCATCGAACGCTTTGAAGATGAGGCTATCACCGCGATTCCAGCTTTCCAGCATATATGGACCGGTGCCGATAGGTTTTTCCAGCAACGCGCCAGCGCCACCGTTCTGCTCGATCCATTCTTTGGGCTGGATGGCAAAGGGGATAAAAGCAATCTTTGCCGTAAACGCCGGATCGGGCTTGCAGAGGCTAAAGCGTACCGTCAACTCATCCACCGCCGCGATCTCCTTGATCTTGCCGCCGTAGTCACAATCCGGGGCCGCCACCGACATCGGCTCAAAGGCCGCTTTGGGGGCCGAAGTTGCCTCCGGCTGCGCGACAGGGGGCGCTTCGGTTGGGGCCGGTGTCTGTTGACAGGCCGACAACCCAAAGCTGAGCAGGGTGAAAAGGGACATCACTACGTAAAACAGGGACTTGCGTTTCATCGTTCTCCTCCTTAAGACTAACTATGTGAACGGAACATTTGAGACACACACCCACCTCAATGAATCATCCCTCCGAGTATATCCTCCTTCCGTACAAAGTTTCCCGGAGCTGGTTTGGATCTGAGGATAATGTGTGTATAATAAAAAAATTATAGTGATTCTAGGATACTTGTCAAATAACACCACTGATGTTTATCACAGCAGGAGCCAGACTACAAAAGTCTCACGAGACGCCTGGTTGGACAGATACCTGTGCTAAACGACAAGTTTGCAAGACAAAGGACGTGCCGAGACTTTTGTAGTCCTTACCATCGACTATTGGACTAACGACTATCTGACTATTTTCCCCCAGGAGGTTACAATGACAGAACTAATCGCCCAGACCGTTTACTTCGCCAAGCCCGGGCCGGAGAACACCGAGCGCACGCTGGCCGTGGCCCGTGAACGCGCGCAGGCCTTGGGCATCGACACCGTACTGGTCGCCACGACGGGTGGCGCAACCGCCGTCCGTGCCGCCGAGGTGTTTGCCGGGTTCACGGTGGTCGCCGTGACGCACTCCACGGGATTCAACACGCCGCACAAGCAGGAGCTAACGCCAGAGAACGCCGCCGCACTGAACGGCGCAGGTGTCCACATCCTCACGACGACACACGCCTTCGGCGGCGTGGGGCGCGCCGTGCGCAAAAAACTGGGGACGTACGAGGTTGAGGAAATCATCGCCTTCACGCTGCGAATTTTCGGGCAGGGAATGAAGGTCGTCGCGGAGATCGCGCTGATGGCCGCCGATGCAGGGTTGGTCCCGGAGAACAAGCCGGTGCTAGCGCTTGCCGGAACGGGCCGGGGAGCGGATACGGCGGCGATCCTCTATCCCACGCACGCGCAGACGTTTTTCGATCTAGAATTCGCGGAAATCATCTGTATGCCCTCGCCGCGCCATCCGGCGCTGTGAGCGGCACCCTTGCAAAGGTGTGCGAACTAAGGTTCGCCTAAACCTTCGCAAGGGTATAACAAGAGGTCTAGCGTCTGAATTTGGGAAGTTGCGAGAGTGTCGCGCGGATGATGCCGACTAACTCGCGGGACTTGGCTTTCTTGGCGAGTTGCATCGCTTTGTTGAGATAAGACTTGGCCTTGACGCGAGTCCCGTGCTGCACGTAGATGATCGCCAAGTTGCGCAGGGTCTTCGCCTGCCCTTCCAGGTCGTTCTGGGCTTCGCGGATGGCCAGCGCCTCTTCATAGATGGCTATCGCCTGCGCCCAGTTGCCCAGCTCGTTGTGGGCCGAGGCGATGTTGTTGAGCGTGGTCGCCTCACCTTCCTGATCGCCGGCTTCACGCAACAGTTGTCGTGCCAGCTCCAACAATTCGAGCGCCTGCGTCCATTCCTTCTGCGCCAGATAGACGCTGGCGATGTTGTTCAGCGCTTCGGCTTTATCACCGGCGTCTGCGCCGGCGTCGTCGCCGGCCTCTTCCGTCAACGCGAGCGCCTGCCGGTACAAATCGAGCGCGGTCTCCCATTCATTCGTCGCCAGATGCTCGCGGGCTTGCTTGTTCAGTTCCTCAAGCTGCGCAGCGCGCGGGTCTGGCGTCTCCTGTTCGACGACGGCTTCAGTCTCTTCGACCATCACATTCTCTTCTGACATAACTTTGCCCCCTTGCAAATAGGCCGCTAAAGCGGCGGGTTAAAAGGGTGTTTTAGCATTTATGCGACGACGACGACGCGCGTCCCTTCTTCAGGCGTCGAGCGGTAGGTGTACAATTCGTAGGGCACATAAGGCTCCACCCAGCGGAAGACCCAACGTGCGGCCCGGCTTGGTACATTGAGGCAGCCGTGACTGTGACGGCGTCCGTAATCGTTATGCCAGTACGTGCCGTGAATCGCAACCCCGGAATTGGTAAAGTAGGAGGGGAAAGCTACCCCTACCAGGTCGTAACCGTCGCCAATCATCCGCTGCGCGTGCCGTTTGTAGAGGATGCGGAACTCGCCAAGCGGCGTCGCTGTATCCCATAACCCGGAGGCCACCGGCGTGGAAAAGACCGGCGTCTGCCCCTCGAAACACGTGAGCATTTGGTCACTGATATCGAGCAGGAGCCACTTGTCGGGGTGGCCTAACGAAATCGGCGCCAGGTCCTCGCGGGTGATGGGACGCAACATCGCTGCCGGGGCGTAGGGACCGGGCGCCCAGGCGAGCCCTTCCTGGAGTTGGTACCACCATTCACCCCCCTCGTCCTGCATGGCATCAACAACACGGTACGTGGTCTCATAGTATAACCGGCGTCCGGCATAGGGCGAATCCGGTGTCGAACGGCTGATCGCCAGCGGAACGGTCACTTCGGCCCAGAAACCGGGTGCGGCTACGTCGGTCACGATGTCGGTTTGGAGGAGGTTCTCTGAAGGATGAACGTACGCGCTGTGGATAAACCCGCCTTCGGTAAAATACCAGACCGGATTGCTCGGCCACGGCGCTTCTCCCAATAGGGTAGCTTTCAGCGGGATGACCTCATCGCGCGCTTTCCACTCGACCAACTCGGCCGTCGGAGACGGCGCGCGAACAATAGGCTGCCGCGCATTGATGATACGCCCCAATGAAGCCGGCGGTGGCAAGAAATCCGGCAACGAGTCCAACTCGAACGAACTTGCCAAAGCCGCTGACGCTTCCAGGCCCGGCACTTTGTGCGACAACACCCAGGCCAGTGCAGCAGCGCCCAGTTTTAAGAATTGACGACGGTTGATGAATGATTGCATCGTGTGTTCCTCGTATCCGTGATGTTCCCAAAATAATGCTTACATTATATACCATTTTGGTTTGTAGTCTTAATCGAGCGTCGGCTGCACCGGCACACCAGCCGCCGCCTGCCGCCGCGCCTCGCGCGCCTGCCGCCGCGCCAACAACCGTAAGACGCGCTTATGGCGTTGGCGATCCAGTGGATAATACCACGTCACTGCCATCACCCCGGCCAAAATCGCAGCAGCCACCGGTCCGGTGAGAACGCGGATGCCCAAAATCGCGGATTCCGGCTGGGTGAATTGTGTCGCCCCTTCCGGCGGCACCTGATATCCGAGCCAACCGAGCACCTGCAAGGCCAGAAAAATTGCGACAGCAGTGGTTAGTTTGCGGATGAAGTTCTTGGCTCCGTAGTAGACGCCTTCATGCCGTGCTCCCGTGCGCAGCTCATCCCAGTCGATGACGTCAGGAAAAATCGCGTCGGGCAACACGTGCGCCGCCGAGACGCTGATACCGATCAGCACGGCCATCACGATCACCAGCGCGTACTCCAGCGGCGGAATGACGTTGATCAGCAGCATAAGAATCAGCCAAAACGCGATGGCGATGAAGTAGGCCTTGCGCTTGCCGATGCGATAAGCCAGCCAGGTCCAGAACGGCAAGACGATGACGGCGGTGATCAACATCGCGCCCAACACCACCGATTCGATGGGCATGCCGATCCCCGGCACCGTTGCCAGCAGATTGCCGCGTGCGATCCAGTAAATGAGAAAGTACGGCAATGTCACACCGACCAGGTCGAAGGTCACCCAGTTGAGCATGTAGAGCGCGGTAGCGTAACGGAAAGGGACGTTTTGCCAGGCAGTGCGCAGCGTGGCTCTGAAGGAGATGATTTCCGGTGGACGTTCGCTGCTCGACTTCTCCCGCACAGCGAAGAAGATGAGCAAGTAAGGAATGATCGACGACGCACCAAAGAGCGTCGCGACGATCACGTAGCCTTGCTGCTGTGTCCCCCCGCCGGCCATCGTCGCATCGACAATCATCGGCGCGGCGACGGCAGTGACGATGGAGGCAATGAAGTTGAAGAACATACGGTAGCCCGCCAGCGACGTGCGCTCGTCGTAGTCGGTGGTGATTTCAGGCGTGAGCGCGTGGAAGGGCACGATCACGAGCGTCTGGAACGTATCGCTGAGCGCGTAGGCCAGCATCACGTGGATCATCAGCCAGATTTGGCTCTCCCACGGCGGCGCCCACCACAGCACCAGGAAAGCCAACCCGTAAGGCACGGCGAAGTATAGGAGGAAAGGCCGTCGCCGCCCCCATTTGCTGCGGACTTTGTCGCTGATGGTGCCGACCAGCGGATCGTTGATCGCGTCCCAGAGCACGCCGATCAAGGCGGCGAAGGAAGCCAGGCGCGGATCAAGGCCCACCACGTCCGTTAAAAAGATAGCGTAGAAAATCTGCCGGAGCGTGTTGAAGGTTGCCATGCCCCAGTCGCCGGTGCCATAAATGACTTTGGTCAACCACGGAAGTTCGTTACGCGTCACGGGTGTGTCCATTGTTATATCCTCGCAGGATGATTATGCGTTCGGCGGTTCATAATGCCAGCGCCGGATCATAAAGCCCCACCGCCGGGCCAGTTCTCGCCGGGTACGACGATCCAAACGGTACGTGTTTTTTTTGTAGCCCTTCACCGCCAGCAGATACTGCTCCATCCGCGTCTGCGCCTCAGGGGTAAGCGTCAAGCCCAGCGCCTGATAGACGCGCGCCATCTCACCGAGCGGGTTGGCCTCAAAATCCTCGAAGCGCACTTCGAAGAGATTGCCTTCAGGAATCAGCGCTTTGTCGGCTTCATAGCGCCACATCAACTTCTCGTAGTTGCGCAGCGCATACTCACGCACCATCTCCTCGTCGACGTCTTGCAACGCCGTTGGCACAAGCTCTTTATCCAGCCAGTGCATCGTCGAACTGAAAACCACGTAAGGGTTGCGATAGACGTGGATGAACTTCGCATCGGGGAACATCTCTAGCAGCGTAGGGATACGGCCCGTGTTGGCCGGGTTTTTGAGGAGCAGACGTTTGCCGTCCGAAGAGAAGGTCACTTTTTTGAGGAAGTGGAGATAGATAGCCTGCCATTGCGCGATGACTTTGCGTTCCACGCCTTCGAAGAGCACGTACTTGTCGAAAATCTCACGCATCTTTTTGGGAAAGGAGAGCGCGTGATAGAACGAATACGGGCCGAGATTTCCCAGCGCGTATTCTTCCTCTTCGGCAGCATCCGGCGCAACGGTGACGTTGTCCATAGGACGGACGTTAGGCAGACTGCTGACCAGGATCGCGCGGAACAGGGGACTGCTCAGGTACAGCCCAGGGATCATCGTGTGGACGAACGTCACGACGGCAAAAACTGGGTCCTGCGCCATCAAGCGCATCACGTGGGTGGTGCCGCTGCGCCAATGGCCCAGGATGAAAATCGGCGCTTCACGGATCGGCGTGGCCGCGATGCGCGCACCGAAGCGAGCGTTCTCGTAAGCGCGAAACGGCGTATTCAGCAGCGCCACGATGGAGACGTACAAGCTTCTGATCCAATAGCGCCAATCCACGCCGCCGTTGGCCTTGACGAGATGCACCCAATTGAGGAATGATCCCCCCGCCAGGAATTGTTGATCGACGCGGGTGAGGCCCTGCTTGCGAAAATAGCTCATGACGTTCCTCCTAAACCACGACCTTCCCGGAAGCTGACCATAGCTCAAGCAGGATGTCTCTCAAGCGCCATTGTATGTCCAAGTCCAGCTTCCGGGAAGGTTGAAATAGCGCGCCGGTAAACCCGGTGGCGCTTATACCACTGCGCGCCGATGGCGTTCATGTCACCCAGGCTCTTGACATTCGTTTCCATCGCCTGCGCCAGGTCACAGTGGGTGGCTTTAGAGGCCTTGAGCGTCTTGGCAAACTCGACGTACAACAGTGTGCTACCGCCCATCCCCTGATATTGCGGCAACAGGCCCACACCGTTCCCACTCATCCGGCGGGTGGTTTTAAGCGCCGCCAAGACGCGGATCCAGCCGAAAGGCCATAAACGTCCGCGCGTTTTCTTGAGCGCGTCGGAAATATCCGGGAAGACGAAGGCGAAACCGGCCACGTCGTCACCCTTCATCACGATCTTCATCAACCGTGGATCGGCGACGGATAACATTTGCTTGGCGATCATCTGCACTTCGGCGTCATCTATGGGATAATAACCCCAAACTTCGGTGAAAGCTTCGTTGTTGACCCTTTGGATTTTAGGAATCCACGCACGCAGCTCGCGCTTGGTACGGAAGGTCTTCACCCAAAAGCCGCGCCGTTCCTTGATTTTGTCAGCCAGCGCGTAGAAGCGATCGTCAAGGTCGTGGCCTCGCTCCACGTAACCGGAGAGATAGTCGATCTCTTTCTCGAAGCCGGCGGCCTCCATCAAACGTGGATAGTAGGCGTAGTTGTACGGCATGCTCAGTGCCGCGCGATGTTCGAAACCCTCGATCAAAATGCCCGGCGCATCCGAGCGCAAAAAGCCCTTCGGCCCGTACAACATCGTCAGCCCGCGCTGCGCGGCCCAATCTACGGCCGCATCGAAGAGCGCCCGCGCTACATCCGCGTCGTCGATGACATCAAAATGGTAGAAGAAGGCCACCTTGCGTTGATTGTAGTCGTTATAGCGACGGTTTTCGAGCACGGCAATGCGCCCGACAACCTCGCCCCCCTCTTCCGCCAGGAAGAATTCCGCCGCGGAATGTTGGTAGAAAGGATAATGCTGCCGGTCCAGCGTCGCTTTGACGCTCGACACCAACGGCGGCATCCATTGCGGACAGTCTGCGTAAAGGGTGAAAGGAAATTCAACGAACTGCCGGACGTCGCGCCGGTTCGCAGTATCCAGGATACGAATATTCATCAGTCTGTTTGCTCCTGTGCATCTGTAAAAAATCCCACCCCCAAAATGCCCGGCCCGCCGTGCGTGACGATAGCCGGCGGCACGGCTAGAATCGGGACGTCAGAGATCCCCAACCTGGCGCACATTTCGCCGGCCAATTCCTGCGCCTCATCTTCGACACCGGCGTGCATGATGCTCAAGAATCCATCGGCGTCGCGGGATATCTGGTTGGTGACCAGTTCCTTGAGGCGATCCACGGCGCGTTTATGCGTGCGCACTTTCTCGAACGCCTCGACTTGGCCATTCCTGAACGTCAAGACCGGTTTGACCTGCAAGGCGCTGCCGACCAGGGCGGCTGCACCGCCGATGCGCCCTCCCATAGCCAGATACTTCAACGTTTCCACCGAGAAATAAATCTTACCGCGCCGGGCCATAGCACGCACGCGCGCTTCGATCGAATCGGCATCCACGCCCGTCGCGGCCCAGTCCGCTGCCAGCTTGAGCAGTGTCGCCACGGGACCGGCAATGAGCTGCGTATCGATGATCCTGACGTCCAGATCGGTCAGTCCATTCTCGATCACCATCTGCAGGGCCACCGTCGCCGAACGCACAGTTCCACTGACGATGGCAGAGGGCAAGATGCACAAGATAGGCTCTTTGCTGGGTGCAAAGCGTTTGTAGGCTTCGACGAAGAGTTCTGGAGGTGGTGCTGCTGTTTTGGGAAGTTCCCGTACCGTTGCGAGCTTGCTTAGAAAGGTACGGTAATCCATATCTATGCCTTCCAGATAGGATACACCGTCGATATTGATAACCTGAGGAATGATGGGGATGTCATACTGCTTGGCATACGTTTCCGGGAAACCAGAGGTGGTATCACCAATAATCTTTACCATAAGTTCCACTCCTTAGGTAGTTCCAGGACTTAAAATCTTCCAAACCAGACACTTGTTGCTCGGAAAACGCCTGTATTTGGAAAGTTTATTTTCCTGGAACGGCCTTATCGTTTGCTGAAGGTCCGTTACCTCCAACGAAAATTCAAAAAAATAAAATTCGGCGATAACAGACTGGGAGTCTGTTGCAAAATAGACAGGCAACCCCAGGTTAACGATTTTAAAGTGCACGATCGAACGGGTGCAACGCACTGATGATGCAATGCGTTGCACCTATGAAAAACTTTAGCTGCTCTTGGTGGGCATATACTTCGACAACTTGGCCGCCAGATTGGAGAGCGGCAGACTTTGCAGCCAGATTCTTCCGGGGCCGGTCAGCGTAGCGAGGAACAACCCCTCACCACCGAACAACACATTGGTAAGGCCCTTGACCGTCGCAATATCATAGCGAACAGTTGGCTCAAAACAGGCGATGTGACCGGGATCCACTTTCATCGTTTCACCGGCCTGTAGCGTGTACTCGCGCACCTCACCGGGGATCTCCAGGAAGGCAAAGCCCGGTCCGGTAATCTGCTGCAAGACAAAGCCCTCACCGCCGAAGAAACCCGCGCCGAGCTTCTTGCGGAAGTGCATCTTCATCTCGACAGAATTCTCGGCGCACATAAAAGCGTCTTTCTGGCAAATCAGGCTTTGCCCGGCCTCAAGTCTGACGTCAACGACCTTGCCAGGCGCTTCTGGCGTGAAAACAATCAAAGCTTCAGGATCGTGGCTGGTGTACGTCGTCATAAAGAGCGACTCACCGGCCAGCGCGCGGCCCAGGCCTTTCATCAGACCACCCTTGGTGTTGGTCGTCATCTCGATGTTGCCCTTCATCCAGGCCATACCGCCGGATTCAGTATACATCGATTCGCCGTTGCTGAGATAAACTTCCAGCGTAGGGAGCACAGTCCCGTTAATTTCGTAACGCATAGTGTTGCCTCCTTTTTGAGATTAAAGAAACAATCATCTTCATTATAACATGATGTACTACTACCGCAATCAGGATGTGGCCGTGATTTCAGACACCCTTGAGTACGGCGGCCACCGCGCGGATGTGTTCCGGCGTACTGCCGCAACAGCCGCCGAAAATCTTGACCCCCGCTTCGGCCACAAATCGCTGCGCATACTCGGCCATAATCTCCGGTGTCACGTCGTAGACCAGGTCGCCGCCCTCGGCGTGCGGCAGGCCGGCGTTCGGCTTCGCCATCAAGACGGCCTCCGGGACAACCGACCGCATCTTGAGGACCGCGTCCAACGTCTCGCTCAACGTGCGCCCGCAGTTCGCGCCGATCACGGCGACGTCCATCCCCCACAACGTCTGCGCGGCCTTCTCCGGCTTGACGCCCATCATCGTGCGCCCTTTGGTGTCGAAGCTCATCGTCACCAGGATGGGCAAATCGGTCACTTGCCGCGTACCCTCGATGGCAGCGGTCGCTTCGCCCAAATCGCTCATCGTCTCGATGAGGATTGCGTCGGCGCCGCCCTCGGCCAGCGCCGCAGCCTGGGCCGCAAACCCGCTGACGGCATCGGCGCGCGCGAGCGTTCCGAGCGGTTCCAGAAGCTGTCCGGTTGGGCCGATGTCACCGATGACCAGCGCACGGCCTGCGGCGAGCTCAGGCGAGTCGTCGCCGACGATCTCGCGGGCTAGTTGCGCTGCCGCCAGGTTTACCGCGTGGACCTGCTCGTGCAGGTTGTCGCGCTCCAGGCGCGCAGGTGTGCCGCCAAACGTGTTCGTCAGAATCAGATCCGCTCCGGCGTCGAGATAGGCCTGGTAGAGCGCGCGCACCGCATCGGGATTCTCGAGGTTCCAGCGTTCCGGTGCTGCGCCGGGTGGAAGGCCGGCCTTTTGCAGCATCGTACCCGTTGCGCCATCAGCCACCAGAACCGGTCTGGTGTTCAAATACGTGGTAAATTTGGACATAGTTCCCCTCCGGTATGGAAAAGAGTGAAGAGTTAAGAGCAACTCGCAACCCTTATGATACCACAGAAGCGCGGTTTGCCACGCCACGTCTAGGGTGTGTTAGCGAACTACCAGAGTGTCGAGGCTGAAGGTGCCTTCGAGGGCGGTGAGCGTGAGGGTTTCGCGCCGGGAGCGCAAATGGCGCGCGAGGAGGAGCGGAGTGCCGTTAAGGGGCAGGTCGCGGCTGCGACCCGAACCGTCAGTGACGCGTACCACGCCCACACCGGGGCCGGGCGTCAGTGCGAGCGTCCGGCCCTCCCAGGTGAACGTGACGGTTGCGCCGGGTGTCGTCGTTGTACGGTACCGGCCTAATACGGCCTCGGACGCGGCGACGTCATCCCACGCCCCTTCGTACGCAAGCTGCCAGCTCGTCTCCTGGTGGACGCCCGCGTAAAGCGTTGGTTCCAACGTATTAAGATACGAGGACAGGCTTTCGTACAGAGGCAGCGGCGTGAAATCCGGCTCGACCATGCGGAAGTAGTACATT
>Ga0209614_1001108_pt1 | contig 21168 bp, 17 predicted proteins | sample BlaSprsedimmetaG_FD_185484 | JGI IMG/M metagenome (GOLD analysis project Ga0209614, IMG submission 185484) | Hot spring sediment bacterial and archeal communities from California, USA to study Microbial Dark Matter (Phase II) - Blank Spring... ... | reverse complement strand
ATTATGAACTGACTTTGAAGGAAACCGGAGACATCCTGTCGTCGGATACCGTGAAAATGGAAGCTGAAATCACAAAAAAAATTACAGGCCGGAAGATAAAAGCGTGCACAAGTAAAATTGATATCAACCAAAAGGACGATTTTGAAATTTTAATAGAAATTAATGAGGCAAAGTTGAAAATGACATGCAAAAACGAATAGGATTGATAGTGACGTTCATAGTGTTTTTACTGGCGGTTCAGGCGCAGCAAAAACTCAATTATCCCGAAGTGGATAAAGTTTCGTATGAACTCTACATGCAGGGAAAATGGACGGAACTGATTGATTACTCAAAAGAGGCCCGCCGGCAGGAAATTGATTTTTTCTACCTGCAGGCCCGCACCGGAATTGCCTACTACAACCTGAAAAAATACCGCAAGGCCAGCGAATGGTTTCTGAAAGCATGGGAAAGCGACCAGTCGTTTGAGTGGTTACAGGAATACCTGTATTACAGTTTGGTTTTTGGAGGAAGAAGGTTGGAAGCCTCAAAATTTGCAGACAATTTTACGGTTGCTTTCAAACAAAAAATTTACTACCAGAGTATGATGCCCATTCGGGCAGCATTAGAAGTTGGTTACAGTTTTAATCCTGATGCGAACAGCCTTAAAGAAACACCCTTTGACAATAAATTAAACCTGACTGACGAATATGGTGAGGCATTTATTATGAGAAATTATCAATTTGAATCATTTGATTACAGCCATCAAATTGCCCCTGGTGTAATCATCGATCATAACCTTACCCATGTGGGAATGCGGCAAGACGAACAGGTTTTTTGGGGAAATCGGTATATCTTTCCGGTAAATATGAACCAATTTCAATATTTTGCCTCACCCAGTATGGTAATCAATAAAAAATGGTATGTTTCGCCTGCTCTCAATTTCACCTGGGGCAGTTCAACACTGGTACTGGGCGATTATTCACCTAATTCATTTTATTACGACAAATTTAAATACTCCGATTTTATTTTTTCTACGTCAACCTGGAGTCATTTTGCAAATGTTTCACCTGGAGCAGAAATAAATCTGGCCAGCGTAAATGATAACAAATTTACACAACTATCAGCCTGGCTAACCGTATATCCATTTTCGAACCTGAATTTTTACTTCACACCGCGGGTGTATTTCAAAAGCAGTGAAGAAAACGGTTTTGGATACAACACTTTTGGCATTTCAGGAGGAGCGCAGTTGGGGCCGGTACATGTTTACGGGCAGTACCTGAATGGTGAAATGGAAAATTTTATTGAGTCTGGCGGTTACGTGGTATCCAATTTCCCGGGCGTTTCGGAACAAAAATTTTCGGGAAGCATTTATTTCCCCACTGGCAAAAGCTATCAGTTAGTTTTGCGCTATATTAACCAGGACGTTACAGAAAAGTACCGGGTTTATACAAACTTTGTTGAAAGCAATTCAGTGAATTACAATTATATGAAACATACTTTAACAGCCGGAATATCATGGAATTTTTAAGAATACAAATAAGCTTGCTGATTTTGATGATTACTGCTTTGGCAGGCAGTGCGCAGGTTAATCAGGAAACGCTGGAACAGGCGTTTGCCCGAAGCTACGAACTGGAAAACGCCAAAGATTTTCCGGCTGCTGCCGGAGAACTGAATAAAGTTTATGACCAGTCGTCGTACGAAATCAACCTGCGGATGGGCTGGCTCTGGTACAATGCCGGACGGTTCGATGAATCGGTTAAATACTATTCACGTGCACAGCAACTAATGCCTTACTCCGAAGAAGCCCGGTTTGGTTTGATTCTGCCCAAAGCTGCGCAGGGTAAGTGGGACGAGGTGATTGAACTCTACAACAAAATCCTCGAAATTCATCCCAACAATACGGTGGCAATGTACCGTTTGGGATTAATTTACTACGAACGCAAAAACTACAACAGAGCCCTGCCTCTCTTCAAAAAGGTGGTGGACTTGTACCCGTTCGATTACGACGGGCTGCTTATGCTGGCCTGGACTTCCTATTTTACAGGGAATTACAATCAGGCCAAGGTGCTTTTCAATAAAGTAAAATTAAACAATCCAGGCGATGCTTCGGCAAACGAAGGATTGGAGTTGATAAGGTGAAAAAATAGAATATCATCTTCACATCGAAAAATATCTCTTTTGTATTAGAAAATTGTTATTTTTAACAAACTTTTAAGACAAATGAACTATCTGGAATTTGCAAAAGCATTAAATCTATTTCCGGTTTTTTCAGTAAAAGATATTCAAAAACGGTTTCCTGGTTTTGACAGCCGTCGGTTGGTAGAGTGGCAACAAAAAGGTTATCTTCTAAAATTGAAAAGAGGATATTATTGTTTTCGGGAAAGACCCCGCAGCGAAAAATTTCTGCATTTTGCTGCAAATAAAATTTATTCACCTTCATATATTTCATTTGAAAGCGCCTTGTCTTATTATAACCTGATACCTGAAGGTGTTTTCACGATAACGTCTGCAACTACAAAAAATACAGCAAACTATTCAACACCTGTTGGTCATTTTAGTTACAACCATATTAAACCCTCTCTGTTTTTTGGATATAAGTTATTAAAGGAGAATGATTTTGTTATAAAGATTGCAGAGCCCGAAAAGGTGATTCTCGACTTTTTTCATATCAATAAAATCAATGAACAGGAAGCAATTGAAGAAATGCGTTTTAACCAAATAGTGGCAAAAGAAATTATCAGTTTTGAGAAACTAAAAAAATATCAGCAGATTTTCAACTCAAAAATAATAGATAACAGAATACGTATGTTTACTCAGATAATCAATGCTTAGTTTAAATGAAATAAAACCATTTTACCCGGAATCGCTGCATAATTTCGAGCGATTCCTCATCAGGGAATATTTGCAATACAAAATTCTGGAAATTGTATTCGAAAGCAATTACGAAAACAAACTCGCTTTTCTGGGAGGTACGTGCTTGCGCATCGTTTACAACAACAGCCGTTTTTCGGAAGACCTTGATTTTGATAATTTCGATTTAACAGAAAGTGATTTTAAAGAAGTTACTAAAACTGTTGAAAACGGCCTTGAAAATCTGGGTTATGAAGTTGAAATTCGCAATGTTCTCAGAGGTGTATATCATTGTTATGTGCGGTTTCCCGAATTGCTTTATAACATTGGACTGTCGCAACATAGAGAGGAAAAGATTTTAATCAGGTTGGATACTGAATCCCATCATTTTAGTTATCAACCTAATCAGCTGATCCTGAATAAATTTGACGTTTTCACGCAAATCAATTCAACCCCTAAAGATATTTTGCTTGCCCAAAAGTTTTATGCCATCATCAACCGTAAAAGAAATAAGGGACGTGATTTTTTTGATATTGTTTTTCTGCTCGGCCTGGGTGAAATTCCCAATTATGAATACCTGTCGTTGAAACTTGGCATCGATTCGCCAAACGAACTCAGGCAAAAAATTCTTGAAAAATGTAATAAAATAAATATGAAAGAGATGGCGCAGGATGTAAGCCCGTTTCTTTTTAATAAAAAGGATGAGAAAAAAATTTTGCTGTTCCCGGAATATATTAAACAAGCCAAATTGAAATAAAAATCGATAAAATATGAAGTCAATCTTTGCTTTTGCCATCCTCATGCTGATTTATACAGCGGGAAATGCGCAGGTTACCCTCGAAAAGAAATACGACTATTCCACGTCGGTGGTTGAATTTGAAACGCTTGGGTTCAAATACTATCTGATGGATGTGCCCAACGGGCAATGTCGCGTTTATAATTTGGACCACTCGCTGTTTAAAACCATCAACTGCAATGTTCCTGCAGGTTTTTATTTGTACGACATTAAATTTCTGTCGGAAAAACTGTTTGACAACGATGCCGGGATTGAGTTGCTTTGCACATTTTACAAATACAATGCTTCACCGGAATATTACGAATACGACAGCAAAATCATCAATGAAGATGGCTCGCAAGTGGTTTTTATCGATGGCGCATTGTACAACTACATCAACAAAACCGGAGAAAATACGTACAAACTTTTTTCGTATTGCTACGATTTTTCGGTGTGGCCTGAAAAGGTGTGGACCAACATTTACAATCTGCCAGGAACACCGGTGGTGAGCGCTTTTCTGGAAAATGAAAATCCGGAGTTTAATCTGAAGGCCTTTCCAAATCCGGCGACCTCTCAGTTGAAAGTAGCATACAATTTACCTACGGAAGTACGGGAAGGAACACTTTTTCTGTTCGACAACAGCGGAAGACTAGTTCAGCAATTCATCATCGACAACCACACCGACCACCTGTTACTGAATGTTTTGGACTACAAAAGCGGCGTTTACCACTATTTTGTGGAATACGGCAACAGAAGAAGCCCTTCGCAAAAGCTGGTAGTGAGATAAATTATCAGGAATTATCTGTGAAAATTAGTGTAATCTGTGGCAAAATTCTTCTCTATTTTTTGCAATCTGTGAGTTTATTCCGAATAATCCGGCCTTACAGTGCCGTACTTCTCCACAATTTCATCCAGAATTTCAGTGACTTCGGCATTGGTTTCGGCGCGCAGCAGCCTGATTTTTAATTCGCGAAAATTGGGCAACCCCGGAAAATATTTGGCAAAATGGCGGCGCATCATCAAAATGGCTGAACGTTCGTTGTCTTTCCATTCGAGGTTAAGTTGCAGTTGCTCCTTAACATTTTCCACCACTTCGGCAACAGTTGGAGAAGGAAGCGTTTCACCGGTTTTCAGGTAGTGTTTTACTTCCCTGAAAATCCAGGGACGGCCGATGGCGGGGCGGCCAATCATCAGCGCATCCACACCGGTTTGTTCCAGCAAGTTTTTGGCCTTTTCGCCTCCGGAAATATCGCCGTTTCCGATAATTGGAATCTGAATTCGCGGATGGTTTTTCACTTCGCCAATCAACGTCCAGTCGGCCACGCCGGTGTATAATTGTTCGCGGGTGCGTCCATGAATGGCCAGTGCGGCAATTCCGGCATCCTGCAGGCGGAGTGCAGCTTCCAAAATCGGTTTATCATTCTTGTCCCATCCCAGCCGGGTTTTGGCGGTAACCGGAACCTTCACTGCTTTTACAATTTCAACAGCCATTTGCTGCATTTTGGGCAGGTCGCGCAGCATGGCAGCTCCGGCTCCGTGGCGGATGATTTTTTTCATCGGGCAGCCAAAGTTAATGTCAATAAAATCGGGCTGCATTTCTTCTGCAACCTTTGCGGCTTCTAGCATCGATTCGATGTTGTGCCCGTAAATCTGAATGGCCACCGGACGGTCGAAATCGAATAAAACCATTTTCTGCTTCGACTTTTTCACATCCCGCACCAGCGCTTCCGACGAAACAAACTCTGTGTACATTACATCGGCGCCGTATTTTTTGCACATCCACCGAAACGACTTGTAGGTGACGTCTTCCATGGGCGCCAGAAACAGCGGGGTTCCTTCCAGTATGAGATTTCCGATTTTCATTTACCAAAGCAAAATTACAAAAGGGTATGTTCAATCAAAATTTTTACTCCCATCCCAAACAAAATAATTCCTCCCAGAATGAGCGACTGTTTGCTGCGTTTGGCCGGAATGTTTTTCCCAAACAACATGCCCAGCATGGAAGCGATAAATGTTACAGCGCCAATAATCAGAACCGGAAATAAAATGGGCATTTCCAGAAATCCGAAACTGAGGCCCACCACCAATGCATCGATGCTGGTGGCAATGGAAAGACTTATAATGACCCTTTTTCTAAAGGGATTAAAATTTTGCAGTGTGCCGTTGGGTTTTATGCCTTCCACCATCATTTTAATACCGATAAAAGCCAGCAGCCCGAAGGCAATCCAGTGGTCGAAAGCGCTGATAAATTGGTGTATGGTTTTTCCGGCCAGCCAGCCTAATACCGGAAACACAGCCTGAAAAAATGCCAGCGAAAATGCAATGGGAACAGCCTGTTTAAACCGAATTTCCTGCTTCATCAATCCACACGAAACCGACACAGCAAACGAATCGAAACTCAACCCGATGCCAATAAACAGGAATGTTATAAACTGGGTAATACTCATATCAACCAAAAGGTGCAAAAGTATCAATTTCAATTAAAACAAAATAGAAAAATTGCTACCCATAAAAAACGGGCAACTTTTAATAAAAGTTGCCCGTTTTTTTATTCGAAAAATCCTGAAAATCACTCCAGAAATTTCGAATAGGTAATCACCAGCTTAACCCCGGTCTGACTGTTACTGCCTTTTAAAACCACCCGGTTGGCCTCGCTGTTTTTACGCGCCGTTGTTAAAAAGAAACCATGGTTTTCAGCCTCACCTTTAATAATTTGCTGCATGTGTTGTGTAATATTGAACCGGTAAGTATAATCCGATCGTAAATATCCGCCGTATAGCGCTGCGCTAAAAGAATAATCCATAGGAAGAAATTCGGTGCCTTTCTCATCAAGAACAGTAAACAACAACTGCAGGGGAGGCATGTATTTATCGACTTCGGAAACAATGGTATCAACCTGAAATACCAGCTCGGCTTTGTTGATGGCCATATTGAGCGAATCTTTCCAGGATGTCAACCCATCAATATAAATTTTTGACTTCAACCCGCCGGTGGCCTGCACAAAAATGAGCGAATCTTCACCCGTATCCACATTTAGATTGGCCTCGAACGGAGTTCCGGAATAATCGTGCTCAATGGAATTAACCCGGGCGCTGAATTGGGTAATCACATAAGGATTCAGCATGGTGTCGGGTGTTTCTTCACTTTTATTCTCGTCGTTGTTGTAATAAACCACCAGCGCCGATCCCTGAAAATTGCCGGAAGAAGCTGCCTCGAGGGTAAGTATGGAACCACCGGTTTCGATCTGTGCTTCCGATTCGATATACAGCCCTTTGAAATATTCCATAAAAACATCGTTGTTAACCATCTGCAGCGAGTCGGCATTGACCAGCTTTTCTCCCAGCGAAACATCGAGGGGAATGGTAATCAACTGGTAAAATGTATCCTGTGAGGCAGAATCGAGCCTGATGACCGGGGTGTAGTCAGTCTCACCAAGCAACTTGCTATATGCCATTCCTTTCAGATCGACATATTGGTAATAATTCTGGTCAATATCCAGATCCGATTCCAGTTCATATACCCTAAACCGTTGCGGCGTAACAGTGTCGCCATACATCAACCGGTAATACAAAAAAAGTTTTACCGAATCAACCACAGGATTTGTCCCATATTCGGGATAACCCTGCAACCTGAACTGTGTGGCAAAGTTGATGGTCGTTAGTCCAAAAACCGGATCATAAAAACTACCCAGCAGGCTTTTTGCGGGTTCGTCGGTACGAATGGAATCTTCACGGTACGTAAATGAGGATATGCTGTTTCGTTCCACCAGGTTTTTTACCTCGATTAAATCGGTTGAAGGCAAAAGTTCCATCCCCAATTCGCCGGGTTCGTTACATCCGGTAAATATGAAAGTAAAAACGATAACCAGGGCGGATAAGTGGTACTTTAAAGTTATTCCTTGTTTCACTGAATTTCTGTTTTAAAATTGTTCTTCAATTGGCTGAAAAATAATACAAACGTATAAAAAAACAATAAGGGAGCTGAGCGATTGATTGCAAATTTGATCTTTTTACGATTAAATTTGATCTTTTAACAACTACCATACTTTTTCGTAAAAATCGTCGTAAGCATCGATGTAGGTTTCTTTGGGCTGATGACCAAGAAAAAGTTTCCCGGAGGTCTTGATGTGCTTTTCCACATTGGGATTAATCTGTTGAGTGCCCTGAATAATGGCGTCGGAATAATCAATGGCCATTTTGCTCACATTTTCGTAGGTAGGATTTTCAAGCATGGTAACATCTTCGGGTACCATGCCATCGAGCAATACTTTATTTTTTATTTCCGTATTCAACGTTTTTTTAAAATCATCGTTGTAAACCGAATAAACCACCTTCGACTGGCCAAAAAGCGGATCGTTGTAGTAATATTTTTTTATGAAAAGCGGTACCAGGGCGGTCATCCAGCCATGACAATGAATGATATCGGGCGCCCAGCGCAACTTAATCACTGTTTCGAGCACACCCCTTGCAAAAAACAGGGCGCGTTCGTCGTTGTCGGCAAATTCCTCGCCTTTCGAGTTGGCAACCACCTGTTTCCGGTGAAAATAGTCTTCGTTATCGATAAAATAAACCTGCATGCGTGCTGCCTGAATGGAAGCCACTTTAATAATCAACGGATGATCTGTGTCGTCGATTACCAGATTCATCCCCGAAAGACGGATAACCTCGTGGAGTTGATTTCTTCGTTCGTTTACGCACCCGTAACGCGGCATAAACGTACGAATTTCCCTGCCTTTTTCCTGCACCCCCTGGGGCAGGTAACGGGCAATCTCCGACATTTCACTCTCGGGTAAATAAGGGGTGATTTCCTGCGAAATATAAAGGATCTTTTTCTTTTCCATTGACCTGTAAGCGCGGTTTATAACAGGGTGCAAAGTTAATAAAAATATCGTGATATTCAACTTTATTCATTTCCATTGTGTTAAGGCACAAATGTTAATTGCTGGTTATATGAAACGTAAGAATATTATTTATTTACTTTGCAAAGTGAATTGATGAAGCAACAATGCTGGTAAAAACAAAGAAAGAACTTCAGGAACAGTTAAGCGCGCTTCGCAGCAAAGGAAGCGTTGGGCTTGTGCCAACCATGGGAGCACTGCACCAGGGGCACATATCGCTGGTTGAACGGGCAGTTAATGAGAATGCGGTGGTTGTGGTCAGTATTTTTGTAAACCCAACCCAGTTTAACGACCCGGGCGACCTGAAACGCTATCCGCGAAACCTGGAAGCCGATTTGAAAATGCTGGAACCAACAGGTTGCCACCTTGTTTTTGCTCCCGAAGCCGAAGAAGTATATCCCGAGCCGGACACCCGAAAATTCAACTTTGGAAGCCTTGATCAGGTGATGGAGGGAAAACACCGACCCGGCCATTTTAACGGAGTGGCACAGGTGGTTAGCAGGCTTTTTGAAATGGTAATGCCCGACAAGGCTTATTTCGGGTTGAAAGATTTTCAGCAACTGGCAGTGATAAAAAAACTGGTGAAAATGATGAACCTGCCGGTTGAAATTGTGCCCTGTCCCATTGTACGTGAAAAATCGGGACTGGCCATGAGCTCGCGAAATGAATTACTTTCGCCGGAAGAGCGAAAAAATGCAGCTCTTATTTACCAGAAACTCAGCAATGCACAGGAACTAAAAGCAAAAAAAACCGTACAAGAGCTCAAAAATCATGTTATTGAAAACATCAACAAAAATCCGTTTTTAAACGTTGAATATTTTGAAATAGTTGATGATGAAAACCTTATGCCCGTTGAAAGCTGGAATGACAAAGGGGTGAAGGTAGGCTGCATTGCAGTGCATTGCGGCAAAGTACGATTAATTGACAATATAGTATTGAATTGAAAACAGATGCCATGCAAATTGAAATTTGTAAATCGAAAATCCATAAAGTAACCGTTACCGAAGCCAACCTGCAATATGTGGGTAGCATTACCATCGACGAAGACCTGATGGACGCCGCCAATTTAATTGAAAACGAGAAAGTTCAGGTAGTAAACATTAATAATGGCGAACGGCTTGAAACCTACATCATAAAAGGCGAGCGGGGTTCGGGTACAATTTGCCTTAACGGACCGGCTGCCCGCAAGGCTGCCGTGGGCGATGTGGTTATCATTATTTCTTACGCCCTGATGGATTTTGAGGAAGCCAAATCGTTTAAACCAGCCATCATTTTCCCCGACGTGGAAACCAACCGGCTGGTTTAGGCTAAACAAACTTTTCTCTTTTTTGCAGATTGTAAAGCCCGTAAAGGATAAAAACAATCATACTAACCCCCAAAAAAATCCGGTTTTTGGCAATTAACCCATGCCAGATTATTTCGTTGAAATTGTTGGGAATCTGAAAAGGATTTAAAAATACATTCCACTGGGTGCGTTGCACGGCATCCTGCAAAATCAGCAGTGCAACTCCAATTAAGACCATAATTACAGCAGTTCCGTTTCCATTTTTAATTACCGTGGAAAACATAAAAGCCATGGAACCCATAAAAACAATGGGGTACATGAGCTGATAAGACATTTCCAGAATATTGACCCGGTAAAGCAACACAGAGGCGGCGCCTGTAAACAGAATGATGATGAGAAAGATGAGTACGTAAATCATCAGCAATCGCACCAGCCATACCTTGTACCGGTAATTGGGAATACCAAACAATATCTCGAGCATACGGGCATCGTCGTCGCTCTGTATGCCAAACACCGAAGGATAGAAAATAAGCAGGATGCCCGGGAAAATGAGCAGGCCATAAACCGTTCCTTCCGTAATTCCCTGGCCGTTCCAAACCGTTTGAATGGCAAAAAACATGAAAAACACAAATGCGGCCAGCATAAACCAGATAAACCGGCCCGAAAAAATGATTTTCATGTTATACCTGATCATGGTTGTCAGGTTGATAAACCTGTTTTTTATATCGTAGTTTCGTTTCATTTCCTTAAACGTTTTTAACAAAGTCTTTCAACAAGCACAAATAAGCATCCTCCAGGTGGGGCGAAACATTTACAGCGTCGTCGGAGGGTTTTTCTTTTGAAAGCACCCGCACCTTGATGTTTTCTCCATCGCGCATGTGGTGAATGATGAGCTGTTTGTTAGAAAAGCTGTCGAATTCTTTGGCCGGCATTGTCATTTGCCATACAAACCCTTCGCCCATCCGTACCATGTCGTTGGGTGTACCAAAATATTTCAAATCGCCCCGGTTAATTACCGCAACCTGGTTACATGAACTGGATATATCTTCGATGATGTGGGTTGAAAAAATCACAATCCGCTCGCGGCTCAGTTCCACCAGCAGGTTTCTGAAGCGGATACGCTCGCGTGGATCGAGACCGGCGGTAGGTTCATCCACCACCAAAATCCGTGGGAGGTTGAGCAGAATCTGTGCAATGCCAATACGTTGCTTCATCCCGCCTGAAAACGAACCGATTTTATCGTCTTTCCTGTCGAACATGTGCACGCTCTTCAACACATATTCCATGCGGTCATGTCGGGTTTTCACATCTTTAATCCCTTTCAGAATCGACTGATAATCGAGAAACTCCCAGGCCGACATGTTTTCATAAGTACCAAATGCCTGTGGCAGGTAACCGATTAATCCCTGTAACTCCTCGCGGTGTTTCTGGGTATCGAGCCCGTTAATCCATACCTTCCCGTAGCTTTGTTCCAGAATACCGCAAATAATGCGCATCATGGTTGATTTCCCTGCTCCGTTGGGCCCCAGCAAACCGAACATTCCGGTTTTAATCTCGAGCGATACCCCGTTGAGTGCACGGAAGGGCACTTTGCGTTTCCCGATAACCGGTATTTGCCTGACCACAGTAAAATACCACCGGCGAAGACTGCTGAAACGCCCTTCGATTCGGGCAATGTTCAGTTTCTTTTTGTGAATATATTCACCCGAGCTGTAAATCACCAGCAAAAGGAACCAGATAATTCCCACGAAAATAACCATTCCTATATTATCCCATGTCCTAAAAAAGACAAAAAGGAAAAATGCTGGTGCGCCCCAGTATATCAAATGATACACCCAACGTCTCAGCTTTGGATAGATGACTTTCGAGGTGGCTTCGTGCCTGTTTGCCATTACCTGTGCAAAAGGTTCGTACAACAGATGCAGGAAAAAGTAAATAAAATGCGACATAACCCACATCCACAAATTGCTTTGAAGGTAAAAGAAGGTGAAATACACCAGGAAAACAAACAAGGGTATTTGCCACACCAGATCATAAAAATCGCGCAATTTTTTGTAATTTTTCAGCAGTCCGGCCCGCTCCCTGATTTTAATACCTGCTTTCCATTCACGAACAAACCGGCTGTCGCGGTCGTAAACTTTCACCAGTTTTTGCACCACAATCCGGATGGGCTCGTTTTCGTCGATTACTTTTGAGCTGGCCTGCCGCAGGCTGGTCATAACAAATGCGGTAACGCCCGGAATAAGGATAACAATGAGCATGAAGCCTAGCAACTGCCAAACAAAGGAATCTACATTAAAATAGATGTATGCTGCCGCCACCACAAAAAGCACAAACTGCATCAGTTTCAACCCCCAGTGAAGCGATTTCATCCAGTTTACTGCGTTTTCCATACCAAAATACAGGGTAGGCACAAAAACCAGGGTAAGCAGGGTACTCACAGCCAATCCGCCAATTACAGTAATGGCAAACGGTGCGCCAATGGCGCCAACATACTCCGATTTGCCCAGGGCAAGCGGCATCATGGCCACAATGGTAGTAATGGCTGTAATGAGAATGGGCCGAACCCTTGAAAGCCCGGCGGTTATCAGCGCCCTCGATTTCCGGTTGCCGCGTTTTCGTAAAATATTGGTAAAATCGATAAGAATAATGCCATTGTTTACTACTACCCCAAGCAAAATTAAAAATCCGGTAAGTGTATTGGCATTGAACAGGCTGTTGCCTGTAAAAATTAAAGCCATAAACGAACCGATGGCTGCCAGTGGCACCGAGAACATGAGTACCAGCGGGGTGGTAAGCGACTCGAAAACCGAGGCCAGAATCATAAGGATCAGTATGAAGGCTGCAGCAATCAGAAAATAAAACTCCGAAAACTGATCTTCTTCATGAATCACTTCAATGGCTATACCAGCCGGCATTTTATAATTACCTACTACCTCGTCAATCTCCAGCCGGTAGGCTTCGAGCAGGTCTTTCGACTGCTCTGCCTCTGCGGCAAACCGGTAAAAGAGTTCAATTTGCTTTTCCTGGTTCACACGGGTAATGCTGGCCATCCCCTGGGCATATACAAGGTCGGCAATGTCCTGCAAATCGTATGTTGCTCCCTGGTTGTTGCTTATCTGTAACCGCCGCAAATCATCGATGTTCTTTTCCCTGTTCTCCTCTTCCTCCGTCAGGTTTTCCTTAATTACAATTTCATACTCCTCGTTCCCCTGTTTGAAGTTTACCCCCGACGTAAACTCGCGGGTAAACGACCCCAGTTCGCTGGCAATGCTGTTCAGGTTCAGCCCGAACTCGGTGAGCAGCAACTGGTTGAAATACAGGTGCAGCTCGGGGCGGTTGCTGGCAAAACTTACATTAATGCTTCGTATCGATTCCAGATTTTCGATGTAGTATTGCAGATCTTCGGCCACACCTCTCATCAAATCAAAATCTTCTCCTTTAATAACAATACGTTCGCGGTTGGTGCCAATTCCCAAAAACCGGCTGAAATTTTCCATTCCGGCGCCGCCACCGCCGCCCCCACGGAACCGTGCACTGGAGGCTGGCGCTGTAAGGCTCACTTCCGCCCTCGAAATGTTATTTATCAACCCTTCCACTTCCGATTTTATTTCAGCAATGGTGCGGTCGTTTATTTTCTGATAATCATCCTGAAGAATGACAGTTATGATGGCGTCTTCGGCCTGTATGTTCGCAATTACATCTTTTCGCTCCTCAATTTCTTCCAACCGGTTTTCCACCTCGGCAACCACAAGGTCGGTAGCCTCGAGGGTTGAACCGGTGGGCATGGTAACGTAAACCGAAAAGCGGGTTTCCTCCACCTCTTCCAACGTGTTCACACTGATGGCCAAAACCGTAAACACTGTGATAAAAAACAGCACAATGGCACCCACTACCGTAGCCGCCGGCGCACGCATACTGCTTTTTAATAACAACACGTAAATCTGCATGATCCGGTTGTTGGTGGTTATTTTTTCGTAAAAAATGTTGTGCGACGATTTCCTTTTTAACAGGTAATGAGCTGCCATAGGTATAAGCAGCAAAGCTACAAACAAAGAAACCGTGAGTGTGGAAATAATGGAAACACCCACATGATTCCCCAGCAGTTTTATCATGTATTCCGAAGAGAAAAGGAACGGAAGAAAAACCGTTACCGTAGTTAATGTTGCAGCCACAATGGAGCGCCACACTTCGGTTGTTCCCTGCACCACGGCCTGGTCGGGACTGAATCTTTTTCCCGAAAGCCGGTAAATGTTTTCAAGCACCACCACGCTGTTGTCGAGCAGCATACCAATGGCCAGCACCAGCCCCACAAGTGTTAAACTGTTGATGGAGACATTAAATGCATAAAACAGGTTAAAGGCTGTGAACACCGAAACCGGAATTGCGAGTGCGATAATGGATACAATGCGAAAATTTTTCAGAAAAATCCACAAAACAAAAATGGCCAGCACCCCCCCCACCAGTGCCAGGTTCATAATCTGGTTGATGTTGTTCTCCATGGTTTCGGCGAGGTTGGTTTGAACTACCAGCTCCACTTCTTTAGGCGCCAGCTTTTCATTCAGAGCAGCCATGCGTTCCTGCACCCTTCGCGAAAGGTCGATGAGGTTGGCCTGCGAATCGCTCACCAGCATAATGGAAACGGCATCGAGCCCGTTTACCCTACTGATGCTTTCTTCTTCTTTTACACCGAAAAACACATCGGCAACATCTTTCAGGTACACCGGTCCTTCGGCAACAATAATGTTTTCAATATCGGTTACCTGCTGGTATTCTGCATTCACATGCACAAAATACTTTTTTTGGTTTTCGTGCAGGTATCCGGTAAACGTGCGGTTAGCCGAGTTGGACGTAATCGCGTTTCTGATTTGGGCAGGTGTAATTCCGTAAGCCTCGCAGGCTCCTCTGTTGTAAGTTACCTCAATGGAACGCTCTTGCCCCCCAAAAACGGTAACCGATGCAATTCCGTCGATGTTTTCAAACTCGGCAGCAATTTCCTGGTCCACAATATTGCGCAGCCGGTCGGTGCCATCGCTCCCACGTACCTGTATCTCCATAAACTGGTTCGACATCTGTTGTATGTCAACCCGGTTTACCGAAACCGTAAAATTTTCGTCGAGGTTATCTGCAGCCTGATCGATTCTCTCCTGCAACTTCAGAAATGTGTATTTGAAATTGACATTTTGGTTAAAATTCACCTGAATGGATGCCGTGCGGTTATTCAGGGTGGTTTCAATGGTTTCAATGCCCTCCATGGTACCAATGGCTCCCTCGATGGGGATAACCGCCTGGTTTTCCATATAAGCCGGATCGACCTCAATCCGCGAATTGATTTGCACAAAAAGCATGGGCAACTCGGCATTGGGCATTAGTTCCACCGGCAGTTGTTTGTAAGAGAAATACCCCAGAAAGGTAAGTCCCGCAAACAACATACTGATGAGTACTTTTCTGTTTATAATAAACTTCATGCTATTTTTTTACAAACAAGGTTCTTATCCTGTCTAAAATATCGTAAACGCAGGGAATAACGACCAAGGTGAGCAACGTGGACGTAACCAGCCCGCCAATAACAGCCAGTGCCATAGGCGACCGCAGGGATGCACTTTCGCCAAAACCAAAGGTAAGCGGTAAAAGCGCCAGTACAGTGGTTAAACTGGTCATAATAATGGGTCTTATACGTTGTTGTCCGGCCTGCAAAATGGCATCCTTCCGTTCGAGGCCTTCCCGTATCAGCTGATTGATTCTGTCAACCAAAATGATGGAATTGTTTACCGCAATCCCGGCCAGCATAATAATCCCAATCAGGGCCATAATGTTTAGTGTTTTTCCCATAACAAAAAAGATGAGAATACTGCCCACAACCGCCAGCGGAATGGTAAGCAAAATGGTAAACGGGTGTATGAGCGACTCGAATTGCGACGCCATAACCATATATACCAAAACCACAGAAAGAAGCAGTGCAAAGCCAAGGCTGCTCATCGACTCCTGCCGCTTTTCTTCTTCGCCGGTAACCATTATCCGGTAGTTGGGGGGCAGGTCGATGGATGCTGTATGCTGCCTGATGCTGGCAGCTACATGATCCAGCGCCAAACCTTTTTCAATCTGCGCGGTAACCCGTCCTGTACGGTTCTGGTTTTTTCGGAATATTTCCCTGGGAGAAACGCCATACGAAATATCGGCAACCTCACTCAGCCTGAAAACCTGGTTTCCGGAAGTAATGGTCAGGTTGTGAATTTCACTCAATCCTTTTTCAGGAACTTTAATGGTAATATCGCGCATCTCGCCGCCTTTTTCAAGCTGGCCGGCATTTTTTCCCTCCAGCTGATCCTGAATTTGCGAAATTACATTACTGATATTCAAATTATACATTCCGGCCCTTATGCGATCTATGTGAACTTCAACTTCCGGGGCGCCGTCTTCAACCGAAGTTTGTACATTGAACAGCCCGCCAATTCCCAGCATTTTTTCTTTTACCTGATTCAGAATACGTTCAATTTCATCCAGATCTTCTCCTCGCACCTCAACCACAACAGGTGCTTCATCGGTTCCAAGAATGGATTTCAGCGCGCTTTGCTCTTCGGCAAAACTGATTTCGAGCCCGGAAATGCCTGAAGTAAATTCATCCATCACCCCTATTACCTGTTCTGGAGTAACTGTGGCGTCTTCTGCCAGAATGATTCGAATCTGTGCGGTATTTTCACCCTCGAAAACGGCTGTGGCATCGCCCAAAATACTGGTTGAAGGCCCGGAATGAGAATACAGTTTTTCGATGTTATCTCCCAGGTATTCCACCAGAATGGTTTCAATATTTTTTACTGTCGATTCGGTGCGTTCCAGCCTGGTTCCTTCCTGCAACTTCAGGTTCATGGTAAATTCCCTGGTTTCGGTTTTCGGCATAAATTCGGTTCCAATGCGCGGTACCAGCAAAAATGAACCTACAACAAAAATGGTAGCCACGATAACAACCAGCCATTTCACCTGAAGGATTCGGTTTAAGAAACGGCCGTATCCGCCCACCTTCAATGAACGTTTCTTCACTAAAGTTTTCTTGTTTTTAAAAATCCGGTAATACAATGTCGGAATAACAAAAATGGCTACAAACAGCGACGATATCAGAGAAAAGGCAACGGTCCATGCCTGGTCTTTAAACAGTTCGCCGGATGCTCCGTGCAGGTAAACAATGGGTAAAAAAACGATGATGGTGGTTAATGTGGAAGCGGTTATGGCGCCTCCAACTTCTGAAGTTCCCGTCACTGCCGCATCTTTTACGCTCATGCCTCCTTCGTGGTTTCTGAAAATATTTTCCAAAACCACAATGGCATTATCCACCAGCATACCGGCGCCAAGCGCCAGCCCTCCCAGTGTCATAATATTGATGGTGAGGTTATTGAAATACATCAGGTTAAACGTGGCAATAATGGAAATAGGGATAGCGAGGCTGACAATGAGTGTGGTGCCAAACCGGCGCAGAAACAGAAAAAGAACAAAAACAGCGAGCAAAATACCCAGCAGTGCTGTGTTTTGTACTTCGCCAATGGCACTGCTTATAAATTTACCCTGGTTGGTTACCTGCTGAAGAGAATATCCCGGCAGGGCTCTTTCGATATTCACCAGTGCATTGCTGATTTGCTCAACCGCTTTAACTGTGTTAAAACGGGTTTCCTTGTAAATGGCAAGTCCAACACAACGTTCGCCATTGAAATGCACAATATTGGCGGGTTCTTTATTTCCGTATGTAACGGTAGCCACATCTCTCAGAAAAACCGGAGCCATTTCAACGCGCGTTTGGCCTTCGGTTTCGGCCCTTACCGGTTTGTAACCCACAATTAGTTTTTCAAAATCTTCCAAATCGTTGAGCAGCCTTACCCCTTTTACAATGTACTGCATACCCATTTCGCTGATGCGGCCTCCGGAGACGTTGCGGTTAAAACTCTGAATGCTGTTGCTCAGGTCGTCGAGTGAAAGGCCCTGTGCTTCCAGCCGGTAATGATCGGTGTTAATAATCACTTCGCTTTCTTCCTGCCCCGAAAGTTCCACTTCGGCCACACCCTCCAGACGAACCAGCTCGTTGCGGATGTAATTTTCCGCCACTTTCCTGATTTCGTTCATATCGGTAATCTCGTTGTGGGTAACGGCCAGCAACATTACAGGTGCAGTATTGGGGTCGTGCTGCGTAATGCGGATATCGTCGATTTCTGAATTCTGGGAAAGCGTGTTCAGCGCTTTTTGAAGGTCGAGAAAAGCTTCGTCCATATCCTTGTTCCAGGAATACTCCACGGTTATTTGTGCAGTACCTACACGGGTAACCGACGACACCTGGATTACATCTGACTGCCTGATAGCCAAAGCTTCTATGTTTTCCACAAACTGTTTTTCCATCTCCTCGGGTGGCCGTTCGCCCGATTTTATTTCCACAAAAATGCGGGGCGACTTGAGATCGGGAAAAAGATCGACCCCCAGTTTGTCAAACGAAATGTAGCCCAGAAGAATGACTCCGAGCACAATCATCAGAATGGTTACCGGGTAATCGACAGAAAATTGTGTTAATTTCTTCATTGTAAACGTTTTCAATTGATTTTCGGGCAGGATTGCTACCTGATGATTCGAACTTTTGAATTGTTACGCAGGGTTTCGTACCCTCTTACAATCAACCTTTCGTTGGGCTGAAGGCCTTCCAGCACTTCCACCGAATTCTGGTTTTCAATTCCGGTGGTAATCCACCGCTGGTTGGCTGCGCTGTTGCGTCCCACCACAAACACATATTTTCCACGGCCTCCGGTAAGAATGATATCTTTGGGAATAACAATGGCACTGTCTCTTTCTTCGGTTATAATATCGGCTTTTACAAACATCCCGGGGCGCAATTTCAGATCGGAATTTGCTATTTCAATTTTTCCGGTAAAGGTTCGTGTTTCTGAGCTGATGGCCGGAGAGAGTTCCGACACTTTTCCCAAAAGGGTATCCTCGGGCAGGGTATAGTTGGTTACCAATACCTCCTGGTTCAACTTCACATCAGCAATATTTTTTTCAGGAAGGTTAATGTTGAGATACATTTCGTTGTAACTCATAAGCGAAAACAGGGGTGAACCGGAAGGAATCCTTGTTCCTCTGGTATAGTATGGCAGTTCCACAATTACACCGGTAAAAGGAGCTGTTGCACTCATCTTTGCCATCTGTATCTCAACATTTTCATAATTGTACTGCGCATTGGTTTTCGAAACTTCCGAATTCCGCAGTTCCCGCAAGGTAACTCCTCCCTTTTCATACAACGATTTCTGCTTTTCGAATTCCTGCTCAGAAATTTCAAGATTCAGTTTCACTGCCTCCTTTGCAAGGTTATTCACATACTCTTCGTTTTCGAAACGAACGATGGTTTGCCCCCGGGTAACCCTGTCGCCCAACCTGAAAGGCCTGCCGGTAGCAGGATTGGTCTGAAGGTAATAATCGCCGGCCATTTCTGAATTTAAAGTTACCTCGGCCGTGGCATTAACAGTGCCTGTGGTGCTCACAAACTGCTGAATGCTTTGCAGTTTTAAGTCTTCAACTGAAACTGGAACAGCCAGTTCGGTGCTTTCTGATTGGCTTTGCTGGTTGCAGGCGGCAAAAACTGCTACAAATAAAATAAGCGAAAGGAATTTGATATTTTTCATGTTGCTGATATTTTTTCAGATTTAATTATTGTTGTTAATATAAAGTTCGGATGGCAGAATGGACTCGCCCTTTTCAAAATCGTATAAACTTTGAATTTTTAGGTTGAGGAGCTCAATTTTGTAGTTGATAAGCGCCTGGGCATACGCAATTTTTCTTTCCGAAAGCTGGGTTTGATACAGGTTCAGGTCCATACCGGTGAGGTCGCCGTTTTCGTATCTTTCAAGGTTAATTTCGTAGGTGAGTTGGGCATTGGTTTTGCTTTGTTCGGCAATTTCAATTTGATTCAGTTGATTAAGCAGATTCCGGTATGCCTGCCTGATTCCAATGATGATCTGGTTTTGCTCTTCGCTGTAGCTCAGTTTTTGCGACTGAATGGCTGCCTCCTGAGCGGCAATGCGGGCTTTTTTCTCGCCCCAGTCGAACAGTGGAATGCTGAACCTGACAGAGACTGACGGACTGTTGGTTGGTGCATTGAAAATCTGATCGAGGTTACGATCATCGCCCGAGATACCCAGACGGAGATTAACATCGCCCCTGAACTCATTCAGCGATTTTGTACGCACCAGTTCAAACATGCTCGATTCAATATCGATTTCGCGCTGCCTGAGTTCCATCCGGGAATTCAACCCTGTATCGATGGCTTTTTCCAGGTCAACCGGAACCGGATTAACAGCAACATCGGCCAGTATGGCAAAATCGTCGTAAAGGTCCATTCCCAGGTATAACTTCAACTGGTCTTTGGCGTTCTCAAAAGCCACTTCCCTGTCTTGCAGCGACGATTTGGAGGTAGCCAGGTTAAGCTCGGCCTGGTATAATTCTTCCATGGCAGCCAAACCGGCATCCACCTTATTTCTGATAATTCCGTAACTGTTTTGAGTATTTTTAAGTTCCTCGCGGGCAATATTCAGGTTCATCTGTGTCATATATACATTATAGAAGAACTGGGTAACATTTCTTTCCAGGTTGAGCCGCTGCATGGCGTAACTCAGGTTGGCGTTTTCAAAATTCAGTTCAAGTTCTTCCATCTGAAGTTTTAACCGGTTGTAGGTAAACAACGGCTGGTTAAAGTTGAGGTAAAGGTTGTTGTAAAACACCTTACTTTCCAAATCGGAGGCATCGGAATAGCTTCTTTGCCAGCCGAACTCATTGGTTAAGGAAAGGGTTCCGTCGGTTAGCATAATGGGCTGTTCAACCCTAAACAAGGCATTGGTTTCAAAATTCTCGTTGGTGTACCACTGTGATACCCGGTTATCGAACCGCCGGTTACGGCTGAATCCAACGGGTTGCACATCGAGCGAAAACCGCGACTTAAGTGCCGCCCTTTGCGCTTCCAGACTTTTTGAAAACCTTTCGAGGTTTAGCAGCGACCGCTGCAGGTCGGGACTGCCGGCTTGGGCAATGGCTAAAGCTTTTTCGAGCGTCAGTATTTCCTGAGCTTTCACCTCAGAAACAGCCAGGAGGATTATCGAAATCAAAAAAATCAATTTTCGCATTTGGTTTAATTTTTTTACATGTTTCATATTTCTGAACGATTATTGAATTACAATTTCACGAGCCTCACGGCATCGGCAAAAACAATGCGCTGGTCCGACTTATTGGTTAACTCGATAAGGGCGGTGTCGGGAGAGAAATAATAAGAGCCGAGGTAGTTCCAACCGTCGTCTGCATTCGGAATGGAGAGTGATTGCTCTTCCACTCCGTCGTCGCTGTAGATAAAGAACTGATAATCGC
>Ga0209614_1001107_pt1 | contig 21185 bp, 16 predicted proteins | sample BlaSprsedimmetaG_FD_185484 | JGI IMG/M metagenome (GOLD analysis project Ga0209614, IMG submission 185484) | Hot spring sediment bacterial and archeal communities from California, USA to study Microbial Dark Matter (Phase II) - Blank Spring... ... | reverse complement strand
GGCCATATCCTTAACACAAATTGTCACATAATACATAGCTGGCCAGGCATAATCCCAAGCTGGCAGTCGTGTTGACGCTACCCGATATTTATTTTTAAAAAATTCATCCATTTTTATTTTTGTTTTGGTTATTTCGGGGTAAAAATTTCTTCCCCTTACGGTATCAAATTATACTCCAGCAAAAGCTGCCTTAATTCATCCTGATAATTTTCACTGTCTTCAAATTGCAAAGAATAATTGGCCTCTTCAATAAATTTAGGATTTTTAGGCAAACTGCCGTCCTGGTACAAAACCAATAATTCTCGGTAAGCAATCATATAAAGCGGATAAACATCAATAATTTTATAATACGCTTCTTCTGCTTCCTCATATTTGCCTTGGTCAACATAAACCCGCGCCAGGCCCATTAATGCTTCTGCGTCAAGCTCGTCAAACTGCAATTGAAAGCCAAAAGCTTTTTTTGCGTCTTCATACAAGCCTTGCTGGCGGTAAATATAACCCAGGTTCAAAGCCGCTGCTTTTTCTTCTGGCATTATTTTTAAAGTTTCTACTGACTCTTTATAGCGATTAAAATCTTCCGCATTCAAATTGCGGCTGCTTAAAGCAGTCAGGCCCAGTTCATTTTGTTTGGGGCTAAAAACCATGTCTTTTTGCCAGAAAAAAAGAATTATTAAAATCAAAAGCATGATTGAGATAAAAACAGTAATAATCAAATTCTGCGTTTGTTTTTTCTTGTTGGGCATAATTTTAAAAAAATTAATAAATTAATAAAAATATCTTAACTGTTATAATTTTACCGCAAAAACCAACAAAACTCAAACACCCCCGCAATCTCCCCCTTTGCTAAGGGGGAGACACAGAGGGGGTTAGAAAACAACCCCAAAACACAAACTCAACACCCCCCCTTTGCCAATGAGTGGTTAAAACGCAAAGCTCTGAAACATATTACCGGTCGCTTTAGCGGCCGCACAGCGGCTAAAGCCGCTGATAATAACTTCTATGCGCCCTCGTCTTTTTGCCTTCCCCTCCTTAGACAAGGAGGAGGATAGGCCTGCCTGCCGAAGCTCCAAAGGAGCGAAGACAGGGGAGGTTGATTAGCAACCCCAAAACACAAACTCAACAACCCCCCTTTGCCAATGAGTGGTTAAAACGCAAAGCTCTGAAACATATTACCGGTCGCTTTAGCGGCCGCACAGCGGCTAAAGCCGCTGATAATAACTTCTATGCGCCCTCGTCTTTTTGCCTTCCCCTCCTTAGACAAGGAGGAGGATAGGCCTGCCTGCCGAAGCTCCAAAGGAGCGAAGGCAGGGGGAGGTTGATTAGCTGCCCCAAAACTTTTTTGCCTGCCCGCCGAAATAAAGGCGGGGTTCTTTTTTAGTTATAAAAAAGAACAAATAAATAGAAAAAAAATCAAACACATCTTCGCGGAATGTAAGGCTTCAGCCTTACCTAACACCCTGGCAGATAAAACTAAAGTTTTATACTCCGTGCAAAAACACAATTAAAAACTCAAAGAGCCCCGCACCGTACGGTACAGGGCTCTTTTATCTGAATCAGACTATCTCTATAAGATCAGGCATTAGAAGATGAAGTTGCCGCCATAAACAGGCATATTTTCAACTTTATAACCATTTTGTAAAACACCAGTACTGTCATCCCACTGCCAGTCAACACCGCCAGGAGTTGCAATATCATCATCATTAGAAGCAACTAAATCCAACCTGAAAGTATCATCATTGATCGCGCTAGCTGATGAAGTATCTGCCTTAACCTTAAAGGTCTTGGTTGAGCCAGAAGAAATCTGAACGCCAGCTACGCCGCCTAATGTAAGCAGATAATCAGTAGCATCCGCATCGAATCCACTACAACCGCTAATATCAGTCGCAACTGAACCCGTGACTAAATTAGTTGATGGATCACCAGCATCAAAAATCTGGATAGAACCGTCAAAAAGGCCAATACCTGAACAGACCCAGTCAGAACCAGCATTATCAGAAGAACTAGCTCTTAAAGTTAGGTCATAAAGGGTTGCTGTACCGCCGGTTGTATTAGTCACATTAAAGATCAAGTATTCATTAATGCCAGGAATAGAAGAGCCTGATGGTGAAGCAGCGTTTTTGTCAACCGTAATAATGGTTTTTCTAGCCAGCAACACATTGCCAACACAGTCAGCATCACCAGCTGCGTTGGTTGTAACGCGAGCACCAGAAGACAAGCCAATCACCTTGGTCCAGTTATTGCCAGCCGGATTCAAATCATCATTTTGAGTTTCCATATCAATGCTAAATCCGCTAGCTGCAATCGCGCCAGAAGTAGCGCCATTAGCTTGAGTATTAACAGCCACAGTTGCTGTCAGATAACTGTCAGTATCCTGGGTCACATACCAGTTCATGCCCGCAAAAGAAGCCACAGCGCCGACCAAAACAGATGTCTTGGACTCAAAAGTGGTCTGTTCTTTATTGGTTGGGTAAGTGATGGTTACTGAAGTGACATTATTAGGATTGGTTGGCACATTAAATCTTGCTTCAGTCACTTTAAAGGCTTCTCTGGTGCCTTGAGCTTTGACTTTCAAAGCTTTTTGGCCGCTTGAGCCCATCTGCACTAATCTTGAACGATAAGTGGTATCAGATGTATCAGAACTGATGGCGAAAGTGCCAATAGAAGTTACACGGCTTACAACAGGAGCGACAGTTTCATCATTAACAATATTCGCTGGACCAATTGCTACGCCGCCACTTGTAGCTGTAACACTATTATTATCCTTATCTTCAGCCACTATATTAGCCGCATTCCTAATAGTAATAGCCACATCATCAGGACCGCCATCATTGGTAGCGGTTGTCGTAAAATCAAGGCTTACAACCATAACAATACTATCGCCAGCTGGTACAGTCGCATTGAAATTATCAAAAGTAACAGTTTCAGTGCCTGGTTGAGCCACGCCGCCAACTATTGTTGCCTGAACAGATTTTGGACCTGAAAGCAAATTATAGCCAGTGTCTGTCTGCTGCCATAATTTGGCAGAAGCAATCACATTATTAGCAGCCACATCATTAACGCCAGCATAAATGCCATCTGGAGCGCCAGTAGCGCCAACATTATTAGTATCAACTCTTGGATCAACAACCAATTTACTGATTGCAATAGCGCTGTCAGAACCAGCAGTAAAGACAAATGCCACTGATTGAGCGCCAGTCGCGCCTTTAACATGAGTGTTATTGCCAATAGAGCCAGACACATTGACATCTAAAGCAGAAGCCAAAATGGTCTGCGGATTACCAGTGATTGGGATATTTGGCACAATATCGCCAGTTGCCACATAGTCATTAGAAGCAGAATATTTGATGTCAGCGCCGCCAGCAAAAATATAGCCGGCTGTATGGCCAAAAGTCACAGTATAAGATTGGCCAAAAAATTCACCGCTACCAAGGATATCTTCAGTGCTTGATAAATCAGCAGTAACTGCCAGATTCATGGTGCCGTCAACAGTAAAGTCATCAGGCAAAGTCAAAAGGCCTGAATTTGTTTCTCCATTTGTTAGGCCAGTTGGCAAAGCAATTGGGCCAGAAACAGTTTTGCCAGTATCAACATTAACAATTTTAATATCAGTAAAGTATGCTGTGCCGTCAGTAAGAGGAGCAGGGCCACTACCAGAACCTTTAACCATTCCTACGCCACCGCCATCAATCTGTACATAAGCATTCCTGACTTCAACTGAAGAAGCAGCAGTCAAAGCAAACTTGAATAAAACCACATCACGGCCGCCTTTAGACACATCACCAGTAATCGGGCCATTAAAAGCCACTGTCACCACACCGCCTTCAGTGGTAATGGTAATAGCCGCGCCAGAAGTCAGATTATTGGTAATAGCCGCGCCAAAACCATACAAGGCGTCAGTAATACTAATATCAGATGTTTCATCAATATAAGTACTGATTGTCCTGCCTGGTCGGCCACCCACATCAGCATACAAGCTGAAATTCCTTACCGCGCCTGAAAGCAAACTAAATGGCGTGCTAAATGGCAAGACAATCTTATCGCCGCTGGTTATTGCGCTGGCAGTAGCCACAGTGGTTGTGCCTTGTTTTAAGACAAAATTCTTTAATTCATCAACACCAATTGAACCGATTTGAGTGAAAGTCAATTGATTGATTACAGAATCATTAGTGCCGCCAGTGATTTTAACTTCAGCAATCAAAGCACCTTCAGTGCCGACTTTTGGATTGCTAGGTTTAGCAATTGGATCAACAGTCACATTGCTGACTGCTTGAGCGCCCATAGTAAAGGTATTGCCCTTAACACCAGACATAGCAGTGCCATTGACATTAATCACAGCAAAAGCATGCTGGTTGCTTGCAGTCGCGCCAAGTGCCACATCAATGACCAAAGTCAGGGTCTTTGAACCGCTGATAGGCATGTTCAAATTAAACTCTAATTCTTTGGTGCTGGTATTGAATGAACGGCCAGAAGTTAATCTGGTATTGCCATCATAAAGATAAGCAGCCGCAATATCACCGGCATTGCCCACGCCTTCGGTCTTTAAAGTCAAAGTTGAAAGAGTGGTGTTGCCGCTTAAGACAAACTTCAAGACCTTAACGCCAGTTGCGCCTAATGGCAAGGTTGCGCCAGCAGGAGTGTCAGCAGCAATAGATGCTGATAAGCCGCCAACGCCAGGAGCGCCTAGGCCTAAGTCAACATTGATTGAAGGAGCGCTTGCTGTTGCGTCTGATGGGCTGTATTGTGAAGCATCAGAAATTGCTGTGCCAACAGTGTAGTTGACAAAAAATGGATCTGGCACATCCTGGACTTTTGTGGCCCAGTCAGCCCCGTATAATGCCGCGGCAATTGCTTCAGTCTGAATCCAGTGCAAAGTTCCGCCCAAAGAAACAGCGTAAACTTTTGGATCAGTGGTGATTTTCACCATTTTTACGCCTGGTCTGTAAGTGACGTTGCCGCCAATTGCAATAGCTGCCAATTCTGTATCAGTAATGGTTTTTACTGTTGAAAAATCAGCATACCAGGTTTTGTATGTTTTCTCATCTGGGAAAACATATCTTTTACCGTCAGAAGCATAGTAGTAGACAGCTGGCAATGATGCTTTGATCAAATCGCCTGAAGTCAAGGTTGCCGCCTGTGCCACTGGCACAAAAGCAGCCAAACCTGCTGCCCAAACAATTGTGCAGACAACTACGCTTGAGGTAAAGATTTTTCTTAGTTTATTCATAAGAAAAAATTTCCTTTCTTAAACTCTTTGTTCAATCCGCCAGATAAGTAGCCAAACGATGTCTTTGTTCCTTCCCTTCCCCTCTTTAGACAAGGAGGAGGATAGGCCTGCCTGCCGAAGCTCCAAAGGAGCGAAGGCAGGGGGAGGTTGATAAAGAAATGCCCTAATCTTCTCAAAAGTCATCAACATAAAAGGCGATGTCGACCTTTACTTTTTCAAAGTTAGGCGTTTAACCGCTTATTTAACCTGGCCAAACTAACCAAAGAGGGTTAATTAGCTGTGCTATAAACTTAAAGTTTACAGCCTAGTCCCTCAACCAAATATGGTCGCGGACTAATTTGTGGATGACCCACCTCAAAAGCCTAACCATTCTCATCCCCTTAAGTCTCCCCCTTTTCAAGGGGGAGACAACAGAGGGGGTAGAAGGTTAAACTCTCAACGCGAGCCACCCACCTGCCTTGGCCTGGATAGCTCCAATAAAACAGAGCAAAACCAGGACAGGCCTATTTTATTAATTAAATTTTCAAATCACGCTTTGTCCTTAATGTCATCCTGCCTTCGCAGGCTGAAGCCTGAACAGAGTGAAGGATCTATAAGGTTATGGATTCTTCGCTCTGCTCAGAATGACAAAGCGCGGGTTTCAAACACCCCCGCAATCTCCCCCTTTGCTAAGGGGGAGACACAGAGGGGGTTAGAAAGCAACCCCAAACACAAACTCAACAAAATCCCCTCGCGGAATGTAAAACTTCAGTTTTACCTATCGTCCTGGCAGATAAAACTAAAGTTTTATACTCCGTGCAAAAATAACTACGCCACACAATTGATGTGAATAAAACCCGTGGTTCCAAAACAAAAAGAAACCTGTTTTTCTAAATCCAACAGATTCTTAATTACTAAACTGATTTCTTAAACGTTTCCCATTAGTAATTATTATACAAAATTTAGAAAAACCTTCAAGCACTTACCTTGTGGATAATATATCTCTTGATAAGCCTTGCGAAGTCCTGCACTCCATGTAGTGCAGGGTGGATAATCCACCTAAAAATAGTGCTGCGTCAGAATTTTTAATTGTCAAAATATCGCAAAATATCCCTATTGGCACTGATTACTTTATTGGTTGAAACAATTATCTTGTCCGCTTCTTTGATCAATTCAAATGCCTTGCTTAATTGCATGTTTCTTAAAGCTAGCCTTGCTTGCTGCAATAATTCATAAGCTTTGGCTGGCTCACCCTCAACATCTTCAATGCTTGGCAAAACTTCTTCTGCCACTTCTTCAGCCGGCTCTTTGGGCTCTTCGGAAGTAGATTCTTCCTTAATTTCTTCTTCAGCCAAATCCTCCACAACCTCTTTTTCTGTCTGTTCCTCTGTTTCCTCTGTTTCCTCTGTTTCTTCGGTTTCCGCTCCTGATTCTGCTTCAATTGCCCCTGCCTCTTTTTCGTCTTTGGCAGCTTCTTGGGCTTCTTTGGCAATAACCACTTTGTTAATTATAATTTTCTTAATATCTGCCTTGCTTTTCTCAATTTCTTTTTCCAGAGAATCTATCCTGTCGCTGATCTTATTACTAATCTCATCAGGCAATATCCTGCTTTGGCCAGCTTCAAAATCCCTGATCATCAAATCCAGGGCTTTTTCCCCTGTGTTCTTGGAAACATCAATGGCATTGTCAGTTTTTTCAGCCACTGCGGATTCTGTCATGTTTTCCTGCTGTTCTTTCAGGACTTCCACATATTCCTGGGCCTTGCTATCTAAAATACTAGCTATTTCCACGGCTTTTTGCTGGTCTTTAATTTCAATTTTAGCCAGATTCATATTAACATTAGCCATGCTTTCCTGAAACTTTTTTAAAGGCACTTCCAGTCTTTCTCTGTTTTTCGGATCATTGCTGTCTTGGCTCACTATTTGCCTGATTTCTTCCAGACGCCGGTCAGCAAATTTTATTTCCAGATTGGTTTTTTCTTCATCATCAAAAACAAAATTAACCTGGATTCTTTCAGTTGTTAATTTTATATTATATAAAAAATCACCCGGCAAGCTGTTTTTTGTGGCGCTGACCGTGGTAATCCAAAAACCAAAAACAACCAATAGCACAATGGCTGCGCCAACCAAGGGCTTATATGTAAGCGCAAAGGTTTTTTTCACTATCCGCGAAAAAACATTTCCCCCGCCAAATTCAAAACCAACCTGGCTAATCTGGGCTTTTAGCTGGCTTAATAAAATCCCCCTGTTTTTCTCCAGCCAAAGAGCATCAGGCTTGATCCTGCCTTTTAAATTCTGGAGTTGTTTGATGAGTTCTTTTTTTCTCATGATATATATGAAGAAATAAAATTTATTTTTTCTCGTCTTCTTTTTCTTCCATTAATTCTTTCAGCACATTCAGCGCCCGGTAAAGTATGACCCTGACTGCCCCGCTTTTCTTTTCCAAAATCACGGCAATCTCCTTGATTGAAAGCTGTTCAACATAACGAAGGATAATGGCATCGCGATACTCTTCTTTCAGTTCTTTTAGCTTTTCTTCCACCTTTTCCATCTGGATCTTGCTTTCCACATCCTGTAAATCTTTTTTACTAATCAATGCCTGCTGCTTTTCCAGAACTTCCTGTTCCAAAAGCACTTCCTGCTGGCTTAATTTGCGGTAATAATCAACCACCAAATTTCTGGCTATCTTGTAAAAAAGCGCGTTCAAATTTTTTACATCCTTGCCGCTTTCATTAATATACTGCCAGGTTTTCAAAAAGACTTCAGAGGTCAGGTCCTGGGCATCTTCTTCTGTCCTGACTTTAAAAAAAATGTACCTGTAAATTTTTTCTGCGTACAAATCATAAACTTTGCTAAAAGCTTCTGGATCCTTGTTTTTAGCGCGGAATAATAAGTATTTTTCTTTAAAATAGTCTGTCATCTTATAAGACGCAAAATAATAAAAAATGTTACAAAAAAATATTTTATGTATTTAATATCTTACCATAATTCTGATACATTTTACAAAATTTTTTCAAAATTGTTCAAAATAATTGCTCAATTAATTCCCTCTATATTTAATTTGTCAATGACAAGAGCAAAAAAGACTACTGTTTTTTAATTACCCATGTTTTTAGCTCGCAGAAGCAAAGCCTTGTTGTTAATCGCCTCCTAAAGGAGGCGGTAAACAAAGGGGGCGGTAAACAAAGGGGGCGGTAAACAAAGGAGGGGGGGTAAACGCTTGGGTTGTTTTCGCTCCCCAAAATCACCGAACCATATCCGCCACTAGGCAGGAGCCTGGATGATCATTACCGCAGGTTGATATATGATAACAAAATCCAGGCCAAGAGTAAAGGATTTAAAGTCATTTAATCAGGAGGCAGGAGCTTAGCTCTCGGTACCGAGAGCTAAGCTCCTGCCTAAGCTCCTGCCTCCCACCTCCCGCTTAATTCCGGCCCATACTTGCCAAATTAAAACTTAACCGGTTATACTACTAATGTCCACGTTTTTCTGGACAAATAAAATTAAATCTTTACAAACTAAGCATTAAATAACTTTTTTAACCTATGCCAAAAATCAATACCATCCGCCTTTCTGTTGCCGAAGCAGCCAAGCTCTTTGGCCTGGAACAAAAAACCATTAGGCGGGCCATTAAAAGCCAGGAAATCCGCTATATTGTTGTCCGAGGCCGCTATAAAATCAATTTTGACAGCCTCTTAAAATGGTCGCAAAAAAGACCGGCCATCAGAAATAAAAACAACCAGTACGGTCTGGGCCAATATGTGGAAAAGTGGAAAATTAATAACAAGCTTTACAGCCCCAATCCAGAATCTTTTAAAAATTAACTCCCCCGCAATCTCCCCCTTTGCTAAGGGGGAGACACAGAGGGGGTTAGAAATCAACCCCAAAACACAAACTCAACAAAATCCCCCCTTTGCCAATGAATGGTTAAAACGCAAAGCTCTGAAACATATTACCGGTCGCTTTAGCGGCCGCACAGCGGCTAAAGCCGCTGATAATAACTTCTATGCGCCCTAGTCTTTTTGCCTTCCCCTCCTTAGACAAGTAGGGGTTCAGCTTGCCATGAACCCAACGTAGTTCATGGGGTGGTTGATAAGTTCCCCCCCTCAAATCCTGTTTTAAAACTACCATCAACAAACGCCATTATTTACACTATGGGGGTTTGGGGGTGGCAATTAAGCGTCCAAAAACAACAAGCCAACTCCCCCGCAAGCTCCCCCTTTGCTAAGGGGGAGACACAGAGGGGGTTAGAAATCAACCCCAAAACACAAACTCAACAAAATCCCCCCTTCGCCAATGAATGGTTAAAACGCAAAGCTCTGAAACATATTACCGGTCGCTTTAGCGGCCGCACAGCGGCTAAAGCCGCTGATAATAACTTCTATGCGCCCTAGTCTTTTTGCCTTCCCCTCCTTAGACAAGTAGGGGTTCAGCTTGCCATGAACCCAACGTAGTTCATGGGGGTGGTTGATAAGTTCCCCCCTCAAATCCTGTTTTAAAACTACCATCAACAAACGCCATTATTTACACTATGGGGGGTTTGGGGGTGGCAATTAAGCGTCCAAAAACAACAAGCCAACTCCCCCGCAATCTCCCCCCTTGCTAAGGGGGAGACACAGAGGGGGTTAGAAATCAACCCCAAAAAAACACAATCCCCCAACTAAAAGAGCCCCGCACCGCATGGTGCTAGGGCTCTTTTATATTTAATAAATCAAATTATCTAAACTGGCTTAAGCCGAATTTATAAACTTTTCTTGCCTGTTCTTTAGAAATTGAATTATATAATGTTAAAGTCTTTTTTACAATATTATCCCAATTATATTCAGTTTTAGCGCGTTCTTTTAATTTACCGGCCATAATTTCAATTAATTCAGGCTGATCCAGCAAATACTGTAATTTCTGGCTTAAATCAGCAACATCCTTATTTTTAAAATTCAAGCCAATATCAGCAATTGCTTCAATATTAGGCTCAATATCACTGGCAATAACAGCCTTGCCATAACTCATGGCTTCCAGCAAAGCAATTGAAAGGCCTTCTGCTTCTGAAGGCTGAACAAACAAATATGCATTGGAATAAAATTCAACCAAAGCCTGGCCAGTCTGATTGCCAGTAAAAATAATATTTTTATTGTCGCCAGCCAAGGTTTTCAGGTCTTTAACATAACCATAACTGTCAGTATCACTGGCATCGCCGACAATCACCAATTTTTTATCAGTATTTTTTAAGCTGGCATAAGCTTCAATCAAAGTATGCAAACCTTTTGGCTTGATTAAACGCGAAACCGCCAAAATATAATCATTGCCCAAAAGGCCCCAATTTCTGCTGATCAGATCAGGCTTAACCGCTTCAAAAGCCGGCACGCCATTAGGGATATATTCCAACTTGCCTTTAAATTCTTGTTCAGCTTCTTTTTTTTGATAATTAGAAACAGCAATGCTTTTATCGGGCCATCTGACCGAAATATAAGCTGCCAGAGTAAAATATTTTTTAACCCAGTAATTCCATTTTTGATGGTCCCTATTATCAGAATGAAAAGTTGAAACAATTTTTGAATTTCTTTTCAGTAATTTTGGAATCCAAAGAAAACTTGAAGGACCAATGGCATGATAATGAATTACATCAGCTTTGCGCCTTAAAACATCTAAAGTTGCCAAAAAAGAATGGATAAAAGCATCCAAATGCTTAGTTTTGATGGTTGGCAAATGGATTAATTTTACTCCATTATATTCTTGCAGTTCTTTTGGCGTATAATGATTTCGGACATAAACAAAAACCTCATTGCCTTCTTTGGCCAAACGAGTTGCTAATTCTTCTACATGGCGCTCAACGCCGCCATAAATAGCTGGTATTCCTTTTTGTCCGATAAAATAAATTTTCATAGTTTTATTTGTTTTCTTGTTTTATTTATTGCTATTTTTGCTTAATCCACTTCTTGTTTTCTAAACCGCTCAATCCTCGCCAATCTGCGAATTTTAATACAAACTTCACAAATAATTCTTATACTTAATTTGTAGTATTTGCGTTTAAATTTGTTGATTTACAGGGCGAGTTAATTTGCGCGTTTACAAAGATACTAAAATTAATAAACAAAAATAATTTAATAGTCTATCATAGCATATTTATAAAAAAATGTCAAGCAAGTCTGGGAATTTAAAAAAGGGGCATTTTACCCCTGATATTACCTGAACTTAACAGAAAAACTAAAATATGTCAAGTTTTAAAAAGTATTAAGCTATATTTTTATAAATTTGTAAAATCTCTGCCAAATGCGCCTGGCCGGAAGAAATTTTTTCAGCTTTTCGGCGCGCGTTTTTACCTAGTTTCAGGCAAGCTTCCGCATCATTATAAACAGATTTAATTTTATTTTTTAAATCATCAGCCTGCCCAGCTTTGAATAAATAACCTGTTTTGCTGTTTTCTACCAATTCTGGCAAACCGCCCAAATCAGAAGCAATCACTGGCTTAGCCAGAGCAAAAGCTTCCAAAACCGAGATGGGATTATTTTCATGCCAGATTGAAGGCATAATAACCAGCCTTGATTTTTTGATCAAATCATAAAGTTCCAGCCCTTTTTTATAGCCCAAAAGATAAACATTATTTAATTTGTTTTTTTCAATATAATCTAAAATTTGCTCTTTTTGCGGTCCCTCGCCAATAAGGCTCAAATTTATTTTTCCTAAACCTTTCATCGCTTCCAGAAGCGTTAAAAGGCCTTTTTCTTCTGACAAACGGCCAAAATAAACCAAACCGTCTCCATGTTCAGAAATAGGCTGAAAATTGTCCAAATCAATAAAATTATACAAATGCTTAACTTTATCAGGCTTAATCCCCCATTGCTTGACTTTATCAGCTAAAAATCGGCTGGGAGAAATAAAAATATCAATTTTATCATAACTTTTCAAAATAATCTTATGCAAATACATTTCCAGCATTGCCAAAAAACTCATGGCCTTATCATTTTTTAAACAACGGAATTTATAGCAGTTGTAATATCTATAAACTTTGCAGCGCTCGCAAACCTGCCCCTGGGTAAACAAGCGGTAATTGGGACAAATCGCATGATAATCATGCATTGTCCAAACAACTGGAATCTTATGTTTTTTCAAAACGCTTAAAATTGACGGGGTTAATTGAAAATTAAAATTATGCAAATGAGCCACATCTGGCTTTTCCTGTGCAATTAAAGCTTCTAGCTTGTTTTTGGCTGCAAAAGAATAAAGCAGACAAAAGGCTTTTTTCAAATCTTTAATAAAACCCTCCCTTTTTGAAAAATCAATATTTTTGATAAAAAAATCAGCGTATTCAGACGGCTCATTTTTTTCATCCTGCATGGAAAATTCAATCACCTGATGGCTGTTTTTTTTCAGCAACTCAATCAAAGCCAGCATATAGGCTTCAGAACCGCCCCGGCGATAAAAAAATTTATTGATCATGAGTATTTTCATAGGGATACTAAAATACAAATTATTTTCTTTTATTAATTAGATCTAGGTATAATTTTTCATAAGCCTTGACCATTTTACTTAAATTGAATTTTTCATTAATTTGCTGATAAGCATTTTTAACCATTTTTTCAGCTAATTCCTGATTTGAAAGCAATTTATCAATAGCTGCAAAAATAGCTGGCGGATTTGCCGGCTCAAAAAGCAAGCCTGTTTTGCCATCTTCAATAATTTCAGGTATGCCCCCGGTTTTTGAAGCCAAAACAGGCAAACCAACAGCCTGGGCTTCCAAAATCGCAATGCCCAAGCCTTCCCACAAAGAAGGCAGAATAAAAAAATCCATTTGCGGCAAAATGTTTTCTGGATCCAAGCGCCTGCCCCAAAAAACAACTTTTTGGCCCAAATTCAGATCTTTAGCCTGATTTTTTAATTTTTTTTCCAGGCTGCCACAGCCAATTATATTTAAAACAAAATCAGGATATTTTTCAATTAACAAAGGCAGGGCCTCAAGCAAATATTCATGGCCTTTTTGCGGCTCTAAACGGGCTAAAACAACCGCCTTTATTTTATTATTTTTTTCAATTGCCTGATAGCCGCGAAAAGCGAATTTCTGCAAATCAATTCCATTATAAATAACATCTATTTTTTCTGGTTTGATTTTATCAGCCTTAATAGCATAATCTTTAACGCTTTGGGAAACAGCAATGATTTTATCAGTCGGCCAGGACAAAAGCCATTTAATTTTCTTTTTCAGCCCTGGTTCATCCAGATTAATATTGTGTTCAGTGGAAATAATAATAGGCGCCCTGGCTAAAATTGCCGCTATTCTGCCCCAGGTATCGCCGCCAAACAAATGGGTATGGACAATCTGCGGTTTTTGCTCTTTTAAAAATTTGTAAATCCGCCAAATCAAGCCCAGGCCCAACCTGCCTTTTTTGGCAAAAACTTTTACCGGAATATTTAAAGCTTCAAAATCTTTAGCCAATGGCCCGCCAGACGTGGCTGAACAAACAGCTATTTGAAATTTTTCCTTGTCTAGCCGCTGGCAAATATCCAAAAGCAGCCTTTCTGCGCCTCCTAAGGCAAAAGAATTGATAATATAAACTATTTTAATTTTTTCTTTTATCATAAATTATTTTTTCTGTAAATTTAGGCCAACAAAATTTTAAGCTTGCCAAAGCCAAGCCGATTGGCAGCCAAAGCTTTGCCATATAATAGCCAGTACCAAAAACCTGGAAAACCACCACGCCCACTACTGCCAAAATCATGCCCAAAACCAAATTAGCATATTGGGGTTTTAACTTAATATTATTATAACCTTTTAAAAGCGCGTAAAAAATATAAACTAAAAGAGCTAAAAAAGCCAACGTGCCTAAAATGCCAAGTTCTGGCAAAGTTTTAAAAATAAAGCCATGGGCTTCCAAAGGCTCGCCATATTGAATAATATACCATCTCATGCCCTCCAAAGCGCTGATAAAAGTACCAGGGCCATTGCCAATAAAGGGGTGTTCCCTGAACAAAAACAAAGCGCCTTCAATCAATTGCATCCTGTTTAAAGTCGCGCCAATAACCACTCCGGTCGTGGCAAACTGATAAACTAGATAAGCTAAAGGAATAAGCAAGGCCAAAAGCAGATAGCTGAAAAAAGAGCTGAATATTTTTTTAAACTGGCCTTTATATTTTAAAGCAAGCAAAATCAAAAGCTGGAAAATTAAAGCCAGCCAGCCGGCTCTGGACAAAGTCAGCAAATTCACCCCGCCCATTAAAAAAGCTCCCAGCAGATAAATATTTTTTAAAAAAACATCTTTTTCCCTCCAGAATAAAATCAAGGCAAAAGGCATCAAAGCCACAAAAACTTCAGCCAATAAATTATGGTTTGTGCCCAGCGGATAATAGCCAAAAACCGACAAAGGCACTGCCCGCCTCAATTCAACATAATAAGGCGGAAAAATAAAAGACCAAATGCCCATTAAGGCAAGGCCCACACCCAAAACAAACATGACATTTAGGGTATTGTAAAGCTTTTTAAAGCTATCAATTATATTAAACGGCAGAATAACAAACATTAAATAGAAAAAAAGCATTGGCCTTAAAATGAACTTTACAGAAGCCATTAGGGCAGAACTTTCCACATTCAGCAAAGAAACAGCTCCTGCGCCAATAAAAAAAAGCATAAAAATCCAAGCTGGAAAATTTTTAAGGCTTATTTTCTGCTTGTTTTCCAAATGCAAGTAAAGGCTCCTGATCACCCAGGTAATAAACAAAACCAAAGCGATTAAATCAACCAAAGGCACGTTAAATTTATCATAAGAAGCTTCCAGATAATTAAAAGGGTATAAAAAAGCCATTAAATAAATGCCTATTATCGGATATTTTAAAAAAAGCAAAACTAAAAGAAATATCAAGAAAAACAATAATGTCAAAGAAGAAAAATTACTTGCCAAACAGAAAAAAACCGTAAGCAAACCTGCTAAAGACAATGTCAGCCAAAATTTTTTATCTTTTAAAAAATTCATAACTTATAATTTAACGCCCAAAATTTTACTCTTAAAAATCCAAGTCAAAACTTGAAAAGCATGTTTTTTCATGGCGCGCCGCGCCGTGCAGATCATCCAATTCTGGTTCTTGGTTTCCAGCCTAATAGCCTGGCTGGATTTTTCAGACGCCAATAACTGCTTTAGGCTTGAAAAATCTTTTAAATTACCCATCAAATGAGCTGAAACATCAGAAGGATAAACATTGCCCTGGGGATCAATAAAAAGGCTATCCCTGCCAGAATAATTTGGCAACAATCTCTTGCCTGTTTCAATAAATTTAAATAAAGCGTAATAAAAATAAGCCCTTAACCAGCGCTTTAGATTAAGTGTTTTTAGTTCTGAACTGATCAATTTTTCAAATTCCTTTTTAAAGTCATCCAGCCTGGTTATTTTATTGTCAACAACATTAAAATAATTTTCTGCGTTATGGACAACAGTCATGGTAAGCTGGACGCCTAATTCTTTGGCCAAATGATAAACTTTGTTTAATTCTCTGATATTATAATCCCCGGCCGTAAAAGACAAGCGCAGATTTTTAATTTTTAAATTCTGCAAAGCTTTGACAGTAGCCATAACTTTTTCATAGCCTCCGTTAACGCCCCTGATTTGGTCATGCAAAGAGCCGATAGCATCCAAAGAAACTGCCACGCCAATATCAGGCTTAATTTTTAAAATCTCCTGCATTTTTGCCTTAATCAAATCCGTGGCAAAACCATTAGTGGAAATAACCATCCTGGCCCGCGGATTTTTTTCAGCCAAAAGCTTTATTAAATCAACCAGATCAGGCCTTAAAAAAGGCTCGCCGCCAGTGATATTTATATCTTTAAAACCGCCGGGCAATTTCTCATATTGCTCCAATTCCAAAACAGGCATTTTCTCCATTTTCCAGATATTGCACATCCGGCAGCGGGAATTGCAATTATAAGTTGCGGCCAAAACTAAATCTTTAGGCATTTTTATTCTTGCCATATTTTTAAATTATTTATTGTAAATTATAATTATAATTGAATTTTAACATATTTTTTGCTATTTGTCAATTTTGGGGCTGAAATTAAATCAAAATCAAATGCCCCGAATCATTAATTGACCCGGGGCATTTGCTAAAATTAATTTTTTAATTATTGCAGATGATCATACATTGTTTTTATTTCTGTCCTTTTGGCTTCAATAACAGGCTCTGCAGCCAATTCATAACCAGGCTCAAAACCAAAATTATTTTCCCCATTAATTTCACTAACTTGGACGAATTCCTCTTGATTTGCTCTTTTAGCTTCTTTTAAAACTACAAAAGCGCTGCCGAATAAAAAGCCGATTACAACTGCCAAAAGAGTATTTAAGGCAATATTTGGCTTAACAGGGAATTTGCTGATAAAAACATCATCAACTATTTTGATTGCGACATCAGCGCCGCCGCCATGATAATCAGCGCCCTTATTAACTAAAACATAAGCGATATTCCTAACCAGCTGCGAAGCATGAGCCCTGTCAACATCATATGCTGTTATTTCAATAATACCTGTTTCAGGCACAACAACAGCTTTTACATTCTTTTCCCACTCTTTCCTTCTTTCCCTGCTGTCAGTTGAAAACTTGCTCTTAATAGTACTGTTAGATTCAATTACCTCATTATAAAAAGAAGAAGTATACATAATGCTGGTTAAATTTTTACCGATTCTTTCAGCTGACTTGGTCGCAGTATAAGCATCTAAATTCCTATCCTGCTTTTGGATAATCAAAATTTTAGTTGAAGCTGCATACTGGAAAGGTTGAAATAAACTGATAATCAATGCCAAAACAACCGCGACGCCAATAACCAAGGCGATTATTTCCCAGTTTTTTCTTAAGATTTTTGAGTATTGTAAGTTTTCCATATTAATAAAATTAATACTTTTTTAATTTTAAATTCTATCACACTATACTATATTTGTCAAGGGTTTAAACTTAAAAACCCCATTAATTTGAGGTTTTAAGGCTAAAATTAGCTATTTTTGTATAAAAAACTTTTTATTACAAAACCACATCCAATTCATTTTCCTGATTATCTCGCAGATATTTAAGAGTGATTATTTGACCTATTTTATATTCCAATAAAATATCAGTTAAATCTTTATGGCGGGTTATTTTTTGATTTTCTAGGCTGATAATAATATCTCCTGTCCTTAATTTGCCGGCCAATGGGCTGTCAGCTTTTACTGCCACTCCCTTGGCATCAGGCGAAATCAAAGCTCCAGCTTCAAGCCCTTGCCTTTCTTTTTCAGACAAACCATAAACCCGAGTTAAATCAATGTAATTAATGCCTAAATCAGGCCTTTTTATTTCATCTCCTCTTAAAACTTGGCTGATTATCGGGCTGATATAATAAATAGGCACTGCCCTGTCTTGAGCTGATAAAACAGCGACTATTTCCCCTTCCAAATTAAGAAGCGGTGAATTTTCAAAACCTTTGGCAAAATCAGTTGTCAATAAGATCTGTTTATCCAAATTACGGGTTGAAGAAATAAAATCAAATTTGGTTTTTATTTCCTTATGCCTTTTTTCCGCAATATTAGCAGAAGATAGCTGGTTTGAATAGCTATTATAAGCATACACAAATTGGCCATCCCTGATTTTTTCAAAAGTGGCAAGCTTTGCGGCTGATAAATTTTGGGCTGTTATTTTAATAAAAACAAGGCCTGTAAAACTGTCTTTTATTACTTTTTCTATCTCATGAATTTTTTTATTATAACCAACAGCTACCTGGCTGCCAGCAGCTGTAATTGACTCATTAGAACTAATTAACCAGCCATCACTGGTTAAAATAAAAGCCTGGCCAACATAATCTGTAGGCAAAAAAACATTATTTAAGGCAGAATCGGAAATTAATTTCTTTTTATAAATTGCGACTGTATTTGTCTGCAACTGGGTTTTTAGCTGTTCAGCCCGCAAATCCTGCTCAACAACCACTTTTCTAGGATCTTGGATAATTATTTCCTGCTGGCCCCAGCCGGTTCTTTCTGTAAAATACAAATCGCGGAAAAAAGCCAAATTAGACAAATAATATCTGGTGAAAAATTCGCCGCTAATGCCGGCTAAAAATCCCATCATAACCGCTATGATTAAAAAAACAACAAAACCCGACCTCTTTTTTTTATTCTTAATTTCTTTTTCCATTTTTTTTGTTTGATTACTAATTAATTATATCCAAGCTGAAGTAAAAATAATAACAAATAATAAGGCCGAGGCAATCGCCAAATAACGCAAGAATGACTTTCTGTTGAGCTGGCCGATTAATTTTAATTTAAAAACGCCCCAGAGAAAATAAAAGACAATAGTCAGAATGATCGCGCTCACATAAAAATTGGCCGGCAAAAAAGCCAATGTCCAAAAAAATTCCAAAATTATTATATTAATTATCAACAGATAAGCAAGCCTGATTTTTTGCTTTATTTTATTGATCCAAAAAAACTGGCCTAAAATCAAAGAAAGAGCAGCTATCAAGACCAAGGAAAGCAGCCAAAGCGGCAAATTAAGAAAAACATGAAGGGCGTTCAAATTAACAATCAAATAAAAAAATATCAAGAGATTAAATAAGCCTGCCAGATTTTCCAAAGCATAAGGCGGATAATGCAACGGCCGGTAAAAAAATAAAAAAATGTTTTCCAAATAAACAGCCAAAATCAAAGCAAAAGACAAAATAACAATATGTTTTAGAAATCCAGGACCGGTCAAAAAAAGCAGGCCGAAATTAGCGCAAAAAAATAAAACCGGAGGGAAAGAAAGATAAAAAAATGTCCGGGTAGCAATTTTCTCTTTAATCAAAAGCTTTAAAACAAACACAAGCAACAACAAGCAAACAGGCAAAGCAATCAAAATCAAAACAATATTGTAAAAATAAAAAATGATTTCCAAAATTAAAAAAAGCAAAATAGGGCAAATTAAAACTGAAAATCGTTTAAATAACATGCTAAATTAAATCTTTTAAATTATTAATCATTATTTCAAATATCACCTTGCCTTTAATCAGCCTGATATCATTAATCTGCCCGTATTTGACCGGCAAATCCAAAGCGCTTTGCAAACCTTTGCCAGCCAGATAAGAAAAAGCAAAATTACCCAAATAATTAGGCAGTTTTAAATGGCCTATTTTAAAATTTATCACCTTTAAATCCAATTTGCCTTCTTTAACCGCAGGAGAAAAATTAAGCGTGATAATTAATTTGGATGGCGCTGCAAATTTAGCGAATAATTCCAGGCTTTCAGGCAAAACAGCCAGCTGAACATAATCAATTTTACCAGCCAGCTTATGGCTTTTTCTGATTTGCTCATTTAACAAGAATGTCAGCTGCTCTTGGCTTATTTCCAAATCAAAGCTAAAATCTTGGATTTTTTGCTGTTTTAAGGATTCTTGGCCCGCCTTAAACGCAAGATTGGCAAAGATATCTTTTTCCTGTTTGACCAAATCACCGCCTTTAACCAATAAACTTGGTGATGGTTCTTCAGCATATAACTTTTCAGTTAAAACTGGGATTTCTTTTAGCCCGCTTTTGGCTAGGCCGTAAGAAACAGCTCCAAGGAGAAATAAAACAAAAATAATAAAAAGAAGAAAACAACTGCCGCAATTAAATATTTTTTTGCTTTGTTTCCTTTTTAATTTTTTCTTAAGGCTTTCAACTTCAAGCTCCAATTCTTCCACTGGATTTTTTTTGTCTTCTATTCTAGTCATTTCTAGTCATTTAATTTATTAAGAAACAACAGACAAGCAAATTATTCCTCAAGCGCCAGCTCTTCTTCTTTTCTTTTATCAATAAATTCCTGGACAAAAACACTTAATGCCGTAGCTACTGGTATGGCCAGGATAACGCCGATTATGCCTCCCAATTTGCCGCCAATTAATAAAGCCACAATGGAAACAACTGGGTTTAGGCCAACAGTTTTCTGCATAATCTTAGGCGTCAAAACATGGTTTTCAAGCGTCTGAATAACTATGTACAAAATTAAAACCAATAAGGCCTGAATCGGCGAATGGAAAAGGGTCAAAGTCACGGCTATAAAGCCAGAAAAAATAGGGCCCAAATAAGGTATAAATTCCAAAAGGCCGGCAATAATCGCTAAAATCAAAGCATATTTAACTCCTAATAAAAGCAAGCCTATATAGACCAAAAGAAAAATTAAAAAAGCCAAAATTATCTGCCCCCTAAGCCACAAACCGAGCTTATTTTGGATCTTATTTATTAATTGATACAAATACGGCAAATATCTGGCTGGCACCAATGATTTCAAAATCCTTTTAGTGGCTTTTTCTTCAACTAAAACATAAAAAGTAATAACCGCGACAAGCAGCAAAGAAAATACGCCTGCGAAAAAATTGCCTACTTTAGAAAATAAGCCGCTTGTTGTTCCCGCCAAATTAGCCTTTATTGCCTCAAAAGAAGATCCTATTGCCTGATCAATTCCATACTGTCCCAAAAAAATATTCAAATTGGCAGATTCGTTTTTTATGTGTTCCCAATATTGGGGAAAGTTGGTTGACAACTGGTTAACCTGTTCTGTAATCGGCGGAATAATCAGAACAATAACCAAAGCTATGATCGCCAATAAAACCAAATAAATCATGGCGACTGCCAAGCCTTTGGGAATTTTTTTAAATTGCAGCCATTCAACAATTGGCTCAAAAATTGAAACTAAAATTATAACAAAAAACAAGATAGCCACCACATCTCTAATCAAATATAAGAGCCAAAGCACAAAAAGGACCAACAAAACTTTAAGGATAGAATTAGTGGAAATTTCAATATTAATTTTTTTATTAGCTGTTTCCATAGGCGAATTTTTTATTATTATTTAACTGCTTTAATTATAAGAAATAAAAGGCAAATGGTCAATCTGAATTTACCTTAAAATAATAAAAAACTATAATTATCAGCTTGACACTTTAACTTCCCCGAATACAGGACATTTTAACTTCCCATTAACAGCATTTTTAAAATGTTGACATAAAGAGAAAAAAATGCTAAAATATATTAT
>Ga0209614_1001101_pt1 | contig 21262 bp, 21 predicted proteins | sample BlaSprsedimmetaG_FD_185484 | JGI IMG/M metagenome (GOLD analysis project Ga0209614, IMG submission 185484) | Hot spring sediment bacterial and archeal communities from California, USA to study Microbial Dark Matter (Phase II) - Blank Spring... ... | reverse complement strand
AGCGGGTAGTTTTGCAGAGCCATGGTTGCCGCAATTCCTTTTTTTCGTGAATCGATGATTTCTTCAGCGTTTTCTGCTGTAAATTCAGCCAGTACCTGAATAAACTGATGGGTGGATTTCACCCGGTCGGGGAATGGTTTGTAAATCAGGTTTTCGGTCATCATACCGTAGGTGTTGAACATGCGGGAGTACCCCGAAGAGTAGCGCGGGCTTTCCAGTGTCATTTTAATTCCATCGCGCGGATCTTCATAAAACCAGTCCACGTAAGGAATCAGCTCGTATGTTCCTTTTTTCATCCGGCTGTAAAGTTCCGGCAGCATTTTTTTGCGGATAAATATGTTTTGGGCAGGAGGAAAAACATCCGGCTGCGGGGCAATCAAAGTTACGCTGTACTGGTGATCGGAGCCGTTGGTGGTATGGGTATCCAGAAAAACATCGGGGGCCCATTCCTGAAAAATGCGGGTAAAGCTTTTGGCATTTTCCGAGTCGCACTTGGTAAAATCGCGGTTCAGGTCGAGGTTGGCGGCGTTTCCACGGAATCCGGTTTCGGCAGGCGTGGTTTGGTTGGCCCGGTGAAATGCGCTGCGGTTTAACAATCCTCCAACGCTATATACTGGAATAATGGCCACAACGGTATTTTCCAGCAGGGCAGCCATGCCGTTTTTGTTGCGCAAAATATCGTCGGCAAACTGCAGGCTGGCATCTATTCCGGCCGGTTCGCCCGCATGAATGCCGTTGTTGATGAGCAATACAGCTTTGCCCTGTTCCTTTATTTTTTCCGGGTTGAATTCTGGTTCATTGTTTATCACAAACAAATGCAGTGGTTTTCCGCTGTCGGTGAGGCCTTTTTCAAGCAAAACCGCATTTTCGTAATGCGTATCCAGCTTTTGGTACATTTCAATTACTTCATGGTAAGTGGGTGTGTAGTTTTCTTCGTAACGCAGGTTCAGCAACGGTTGGTTTTGTGCATATACAACTATTCCTGTCAGCAAAAAACAGATAAGTGCAGTGAATTTTTGCATGGTCAATAGAAATTTTCCAGCAAAGAAAACAATTATTTCAACGATTTCCTGACCAGGTTCAGGTTGGAATAGTGAAAACCGTTCTTTTCATCGTATAAATTTTCGCGGGCCGTTTCCTGCCATTCCGAGAAATCGATTTCCGGGAAAAACACATCGGCCTCAAACAGCTGGTGAACAAGGGTTAAGTAAAGTTTCCCGGCCAGCGGGTAAAACTGCCGATAGACCATTCCGCCGCCAATAACAAACGCTTCCTGCTCGTCTTTCACCTTTTCAATGGCCTCGTCAATGGAAAAAACCACTTCGCACCCCGGAAAATTATCGTCGGGTTTATCGGTAATTACAATATGCCGGCGGTTGGGCAGCGGCCATTTGGGTAACGAAAGCAGGGTGTTGCGGCCCATAATCAGGCTGTGCCCGGTAGTAATTTCTCTAAACCGTTTCAGGTCGGTGGGCAAATGAAAAAGCAAATCGTTATTTTTGCCAATGGCGAAGTTTTCGGCAATGGCCACGATGATGGAAATGTTTTTATGAATCATATTGCAACCCTTCCCTTAATATGCGGATGCGCCTGGTAACCCACCAGTTCAAAATCGTCAAACGTAAAATCGAAAATGCTTTTTACCTCCGGGTTGATTTTCATGGTTGGCAGCGGGTAAGGCTCGCGGGTGAGTTGCAATTTCACCTGTTCCATGTGGTTGGAATAGATGTGCACATCGCCAAATGTATGCACAAAATCGCCTGGTTTGAGACCGGTTACCTGTGCCATCATCAAGGTAAGCAGTGCATAGGATGCAATATTAAAGGGCACTCCGAGAAAAACATCGGCGCTGCGCTGGTACAACTGACACGACAGTTTTCCACCGGCCACATAAAACTGAAACAGAACATGGCAGGGCGGCAGATTCATTTTGTCCAGTTCACCAACATTCCAGGCGCTTACAATGTGCCTTCGTGAATCGGGATTGTTTTTAATAGATTCGACCACATTACTGATTTGGTCGATGTGTTTGCCGTCAGGAGTTGGCCAGCTTCGCCACTGGTAGCCGTAAATGTGGCCGAGTTCGCCGTTTTCGTCGGCCCACTCGTTCCAGATACGTACGCCGTTATCCTGCAAATATTTCACGTTGGTATCGCCGGATAGAAACCACAGCAATTCGTGAATAATCGATTTCAGGTGCAGTTTTTTGGTAGTTACTACCGGAAAACCTTCACTTAAATTGAACCGCATTTGGTGCCCAAAAACGCTGATGGTTCCGGTTCCTGTGCGGTCGTTCTTCTCAACTCCGTTCTCCAGAATGGTCTCCAGCAAATGCAAATATTGTTTCATTTCAGCCTTATTTTTATTCTTAAACACACTAAATGGTGATAAGTTGGTACAAAAATAATCAAATGCATGAGAATTATTTCCCCGGTTTTTTGCCTGAGTTTTGTTTCCTTCCAAAAGAGTTGCTAATTTTAGGGTCAATTTTTTTCTAAATCAACATAAACAAAATAGTTATGAATAGAAAGCTTAGAATGGGAATGGTTGGCGGCGGAACCGATGCGTTTATTGGCGCCGTACATCGTTTGGCTGCATTTATGGACAACCAGATTGAACTGGTTTGCGGCTGTTTCAGTGTTAACCCCGAAATTTCAAAGGAGTCGGGTAAGTTGTATTATTTACCCGAAAACAGGGTATATGAAACCTACCAGGAGATGTTTGAAAAAGAGGCACAGCTTCCGGAAGGCGAACGTATGGATTTCGTATCCATTGTGACGCCCAATTTCGTGCATTTCGATCCGGCTATGATGGCGCTCAATAATGGCTTTCACGTGGTTATCGACAAACCGATCACCTTTACGCTTGATGAAGCGCTGAAGCTAAAGGATAAGCTGGATGAAACCGGACTGACCCTGGCACTTACCCACACGTATTCGGGTTACCCGGCAGTGAAACATGCCAAACAGATGGTAGCCGACGGCGAATTCGGCAAAATTCGTAAGGTTTATGTGGAATATCCTCAAGGCTGGCTCTCTTCCAAGCTCGAAGATACAGGAAATCCGCAGGCATCGTGGCGAACCGACCCGAAACGTTCGGGGAAAGCCGGTTGTATGGGCGATATTGGAACCCATGCTCACCATTTGGCCGAGTACATTACCGGGTTGAAGGTGACTGAACTGTGTGCCGAGCTGAATATTTTTGTACCTAACCGCCTGCTCGACGACGACGGGGCAGCCCTGCTGCGTTTTGAGAACGGTGCCCGCGGAGTTTTAATCGCTACCCAGGTGGCTGCCGGCGAAGAGAATGCCATTAAAATAAGGGTGTATGGAGAAAAAGGCGGACTGGAATGGTTCCAGCACGAACCCAACACACTTATTCTGAAATGGACGGACAAACCTGTTCAGATTTTGCGCGTTGGTACAAGCATGAACAGCGCCATTGCCGCTCACAATACGCGTACCCCCGGTGGTCACCCCGAGGGCTACCTGGAAGCATTTGCCAACATTTACCGAAACTTTGCCATGACCGTGATGGCAAAAATGGATGGCAAAAAACCTACCGCCGAAATGCTCGATTTTCCGGGTGTGGAAGACGGCATTCGAGGAATGCAGTTCATTGATACGGTTGTGAAAGCCGGATACGACGACAATACAAAATGGGTAAAACTTTAAACCCGAAACTTGAAACTTTAAACTCGAAATTGATATGTCACGACCAGTAACATTATTTACCGGACAATGGGCCGATCTTCCCATTGAAAAAATCTGTCAGAAAGCCAGGTCATTTGGTTACGACGGCCTTGAACTTTGCACCTGGGGCGACCACATGGAAATAGATAAAGCCGATCAGGCTTATTGCGACGAAAGAAAAGCTCTGCTGCAAAAATACGAATTACAACTTTTTGCCATTTCTACCCATTTAGTGGGGCAATGCGTTTCCGATCCCATCGACGAACGCCACAAAGGAATTTTACCCGATTACATTTGGGGCGATGGTGATCCGGAAGGCGTTCGCCAGCGGGCTGCTGAAGAAGTAATAAAAACGGCTAAAGTGGCTAAAATGATGGGCCTTGATACTGTGATTGGTTTCACCGGAAGTCCAATTTGGCACATGCTTTACTCTTTTCCTCCTATTCCGAAGGGAACGATTGAAAAAGGGTACGAAGATTTTGCAAAACGCTGGATTCCCATTCTCGATGAGTTTCAGAAAATTGGGGTGAAATTTGCTTTGGAAGCGCATCCCACTGAAATTGCCTTCGACATTCATTCCGCTCATCTTACACTGAAAGCATTGGATAACCACCCGGCTTTTGGATTTAATTACGACCCCAGCCACTTTGGCTACCAGCATGTTGACTATGTGCGGTTTATTTATGAATTTGCCGATCGCATTTTTCATGTTCACATGAAAGATGCTTACTGGAGCGATGTGCCCATGGGAATTGGTGTTTTCGGCGGGCATTCGGAGTTTGGCGACAACCGGCGTTACTGGAATTTCCGCAGTCTGGGCCGTGGAAAGGTGAATTTCGAAAACATTATAAGGGCACTCAACGACATTGGTTACAAAGGGCCGCTCTCGGTAGAATGGGAAGACAGCGGCATGAACCGCGAAGCAGGCGCCACCGAAGCCTGTCAGTTTGTGAAAAATATAGATTTTGAACCGTCCGACGTGGCTTTTGACGATGCCATGCAAAAAGAGTAGGAATACAGAAGCTGGAAGTCGGAAGTTTGACTTTGTTACAACTTCGCGCTTCGGACTTCGTGCTTCCAACCAATAATTAAAAAAAATGACAAACAGAAGAAGTTTTATTAAGAAGTCGGCTCTTGCTACCGCAGCGGTAGGCGCAGCTGCTTCTATGCCCCTGGCTTCGTGCATGGGCGCCAATGAAAAACTGGTATGCGGGCTGATTGGTGCAAAAGGAATGGGATTTTCCGATTTACAGGCCTTCCTGCGCCAGAAAAACACAGAGTGTGCCGCTATATGCGATGTGGATGAAAATGTTTTGAACCAGCGCATTGCCGACACGGAAAAAATTCAGGGCTTCAAACCCAAAGGCTTTAAGGATTTCCGAAAGCTGTTGGAAGAACCCGGAATCGATGTAATTATTATCGGAACACCCGACCACTGGCACTGTATTCCGTTTGTGTATGCGGCCCAGGAAGGAAAGCACATTTATTGTGAAAAACCTCTGGCAAACTACATCGAAGAGCTCAACATTATGGAACGTGCTGCCAAACGCTATGAAACCGTTGTTCAGGTAGGTCAGTGGCAGCGCAGCGACAAGCACTGGCAGGATGCCGTGGCATTTGTTCATTCCGGGAAACTGGGAAAAATTCGTTCGGTACGCACCTGGTCGTACCAGGGCTGGATGAAATCGGTGCCGGTAGTGCCCGACAGCGAAGTGCCGGCTGGAGTTGATTACGACTTCTGGCTGGGGCCCGCTCCCAAACGCCCGTTCAACAAAAACCGGTTTCATTTCACTTTCAGGTGGTTCTGGGACTATGCCGGCGGCATGATGACCGACTGGGGTGTACACATCATCGATTACGCTTTGTTTGGCATGAACGCCAAAGCGCCCAAATCGGTAATGGCCATGGGTGGCAAATTTGCCTACCCGGAAGATGCCTGCGAAACACCCGATACCCAGCAGGCATTGTATGAATTTGATGGCTACACTATGCTGTGGGACCACGGAATAGGTATTGATGGCGGCTATTACGGACGTTCACATGGCGTTGGTTTTGTAGGTAACAACGGAACACTTGTGGTTGATCGCGGTGGTTGGGAAGTGATTCCCGAAGGCGGCAACAATCCCGCAATGCAACGGGTTGAACTGCAAAAAGGCGATGGTCAGGGTTTGAATAACCACATGGCAAACTTCATCGACTGTATAAAAAACCGGGATAAAGTACCCAATACCAGCATTGAAATTGCGGCCAACACAGCCCGTGTTTGCCACCTTGGAAACATTGCCTTTAAAACCGGTCGCCGGTTATACTGGGATGCCGATAACAGCAAATTCATTGGCGATGAGGATGCAAACAGCTATCTGGTACCTCAATACCGCGCCCCCTGGGAGTTGCCCAAAGTGTAAGGATTTTTGAATTGGTCATACTATCATTTTAAATGATGGTATGACTAATTTTTTGTTGCTTTATAAATTCGGATAATGGTAACCACCTTTCGCCGGCAATTTATTACAGGATGTTAACCTTTTGGGTAGTAATCAGTAAAATGCTGCGTTTTTTCGCTCTTCCTTTCACGGGTTTATAAAAAATTTATACTTTTGCAACACTTTTTTCGAACCATGGGCTGGAGAACAAAATACGATGTGGAGTTTAAGGGCCTTAAAGAAGGCCTGCACGAGTTCGAATTTGAAGTTAAAGATGCGTTCTTTGAACACTTTGAACAGGGACTGGTTACCTTTGGTGACATCAGGGTAATGGTGACTCTTGAAAAGAGAAGTTCTTTTATAAAGCTTTTTTTCAAGATGAAAGGTTGGGTGGAACTAACCTGCGACCGCTGCCTCGAAAATTACCGCCAAAAGATCAAACACAAAAGCGAATTATTTGTGAAATACGGCGATAACGATTACGAGGATGACGAAATCATCTGGATTTTACCCGAAGAACACCGGATTAACCTGGCCCAGTTAATTTATGAATACATCATTCTCAGCATACCCATCAGGCATGTGCACCCCGACAAAAAAGGGGCCACCGGCTGTAACCTGGAAATGCTTGAGCAACTGAAAAAATACGAACAGAAAAAGGAAGAACCGGAAGAAATTACAGACCCGCGTTGGGCGGCTTTAAAAAACTGGAATAATAATTAAAAATTTAAAATATCATGGCACATCCTAAGAGTAGAATATCGAAAACAAGAAGAGATAAAAGACGTACCCACTACAAAGCATCTTTGCCTACGCTTGCAACATGTTCAAACTGCGGAGCAACGGTAAAATACCACCATATTTGTCCGGAATGCGGATACTACAGGGGCAAGCAGGTTATTGAAAAAGAAATTGCTGTTTAAAGCAGGAGCTGGTCAAAAAAGAGACCAGCTTTTTTTTTGCTTTTTATTTCGGCTTTCAGCCTATATTTTTGAAAGTAAAATTTTCCCTAATCCGCAAAATAAAGGGAATTAATTGAGAAACAACAACTATAAATGGGTAGCCTTTGAAACAGGCAGGCTTCTGAACATGTTAGCCCAGATAAACCTGTACCGGTTAAATTTAGGAAACAGATTTTGCCAACCCCATAAAAAATTCGTAATTTCAGCCGCAAATTTTTGAGAGAACTGTGTTTTAATTATTTGAATTACACCGAGTAAAATGATATTTAAAATGGCAAAGCAAACATCAAACTACGGAGATAACCTGAGTCAATCCATCAACATCATTAACGAAGGAACAATAATCAAAGGGGATATTGCAGCCAATGGCGATATCCGTATCGACGGGGAATTGGTGGGTAACATCAACGCCAAGGGAAGACTGGTGATTGGTCCTAAAGGAAAGGTGGAAGGTAAAATCGATTGTAACAATATTGAAGTTTCGGGGTATATTAAAGGGAAAGTGAAGGTTGCTGAATTGCTTACCATGAAGGCTTCAGCCCAAATTTATGGTGATATAATTGCCGGAAAACTGGCCGTAGAGCCGGGATCACTTTTTACAGGAACTTGCACCATGAGCGATTCCAAAGAAAAAAATGAAAAACCGCAGCAAAAAGAATAAAGAAAAAATTAACGCTTTTCTAAGGTATTCAAACCTGGCGTTTGAAATGATGGCAATGATGGTTGCGGGTACATTGCTTGGTTACAAAATTGACCAGTGGATGGAAAATGAAACCAGATGGTTTACACTGGTACTTATGGTTTTATCGGTAACAGGTTCAGTCATTTATTTTATCCGAAAACTAATAAAATAATGAGCAAAGAATTAAAACGGTTTATTCTTAAGATTTTAATTGCTGCTGCTGTGCTGGCCGCTCTGGGTTCGCTGGTATTTACTTTTATGGTTCAAGGGCAGAATTTGCCCATTCTGCCTTGGATGCTTGTTTTTTTTGCAGCAGTTACCATTGCCACACATGTTTATCAGGTTAGATTGGCGCGCAAAAATATGGTTCTGTTTACCCGGTACAGCATGTTTTTCCCTTTTTTCAGGCTACTCGTTTATTCGGCATTTGCCATAGGATACCTGGCTGTAAATTCAGACAATGCAGCCGTTTTTGTGGTATGCCTTGTGGTTGTTTATGTTGTGTTTACTTTTATCGAAGTTTCCGACCTGGCCCGCATCGTCAGAAAAAACAGGGAATGAAAAATTTAAAAATCTCTTTGTCCAGAATAATTGTCAAATAAAAGTAGCCTGATAGAAAATTCTTTTAAATTTGTGCAACTTGAATTACAGAAAAAAGTGATGGCAACATTTTCCCAAAGAGTTATATTTACCTTAATGATGGCTGTTTTCTGGGTTAATCCGGTAGCAGCCCAATCCGGTTCAGGGCCAAATGCCCATGTTGACGGGAAGGAAATGGTAGAGGAAAATTTTGATGCAGGCAAATTCGTAATCGAACACGTTTTAGACGCCTACGACTGGCACATAGCAACCTTTGGTAACAAGCACATCAGCGTTCCGCTTCCGGTTATTTTATATAGTAAAAATCCCCAATGGCACGAAGAACAGAAGCTGCACATTTTTATGTCGTCCAAATTTCATCATGGGCATACCGATTACAAAGGTTTCCGCGTTTCGCACAGTGAAAAATACAACGGTAAAATTGTGGAATTGGATGAACAGGGGCATGAAATTGGAAGACCTGTTGACCTTTCTATTACCAAAGCTGTTACCGGAGTCATGGTTTCGGTTATTGTTCTTTTTTCCCTGCTTTTGGCGGCTGCGCATACCGCACGACAAAACCGGGGAAGAGCACCATCGGGCGTGCAAAACCTGGTTGAACCCATCGTTGTTTTTATACGCGATGAAATTGCCAGGCCATCCATCGGTGAAAGGCATTACAAGCGGTATATGCCGCCGCTACTCACCCTTTTCTTTTTTATTTTACTGAATAACCTGTTGGGCTTAATACCCATTTTCCCTTTTGGGGCCAATGTTACCGGAAACATTTCGGTTACGCTGGTGCTGGCACTTTTTACATTTCTGGTAACTAATATTAGCGGTAACCGGCATTACTGGAAAGAAGTATTGAATCCTGATGTACCTCTTTTATTAAAGTTTCCTATTCCGTTGATGCCCTTTTTAGAGATTACCGGAATGTTTACCAAACCGTTTGTGTTAATGGTTCGTTTGTTTGCCAACATGTTGGCCGGGCACATGATTATTACGGTTTTTTTAAGTTTGATATTTATTTTCAGCAGTTTGATGGGCCCGGCAGCCGGTTATGGTGTTGGCCCCATTTCAGTGGCCTTTGCGGTTTTCATCACCCTGCTCGATGTATTGGTCTCTTTTATACAAGCTTATGTTTTTACTCTGTTGTCGGCTATTTATTTTGGAATGGCCACAGCAGACCATCATTAATATTAATTATTTAAATTAAATGTTATGTTATCAGCTATTTTAAGCGTATTGCTACAAGCCACAGCAGGTGCACTAAGCCTGAGCGAATTCGGCGCAGCTCTCGGAGCCGGGCTAACCGCTATTGGAGCTGCATACGGAATCAGCCGTATCGGTGCAAGTGCAATGGAAGCCATTGCCCGCCAACCTGAAGCAAGTGGAGACATCCGCTCCAACATGATTGTTTCTGCAGCGTTGATTGAAGGTGTTTGCTTCTTTGCCGTAATTGTTTGTGCACTTATTCTGTTTGTGTAGCAACCGTTTTCAGGCAGCAATCTTTGGGATTGCCAGAGATTAGCTGCCTTTGAACAGAACTCGGGAAATTCAAAAAAATATAAATAAAAAATTATGGAATTGGTAACTCCGAATGTAGGTACAATATTCTGGATGATTATTGTTTTTGGAATAGTGGCTTTTGTTTTGAAGAAATTTGCATGGAGACCCATTTTAAATGCGTTGTATGAACGGGAAGAATCAATTGATACAGCTTTAAAAGCTGCCGAAGAAGCCCGGTACGAAGTGGAAAAACTGAAAACCGGGAACGACAAGCTGATTGCCGAAGCCCGTCGGGAAAAAGATTTAATTCTTCGCGAAGCAATGAACCTGAAAGATGGGATTGTTGCAGAAGCCAAAGAAAAAGCTTCCTTTGAAACCCAAAAAAGCATTGAAAATGCACGCCGGCAAATTGAAAACGAAAAAGCGAAAGCCATTAATGAAATGAAAAAGCAGATGACGGAAATTTCGTTCTTAATTGCGGAAAAAATCATCAGAAAAGAAATGACTGACCCAAAACAACAACAGAAGTTGGTGAGCGAGTTAATAGATGAAATTAAACTGAATTGAAGGAATGGATGAAAGTGCAATCACGGTAAGATATGCCAAAGCAGTTTTTTCACTGGCTAAAGAAAACGACCAGCTTTCTTCCCTGAAGAATGATGCTGAACTGATTGCTGCCGTTTGCAGTCAATCGGCCGATTTTAACAGGTTTCTGAAAAATCCGGTGGCAAAAACCTCAGAAAAAATAAGGCTTATTCGTCTGATTTTTAAAAAAAAGATAGATGAACTTTCGTTGAATTTTCTTACCCTGATAACACAAAACAAACGCGAGGAATTCATTCCGGCAGTCTGTCGAAATATATTGTCGCTCATTCGGGAAGAAAAAAATATAAAAACCGCGGTTTTGACTACCGCCGTTGAAATGGACAAAGGGCTGATTCAAAAAGCAGAAAAAATTCTTGAAAAAGAACTGGGAACACAGGTTGAACTGACAGGACGGATAACCCCGCACATCATTGGAGGTATGGTATTGCAAATTGACGGAAAGCAATACGACGACAGCATAGCCACCCAGCTCAAAAAACTGAAACAGGAATTTTTGAAAACGGGAATATGATGGATATAAAATGGATGAATTGAAAAAAAACACAACCAAAGATGATACATATTAAACCGGCTGAAATTTCTGAAATCCTGAAGCAGCAACTGAAAGGGTTTCAAACCGAGGCTCAACTGGAAGAGGTTGGAACGGTGCTTCAGGTAGGTGACGGCATTGCACGTATTTATGGCCTTTCCAATGTGGAATCGAACGAGATGATAGAGTTCGAAAGTGGCATTAAGGGCATTGTTCTTAACCTGGAGCAGGACAATGTGGGAGCAGTTTTGCTGGGTCCGTCACAGCAGGTTAAAGAAGGCGATACGGTAAAGCGGTTAAAGCGCATTGCATCCATAAGCGTAGGAGAGAAACTGTTGGGGAGGGTGATTAACACCATTGGTGAACCGCTTGACGGACAAGGGCCTATCGGGGGCGAATTGATCGAGTTTCCGCTGGAACGGAAGGCGCCGGGTGTGATTTTTCGCCAACCGGTAAAAGAGCCGTTGCAAACCGGACTGAAAGCCATTGATGCCATGATTCCCATAGGGCGCGGCCAGCGCGAGCTGATCATTGGCGACCGCCAGACCGGGAAAACAGCCGTAGCTATTGACACCATCATCAATCAGCGCGAAAACTTTGAAAAAGGGAAACCGGTTTATTGCATCTATGTAGCCATTGGCCAGAAAGGTTCAACCGTGGCCAATATTGCTGCAACCCTCCAGAAACATGGGGCTATGAAGTATTCCATTATTGTTTCTTCCACCGCCTCTGACCCGGCTGCCCTGCAGTTTTATGCCCCTTATGCCGGCATGGCCATCGGTGAATATTTCCGCGATACAGGCCGCGATGCGTTGATTGTGCTCGACGACCTGTCGAAGCAGGCAGTTTCATATCGCGAAGTGTCCCTGCTGTTACGTCGCCCACCAGGTCGCGAAGCGTTCCCAGGCGATGTTTTTTACCTGCACTCGCGGTTGCTCGAGCGGGCGGCAAAAATCATTGAGTCGGATGAAATAGCAGCACAAATGAACGACCTGCCCGAAGGCTTAAAAAGAAAAGTGAAAGGGGGAGGTTCGCTTACCGCACTTCCCATTATTGAAACCCAGGCCGGCGATGTTTCGGCCTATATTCCAACAAATGTCATTTCCATTACCGACGGACAGATTTTTCTGGAGTCGAACCTGTTTAATTCCGGGTTCAGACCTGCAATTAATGTGGGAATTTCTGTTTCGAGGGTAGGCGGCAATGCCCAGATAAAACCGATGAAAAAAATTGCCGGTACACTGAAACTCGATCAGGCTCAGTACCGCGAACTGGAAGCTTTTGCCAAATTCGGTTCCGACCTCGATGCTGCTACTCTGCGGGTACTCGACAAGGGTAGAAAAAACATGGAAATACTGAAACAAAATCAATATTCACCTATGAAGGTGGAACATCAGGTGGCTATTATTTACTGCGGGGTGAATGAATTCTTGCGTAGCCTTCCTGTCAATCAGATAAAAAACTTTGAAAACACTTTTCTGGAACTAATGGAAATAGAACACCTCGATATTCTGGACTCCATCAAAGAGGGGCACATGACTGAAAAAATAGAGGCTGTTCTCAGTCAGGTTGCTGACGAAGCGGTAAAAAAAATCAGGAAGAAAGCAGAGAACTGAGAAAAAGAATTGAATGGCAGGATTAAAAGAAATAAGAACGCGCATTACATCTGTTAAAACCACCCGGCAGGTAACCAGTGCAATGAAAATGGTCTCGGCATCGAGGCTCAAAAAAGCCCAGGATGCCATCCTGCGAATAAGACCTTATGCCGAAAAGTTGCAAAATATTTTAACCTCGTTAAGTACCAGTTTCGGCGATTCGAATGATTCGGTTTATGCAAAACCACGCGAACCCCAAAAAATTCTGATAGTGCTTATTTCGTCCAACCGGGGGTTGTGCGGCGGATTTAACCTAAACATTGCCAAAAAGGCGGTGGAGCTGGTAAATACCAAATACAGCCTTCAGAACCAGTTGAAAGAAGTGGACTTTATCTGCATTGGGAAACAGGGCGAGCGGCAAGTGAAAGCAAGAGGGATACTTGTAGTTGAAAGCTACCACGATTTGTACGAACATTTCGATAAAGATCATGTGTTTCAAATGGCAGAAAAAATAATGAAGTGGTTTACCGATGGAAAATACGACCGGGTGGAAATGGTTTATAACCAGTTTTTGAATGCTGCCGTGCAAAACAATGTAACCGAGCAGTTTCTTCCGATTGAAATTGAAGAGGAAAAAGGATTAAAAGAATATTCCGACTATATTTTTGAACCCACTAAGGAATATATTGTAACCGAATTAATTCCCCGAAGTTTGAAAATTCAGTTTTATAAAGCCATGCTCGATTCACATGCAGCCGAACATGGCGCACGAATGACAGCCATGCACCAGGCTACCGACAATGCTACCGAACTGCTTAAAGATTTGAGTTTGCAGTACAACAAACTGCGGCAGGCATCCATCACCAATGAAATCCTTGAAATTGTTGGCGGTGCCGAGGCACTGAGGGGTTAACCTTTTTCTATTTTTCTGATGACAATAACGAGGTTGGTTGCCGGCTGAAAACCAAATTTCAGGGCATTGTTTCTGAATTCTTCCACCTGTGGCAGAAGAGTTTCATATTCTTTTCTGCCTTTAATCTGTTCCAGCATCTGCTTCATTTTATCTACCCTAAGCTCCAGTTCAGCCTCATCTTCCACCAGGTTTGTGTTCCGCTTTTGCTCAAAGAAAAACTGCACCGGTAATTCAGCTTGTTTCAGCATGTGTAAAATGGCATCTTTTGTAAAGGTTTTTCGGTGAAACCGGCCCAACAAACGGTCTATCCGGCTGCGAAAATGATGGTACATTTTATGCACTTCCTGTGCCGGGTTCAGGTTATTGCTGATGGTTTCGTTTATAATGATAAAGCCTCCCGGTTTGGTTACCCGTTTTATCTCTTTCAGTCCCTTTTTTATTTTTGGCAGATGATGCAACGCCATGGAAATGCTAACCACATCAAATGAATTGTCGTCAAACTCGAGCTTTTCGGCTTCCATTTCAAAAAACGTCACTTCGGGATGATATTTTCGTGCTGCTTTCAGCGATTCATCGTGTGGGTCGATGCCGGTTATTTTTGCCCCCGGAAATGTTTTTTTCAAAACATTCAGAAATCCCCCTTTCCCGGTGCCCACATCGAGCACACCTTGGGGTTTTATATCTTTAAAATAGTTGATGAGTGGTTCCATGTTTTCTGAAATCCTGTTTAAATTTTGTTATCTGTTTACGGCCCCGGAAAGTGCAAAAATAAAAAAACCATTAAAACGGCTTTGTATTGGCACTTTAAATCAGCAAAAGGAGAGCCGATATGGCTGTAACAACAATTACAAATGCGCGGTAGGTTTTATCGGGTATTTTTTTCACGAGCCAGATGCCCCCGATTGCTCCGGCTGCAATTCCGGGCAGTAAAATCAAATCCAGTTTAAGTGTTTCCCAGGTAATGGTTTCCCACACAAAAATGTGCAACGGAAACTTCATGAGATTGATGATAAGAAAGAACCAGGCACCGGTGCCAATGAAGCTGTTTTTGGGCAGGTGCATAGCCAGCAGGTAAAGGGCAAAAATGGGTCCGGCCACGTTGCCAATCATAGTGGCAAAACCGCCCAGAACTCCCATTGACGCAGCAAACCACCAGGTGTCGGGGAAAAATTGGTGGCCTTTCTGACGGTCTTTCCAAAGCATTAGTCCAATGCATAAAAAAACCAGAATGGCAATGATGTTTTTAAACCATTCATCATTCACTACTTCGCCTACCCAAAGGGCAATGCCAATGCCGGCAAACGCCCACGGAAAAAGTTTCCAAAGGAAATTCCACCGGGCATGGCGGTGGTAATATCCTACACCAAACCAGTCGGCCATCATTAAAATGGGCAGCAATATGCCTGTGGAAGCTTTTCCGCCAAAAATGATAGCCATTACCGGCACAACAAACATGGAAACTCCGGGGACACCCACCTTCGACATGCCGATGAGCATGGCACAAAAAAACAGCAAAAGCCACTGAAGAAGTGAGAATTCAATCATTTTTGTTGGATTTTCAGGCGGCAAAGGTATAAGAAAACATCGGGGCAGGCAACGGCTTAAATGATTTTACTTTCCAGCTCTTTCAGCTCTTCTTCATTAATTTCGCCAAACCAGTCGCTCAGTTTTTTCCATGCTTTGGCTCTGATTTCCGGAGTTATATTCGACGAAACCTGTGTGAGCGCAAACAATAACACGCCCAGATCGTCGGTATAACCAATCAGCGGTGTTAAATCGAATATGGCATCGGTTGGCAGAATGAAATACCCCAAAGCAGCTGCAATGGTCAATTTGGTTTTCAACCCTACCTGCTTGTCGTTCATTACATAAAACAAAAGCAAGGCTGCATAAACCACCTTAATTCCTGCCGCCCTTGAAAATTGTTTGATTTTTTTCCAAAGCGATTCTTCCGAAAAATATTTTGCAAACTGATTGTTATCCATGGTGAAACTCCTTTGCTTCTGTTAATCATTACTTTTTCAACAAACAAAATAAACAAAAAAAAAGGTTAAAATACTTTCAGATATTTTTTAGTTTTGTGGCTTATTTAAACAGAATAAGTATGACTGATATACCTCGGAAATTAATTGTCCCCAAAAATGTAACCGATGCATTGCGCCCAGTGAATTACCCGGGAAGCTCTGAAGATGTTGTTTCGCTGGATATGGTTCAGGAAATAAGAATTGCCGGAAAGCGTGTAAGTTTTTCGCTGGTTTTTCAAAAGAGCGATGACCCGAACATTGAAAATGTGGTACTTGCCTGCGAAAAAGCCATTAAAGAATACCTGGGCGATGAGGTTGAAATAGAAGACAACATTACCGTGAAGTTTCTGCATAACATGGAAAGGCCTGTTTTGCCGGGCGTGAAAAACATTATTGCAGTGGCTTCAGGCAAGGGTGGAGTTGGTAAATCAACTGTTGCAGTGAACCTGGCAGTGGCGCTTGCCAACGCGGGTGCAAAAGTGGGTTTGATTGATGCCGATATTTTCGGCCCCTCGGTACCCAAAATGTTTGGTGCTGAAGATACACGGCCCACCGGTGAAAAAATCAATGGCCGCGACATGATAAATCCTGTGGAAAAATACGGGGTAAAGTTTTTGTCCATCGGCTTCTTTGTGGATGCCGAAAATGCCATTATCTGGCGCGGGCCAATGGCTTCCAACGCGTTGAAACAACTCATTATGGATGCCAACTGGGGAGAGCTGGATTACATGCTTATCGACCTGCCCCCGGGCACCAGCGACATTCACCTTACCCTGGTGCAAACGCTTCCGGTTACCGGTGCAGTTATTGTTACCACACCGCAGGCCGTTGCCCTGGCCGACGTAATCAGGGGCGCCAGTATGTTCCAGAGCAAATCCATTGATGTGCCGGTTTTGGGGCTCGTTGAGAATATGGCCTGGTTTACACCGGCCGAGCTGCCCAACAACCGGTATTACATTTTCGGGCAAAACGGAGGAAAGGAGCTGGCCGATAAACTGGGACTGAAACTGCTGGGGCAGATTCCAATTGTGCAAAGCATTCGTGAAGGTGGCGATGAAGGAGTTCCCACCGCCCTGAATGCCGACACGGTTACAGGAATGGCCTTTGCCGAAGTGGCTAAAAATGTGGCTCATCAGGTACATTTACGCAACATTGAACGGGCGCCAACCAAAAAAGTAAAGATTACCCGAAAATAACCCGAGATTTCTCCATTGGGAAGATGCTGGAAAATTGAGGCGGCAGCGGTTTAAAATTTTATATTTTTGTGCCTTTGCCAACGGCAATAAAATCAGGGCTTTTTGTTACAATATTCTGCCAAATTCAGAGTTTATTCCTAAAGCTACTTAAAAACTGTTTTTGAAGCGATTTTTACTACATATTGTCGGGTTACTGCTGCTCATGCCGCTATATCAGGGGTGTTCTACCGAAAAGAATACCTTTGCTTCGCGTACATACCACCGCATTACCTCGAAATACAACGTACATTTCAATGCCAGTGAAAGCTTTGAATCGGGGCTGGAAAGGATAGAATCGAGCCTTGAAGATGATTTTACGCGGTTATTGCCCATTTACAAGGAGAGTGAACCGGCTGCTGCCAATTTGGTAAAATCGGATATGGACTATGCCGTTTTAAAGGCATCCAAGCTGATTGAGCTCCACTCCATTACCGAAAAGCCCAAACGCCGGAGACGCCGTACACGCCGTTATCAGGAGTTTGCAAGCCAGGAAGAATTTAACCCGTGGATTGACCAAAGTTACCTGCTGATTGGCAAAGCCTATTTTTACCAGCATAACTTTATGGCTGCCATCGACAATTTGTCATACGTTTTGCGGAAATACCCCGATGGAGAAGCCCGTCACGAGACGCAAATCTGGCTTTTGCGCAGCTATTCCGAACTGGAACGGTTTGCCGAAGCCTCGGAAGTCATTCAGGCTGTTCAAAACGACCGTAGTTTTCCCCGAAAGCTGGAGCGCGATTTGGCCATTGCCACGGCTGATTTTTACATGAAGCAGCACGATTACGATGAAGCCATCAAGTTTATTAATATTGCTTTGGGAAAAACCTTTTGGCGAAAACAGAAAGCCCGGCTTCAGTACATTGAAGCCCAACTGTATGAAGAGCTTGGCAAACCCATGCTTGCCGCCGAAGCATACCAGAAAGTTACCCGCATGAACCCCGATTACCGGATGGCTTTCAATGCAAAAATCAATGCTGCCGGCATGTTTTCGGGAGAAGGAGATGCCGAAAAAATAAAAAAAGAGTTGAATAAAATGCTCCGCGATAAAAAGAACGTGGAGTTTCGCGACCAAATTTATTATGCCCTTGGAAATATTTTCTTTAGGGAAGGAAACCGCGATATGGCCATCAACAATTACCGTAAATCAGTGGCCAGCAGTTATAACAACCAGTTTCAGCGCGCACAGTCGTCCATTACCGTTGCCGATATTTATTTCGATTTGCAAAATTACAGGGATGCACAGGCCTACTACGACAGCGCCATGATCATTATTGACGACACGTATCCCAACTATGAAAAACTTTCTTCGCAATACCGCAGTTTATCCAATTTGGTTGAAAATCTGTTTATGGTAGAGCGTGAAGACAGCCTTCAGCGCATTGCACAAATGCCCGATAATGAGCGCGATGCATTTATTACCCGTTTGATGCGGGAAGAACAGGAACGCCAGCGCGATGCCGAAAGCCTTGCACTTCAGGGACAGCGCGATCAGGGGTATTACCGCTCAAACCGTTACCGCATGGGGATGGGAAGCGGGCAGCAGGGCGCCGGATGGTATTTTTATAATCCGCAAACGGTGGCCTATGGTCAGGTTACATTCCAGCAGCGCTGGGGCCAACGTAAACTCGAGGACAACTGGCGACGATCCAACAAAAGCACCGTTTCAATGGATGAGATGGACGAAATGGCTGAGATGATCGATTCTTCGCAGATTGTTGTTCGCGTGGAGGACCCGCTGCAAAAAGAATTTTATACGCAGGATTTGCCCCTGACCGATTCGCTGATGGCCCTGTCGCACGACCGCATTCGGGATGCTCTGTACAATGTCGGGAAAATTTATAAATCGGAATTTTCAAACTACGAGCGTTCTGCCGAATCGTTCGAGGAATTGATGAGGCGGTACCCAAATAACATTTACCAACTTTCGGCATACTTCGATTTATACGATCTCTATGAGCTGATGGGAGACAGAGAAAAATCGGATTACTACCGAAACCTCATCATTTCGAGGTTCCCCGAAAGTAAGTACGCGCAGTACCTTATCAATCCGAACTTTTTTGTTGAAATGCAGGCCCGCACCGACAGTCTGAACCGCATGTACGAGGAAACATTCAGAAATTACCGCTCGGGCAACTACAGAAATGTGATTACCCTGGCCGGCGACATGAGGAAAATGGATCCCGACAGCCTGATGCTTCCGAAGCTAAGTTTTATGGAAACCATAGCGCAGGGAACACAAACCGACATCCATCAGTTTGAAAGCTTGCTGAAGGGGTACATTGAAACCTGGCCTTCGGCTGATCCTACGCCTCTGGCCAATGAAATTCTTACGCTTATACAGGACAGTACCCTGGCCGATTACCAGAAACTGGTGGATATGGGTTACATCAACGAAGAGATTCAGAATGAAGAAATTTTACTGGCTGGTCAAAGGGAAAACGATGAATTTGGCGGAAGATTTTCGTATGACGAGGATTTGCTGCACTATTTTGTTATTGCATATCCCAACACTGCAAAAGTAGATTTAAACCGGCTGAAATTCGATATTGCCAACTACAATATCGACCACTACACTAAAATTGATTTCGACATTGAAACAGAAGCGCTGAACGAACGGACAAACCTGGTTGTGGTAAGGGCGTTAAGCAACAAGGAAGACGGTGTGATTTACCACCGTGCCATTATTCGCAGGGCTCCGGTTTTCAGTACATTGAGTGGCATTGATTATGTAAACTTTGCCGTTTCATCAACCAACTACAGGCAAATTCTTTCGGAAAAATCCATTGCCGATTACCTGAAGTTTTTTGTGAAAAATTACAGCCGCTACGTTGGGCCCGACTTTAGCGACGAAGAATTTGAAATTTCTCCTGAAGAGCTCATGGCGCGTGCGCGTGAAGAAGAAGAGATGTTGCGTGAACGGGGCGAATTCAGGGTAGTGGAAACCGGGGGTGCACCTTTGTTCTCGGCAGCCATCGATACTACCCAAAATTTTGTGCTGGCGGTTAAAGACACCCGGATGTCGATGCGACAGACGCTGAACGGATTTGCCCAGTTCAACCGCGATGAATTCCGGGGATGGAACCTGGCCACTCAGCAGAGGCAAACAGGTGAATATCAGCTCCTGGTGGTTCAGGGAATTCCTTCGCTGAACGAGGCTATGTCGTATTTCCGCACCGTGGTTATTACGCGCAGTTTGTTCGAACCACTGGGGCAGGCCACTTACCGAAACTTCCTGATAACGGGCGAAAATCTTGAAACACTGATTGAAGAGGACAAGGTGGAAGATTACATCGATTTCTTCCGAAACAACTACATCCAGCGTAGTTCGGCTCAACAACAGCGAACAACTCCTGCCTCTCCTGCGCAGCAAGCACCACAAACCGTCGCCGAACAACCGGAAGAAGCTCAGCCGGTTAATCCGGAAACCTATTCCGGACCATACAACACAGAAATTGAAAAGCCGCATTATTTTGTGTTTGTCATTCCTTTGGAAGGAGTTGACAGGGCCAGGTTTGTTGACGGAATTGAGCAGTTTAACCAGGCCAGCGGCGAAGAGGGGATGGTTATTGAAGAGACAATCATCGATGATTTCAGGGTTGCTGTGGTTATTTCAGGGCTTCCCCACAAAGAAGCTGCTACACGCTATTCGCGTACAGTGGTACAAAACCGCGACCTTTATGAATCTTTGGGGCAGGCCAATTACCGCAATTTCCTGATTTCCGAAGAAAACTTCGACATCTTCCTGCAGGAGAAGAATATCAACGCCTACATGGATTTTTACAAACGCATTTACCTCGGGGAATAACCGGGTTAAAGTTTGTTAAGCACCACCCCGGCACTTTTTTTGTTTGTACCTTTACCTTCAATGAAAACAATTTAGGAGAAAAAATATGAGAAAACCAAGAATACTTTGGGTTGACGATGAGATAGACGTGCTGCGTGCACACATTATTTTTCTGGAAAGTAAAGATTATGAAGTAGAAACTGCCAACAACGGGCTGGATGCCATCGAAGAGGTAAAAGCTAAATTTTTTGACATCATTTTTCTGGATGAAAACATGCCGGGAATGTCAGGCCTGGAAACACTGACCGAAATAAAATCGGTTTCGCCGAATGTGCCGGTGGTGATGATTACCAAAAGCGAAGAGGAAAATATAATGGACGAGGCCATTGGGTCGAAAATTGCCGATTACCTTATTAAACCGGTGAACCCAAAGCAGATACTGCTTTCGCTGAAAAAGAACATCGACCAGAAACGACTGGTAACACAGCAAACCACCTCGGCCTATCAAATGCAATTTTCGCAAATTGGCATGCGCATAAACGACCGGTTGAACTACAACGAATGGGTTGACATTTATAAAAAACTGGTTCACTGGGAGATTGAATTAGGTGCTTCGGAAGATGCCGCAATGGACCAGGTGCTTACCATGCAAAAGGAGGATGCCAACAAGGCTTTTTTTAAGTTTATTAAAGAAAATTACCTGGAATGGTTGAACAAAGACAG